>Ga0209930_1002534_pt1 | contig 21217 bp, 10 predicted proteins | sample ThiBiot_500_biof_2_FD_183948 | JGI IMG/M metagenome (GOLD analysis project Ga0209930, IMG submission 183948) | Wastewater bioreactor microbial communities from Cape Town, South Africa - Thiocy_cont_500_biof (SPAdes) | ecosystem: Engineered > Bioreactor > Thiocyanate-remediating >... | reverse complement strand
GTGAGGATTTGTTCGGTGACTCGCTGGATGCCCGAGGGATTGGGCAGGAAAGCATACCACTGCACGAGTCCCGAGAGGTCGAACAGGACGCGCGGTGAAGCGGGGGGCATGGCGCCTATTGCCCCTGCTTGGGCGTGCGCACAAAGGGAACCGCTCGCGCAAGGTGACCCGTGAGCAACGACCTGCCGGCCGAGGGAAGAAGGGCGAACTGCAGGATCCAGTGGGCGGCGACATCACAGATAAAGGCGAAGTCCAAGCGCCGGCCCAGGAGCCGCGCCGCCAGGGCCGCGCCGATTGTCCGCAAGCCGACCAGCAGCGCGACCGTCGCCAGCCAGCCCAGCCCTATGACGACCGCCCAGGCCGGCGCGACCAGGACGCAGGTGGCGGCAAGGGCCAGGATCGCGACCAGCACCGCGGTTGCCGTCGAGTTGAACAGCGTCAGGAAGACGAAGGCGGTGGCCTGAAGCCATCCCATGTCGCGTATCAGATGCCACGGCAGCTTACGGAAGACCTGGGCGGTGCCCGTCGTCCATCGCTGGCGTTGCTGAACGAGGACGTCGAAGCTCTCAGGGAGTTCGCCGGGCGCAGAAACGTCGAGCAACAGACGGGAGCGCCAGCCCAGCGCAAAGGCACGGAAGCTCAGATCCTGATCCTCGGCGACGGTGTCGCCGCGCCAGCCTCCTGCCTGGTCGATGGCCTCGCGCCGCCACACGCCGCAGGTGCCGTTGAACGTCATGGGCATGTCGGCCCAGTTGCGCGCCGCCTGGTCGAAGCCGAACTGGGTGTCGAACTCGAGCGCCTGCGCCCGCGTCAGCCTATTCCGGTCGCGGTTGCGATAGCCCAGCCGGGCCTGCACGAAGGCAAGCTGCGGGTCGGCCAGAAGAGCGGGTACGGTCTGGCGCAGGAAAGAGGGCAGGGGCCGATAGTCGGCATCGAAGATCGCGAAGTAGCGCGCGGCGCTGCGTTCCTGACCGGCGGCCAGGGCGCCGGCCTTGAAGCCGTCGCGATCGGGACGGACGACATGATCGATGGCGACCCCTTTGCTGCGCCATTCCGCGGTCTTCTGCGCCACGATCGTGGTGGTCTCGTCCGTACTGTCGTCCAGCACCATGATCTCCAGCCGGTCGCGCGGCCAGTCGAGGGCGCAGAGGGAATCGATGGCAGCCGCGACCAGCGCCGGTTCATTGAACACCGGAAGCTGCACGCAAACTAACGGTTCGTCGTTGTGGAGCATGGTTTCACTGCCGCTCCTGGGACGGCTCGCGCGGATATGGACGGCAATCAGGTAGAGGTCGGCCAGGACGAGCACGCCGACATAGAGGCATAAAGCGAGGCCTGCTCCGGCCAGCAACGCACCTAACAACCGATCCTCTCAGGGCAACCGGCCCTCTCAGGCGCCGATAGGGTAACTGGCGTTGCAATTCCCAGCAAAGTCACGTCCATTGGCTTCGACCTGTCTATTTTGAGACGTCGAGGGATGCAAGACCTACAGGCTTGGCTGCCGAAGATCGAGGCGAGCAACGCCGATTTCCGCCGCGGGATCGGGCCGTTCAAGATCGGCCTGTTTCGGCTCGTCTCCTATCTCGTGGCGGGGCCACGTCTTGCTCTGGCCGCGCTGTCGGGCCGCCTGCAGCCATCGCGACCGGCGCCTTTCCAATGGCCGTGGCTGCCGCGGTGGCCGGGGCTCGCCGCCAAGCCCGTCCATCTCGATCGCGACCACGCTTGGACCGAACGTGTCCGCGCCGCGGGGCATGAGATCCTGGCTGAGATGGATGCAGTGCGGGCAGGCTTCGCCCGTGCCCGCTACGATTCGGATGCCAATCCTACCGAATGGAACACCTACTACTTCTTCCTGCAAGGCAAGCCGATCGCCGAACATCTGGCGGCCTGTCCGAGGACGGCGGCCTTGCTCGACACGCTGCCGCACAACGGATTGCATGTATGCTTCTCGGCAATACAACCGGGCGGGTCGCTGCATCCTCATACCGGCCCAACCAATGTCAGCCTGACGGCGCATCTCGGTCTCAGGAACTGTGCCGGCGCGAAGTTGTTCGTCGGCGAAAAGACCGTCGACTATCGCGATGGCGAGGTTCTGGTCTTCGACGACAGCTTCGTTCACTGGGTCGAGAACAGCGGCACCGCCGTGCGCTACACGCTGATGATCACCTTCTGGCATCCGAGCCTGACAGGGCTGGAGCGCGCATTCCTCTCGCGCGCACTGAAAGTGGGCGCTGGCTGAGAGGCAGGACAGCGTTTTAGTTTCTTGAGGCGACTTGATGGTTCGTTGCGAAGTGCAATTCATCGCAACGTAGGGTATAGAGTCGGCGAGAGTTTGAAAATCCGATGCGGAAACTCTCAGAAGTAAGCCGATCAGAATTTCGCAGTCGGTTCGCCTTGACAAGGCAAGTCCCATCTTGGTCACCGCAATGTCACCGATGGGCGATGGACCTTACAGTTTGAGTGCCCCTAGTTAGGGTGCGAAGCCACACCAGTGAGGCTTCGGCGTAAGCTTCGTGACATTGCAGAAGGATCTCCGGAGAGAGCCGGATGCATGTTTTCGAGGTCGACGAGCGTAACGGCGCACCGGAGATGCGCCGTCCAAATTGATCGTCAGTAGTACCGACCCTTCAACAACGCATCGGCGGGGGCATGACAATTATCGACACGGCAACGTGCTGGGCGCGCGCGCACCGGCAGAGCAACGCTTTGTGCAAATTCTTGGCCAAGGAGCAGGGCAACCAGCTTCGGAACGGCGCTGAAACCACCAAGCTTGCGGGGGAAGTTCTATGAGTGAACTCGCCCCCCTGCTGCAGCAAGCCTTCAACAACGGTACCCTCGTCGTCGGGACCGACCACACGTATACCGTCTCGGCGCCGATCGTCATCAACGTCACCAAGGACACTCAAGGTCCGATCGGCATCGATCTTGGTGGTGCGAGAATCGTCTCCAACATCACCAACGGCGCGCCGGTCATTCAGATCAACGTCGCGGCCGGCGTCGACCTCGCCAATCTCACACTCACCAACTTCTCGATCTGGGGCAGCGGCAGCGACGGCGACGGCATCCAGATCGTGGCCAATGGCACCGACCGGCTCGTCCATGATTGGTCGGTCAGCAACGTCACCATTCAGCATGTCGGCGGCGCCGGTCTGGATGTCATCGGCAATGTCAGCACCGGCACCGTGTTCAACAGCTGGATGCATGGCAACGCCGGCGGCGGTGCGCTCTTCTCCAACGGCGATGCCGGCGGCACGATCAGCGACATCGAGTGGGCCGGCGGCGGCTTCCGCAAGAACGATGTCGGTGGCCTCGTTCTCGAGCATGGTGCGCAGGGCGTGTCGGTCAGTGGCGCCTACTTCGTCGACAATTACGCCCCCGGTATCGTGGCGCCCTCGGGCATCACCTCCGTGACCACCAGCGGCTTCGAGAACAATGTCGGCTCGGCCATCGAGTTCAACGGCCACGGCGACTTCTGGGCCAATACCTTCTCGACCTTTGGTCCACAGGCGACCGGCATCGACGGCTCTTTGTCAGGCTCGGCGAGCCTGGTCAGCAATATCAGCGAGTATTACGGCTCGGGCGGCAGTGCCCTGCTGGCCTATATCCAGGGTGCCGGCAACCTCGCGGAGGTTGGTGGCGGCATCTCCACGGGCGGCAATGTTGCGGTCGAGGGCGCGGGCACTTTTTCGGGCCAGATCGTGTCGAGCAAGGTCGACTTCCAGATGCCGTCGGTGACTCCGATCACGGCCGCTGATTCGGCTCCCGTGGCCGACAGCCACAGCGGCAGCGAGCTGGAGACGGCCCTGCGGGATGCGCTGACGACCGGTTACATCGCCAACCTGGCGGCCAAGACCTACGTGGTGACGGAACCCATCGTCATCAACATCACCGCCGACAACCCCTATCCCAAGGGAATCGATCTCGGCGGCGCCACGATCGTGTCGCAGATCACCGATGGCCGTCCGGTCATCCAGATCAACGTCGCGTCGAACACCGACATCCGCTACCTGACGCTCTCGAACTTCACCCTCCAGGGCAACGGCCAGGAGGGCGACGGCATCAAGATCGTCACGGATAGCCCGACCAGCTGGCTCTACAACTGGACGGTGAGCGACGTGACGGTGAAGGGGGTTGGCGGTATCGGCCTCGACATCATCGGCAGCGTGTTCGAAGGCATGGTCTCCAACTCCTGGATGATCGGCAATGCCGACGGCGGCGCACGATTTGCACACAGCGTCAATGACGGTCAGGCCAGCGCGCTGCGCTGGTACGGCGGTGGCGTGGAGGACAATGGTGTCGCCGGCATCATCCTGGCCAACGGCGCGCGCGATCTCGTCGTCGACGGGGCTGTCGTCGCGAACAATCACGGCCCCGGCATCGTGGCGCCGTACGGCATCACGGCGGTCACCGACAGCCGGATCCAGGACAATCAGGGCATTGGCGTGGTGTTCCAGAACTACGGCAGCTTCATCAACAACCAGTTCGTGACCTCCGGGTCGCAGCTCACGGGTGTTGAGGCGTGGCTGAACGGCCCGTCGGCTCTGATCAACAACACCAGCACCTACACGGGCTCCGGCAACGATCCGACGGCGCTGGCCAACCTGCAAGGCTATGGACAGATCGGCGTCTACGGCCATGAGAAGGTCATTGCCGGACCGTCTACGCAGGTGGTGGGCCTCGAAGGCCTGATCACGCCGCATGCGAGCGGATATGTGCCGGGCACCGACCACCCGGTGACGGAACAACCCGGTACGCCCGGCACCGACACCCCGGTCACGGGCACACCTGGAACCGACACGCCGGTCACCGGTACGCCCGGCACCGACACACCGGTTACCGGGACACCGGGCACCGACACGCCGGGCACCGATCTGCCCGGCAATGGCGGTACCGACACCCCCGTTACGGGCACGCCCGGCACGGACACTCCCGGCACGGGCACACCGGGCAAGACACCGACCGGCGACCACATCACGCTGGGGCCGAACGACGACGTCCTGCATCACACCCTGGCCGACCTGAATGGCGACACCATCTCCGGTTTCGGCCATGGCAACACGATCGACATCACCGGATCGTTGATCGGTCGCGACAATCTCGGCGTCACCAAGGTGGGCGACGGCGTGTCGCTCACGGCGGGCGACTCGAGCTTCCACCTGAGCGGCGACTTCTCGGGCGGCGACTTCATGGCGGTGGCGCGCGGCAGCGGTGCCGATGCCCATACGCTGGTCACGTTCGAGAACTTCCTGCCCAACCTGCAGGAGGGTGTCAGCGTCAATCCGGCGGCGGTCAATGGTGTCATCAACCAGCCGTTCTTCGAGGGCGACGGAGCCGTCCGTTTCAGCGTCGAGCTGAAGGAGGCGGTATCAGACTACCACAATACGCTCGGCACTTACCGGATCGCCGAAGACGGTACGATCTCCGACGTCCACATCGTCTTCGCGGATACGCGCGCCGTGACGCCGGGAACGACCGTCGACCTGGGTGTTCCGGGCAACAACCAGAAGATCGGGTTCTTCCTGATCCAGGACGGTCACGACGTCTATGGAAACCTGCCGGACAACCTCACCCTCGTGGCGCCCGGCACGACCAACGCGGCAAACGCCAACAGCGGCGTTGCGCCGGTGCTGCACAGCGCCACCTTGGGGGATCTCAGCAGTGCTGCCGTCTTCCACACCTTCTCGACCATGAATGCCGGCAACGAGCAGCATGTGCTGTCCGGTACGGCACCAGGCGGCCATGAACTGCTGATGGGCTTCGACGATCAGCAGATGGCCTTGAGCGACAAGGACTATCAGGACGTCTTGATCAGCGTGAAGACCAACAAGGACGGACTGCTGATCGTGTAACCTGATCGCGTAACCAGTTCGCGTAACTTGATCATTGGGGCGCGTCCCGTTCGGCCGAAACCGGTCGAGCGGGACGCGCTTTTTTTTAAGTCCAGGGCAGTCCGTGCCCTCGTCGCTACGTCTCGCCGCCGCTATCGACCGGCGACGAGGTTGACGAACGAGGGGGCCTTGCGGATTTCCGGCAGCTCCTGGGCGATGGCGTCGAGCACGCCGTCGATGTGGGCCTGGGTATGCCGGCTGGTGATGAAGAACCTGAGCCGCGCCTGGTTCTCGGCAACGCCCGGGAAGATGATCGGGATCACGTTGTAGCCGCGCGCCAGCAGCCGGTGCGACAGGATCACGGCACTGGGCGAGTTGCCCACGATGATCGGCACGACCGAGGCGCCGATGCTGAGACCGACATCGAGGCCGCGGGCCTTGGCGCCGGCAACGAACGCCCGGCCGTTCTGGCGCAGCCTCTCGAGGCGCCACGGCTCGCGGCGCATCACGTCGAGGGCGGCGCCGGCCGCGGCAGCGACCGACGGGCAGCCGCCGACGCTGTAGACGAAGCCGGGCGAGGTGTATTTCAGCAGCTCGATCAGCTTGCGGCTGCCGGCGACATAGCCGCCGGTCGAGGCCAGCGACTTGCTGAGCGTGCCCATCCAGATATCGACATCGACCGGATCGACGCCTTGCTCCTCAGCGATGCCGCGGCCGGTGGCGCCGAGCACGCCGACCGAATGGGCCTCGTCGACCATCAGCCAGGCATCGTAGCGCCGCTTCAGCCGGACGAGGGCCGCGAGATCGGGTACGTCGCCGTCCATGCTGTAGAGGCCCTCGACGATGATCAGGGCCCGGCGATGCCGCCGGCGATTGAGGCGCAGCGCCCGTTCGATCGCCTCGAGGTCGCCGTGCGGGCAGAGGATCCGTTTGGCGCCCGACAGCTTGGCGCCTTCCACGACACTGTTGTGGATCAGGGCGTCGCTGACCAGCAGGTCGTCCGGCCCCAGCAGGCCGCCAATCACCGAGACGTTGGTGGCGTGGCCGCTCACGAAGGAGAGGGCGTCCTCGACGCCGTGCAGCTCGGCCAGCAGGGTCTCGAGGTCGCGGTGGACCTGTCGCTCGCCGGCGGTCAGCCGGCTGGCGCCGACCGAGGTGCCGAACTTGTCGATCGCCGCCTTGGCCGCGGCACCGACGTCGGGATGGGTATTGAGGCCGAGATAGTCGTAGGACGAGAAGTTGACGACTTCCTTACCCTCGACGGAGGTCGTCTCGGCCGCCCGCCCGTCATGCAGGCGATAGAAGGGATTGTCGATGCCGGCGATCTCGCCCGCCGCCTTCTGCAGCTTCAGCATCTCGTATTCCGGCAGGGTGCCGAAATCGAACCGCCGGCGTTCTTCCGAAGCGGCCGCCTGGGGCGGTCGCTGGGATGGCCGTTCGGTCCCGGCCGACGGCTGCGCCAGGGCCTGGCGAACGCGGTTTACGACATCGAGGGCTTCGTCGGAGGAGCGGGCGCCTTCGGGCATCAGAGTCCTTCCAGGTTACGCGACCGGTCGAGCACGGCGCGGACGGCGGCCTGCCGGTCGGTGGCATCCATCGACTCGGCGTCGGCGGCGACGTGACTGGCCGACAGGGCGGCGAGCTGACCCGGCATCGCCTCCTTCGGACCGTCACCGACGACCAGGGTAGCGATCCGTCGCGCCACGTCCACCGGCGTGATGCCGTTGGCCAGTGACATGATCGGCAGGTCGACCTGCAGCGACTCTTCGACGGTCGTCCTGAGCTCCAGCATCATCAGCGAATCCATGCCGATTTCGGCCAGGGCGCGATGCCGGTCGATTTCCTTGGGCGGCAGACGCAGCACGCGAGCAATCTCCTCGACAATGATGCCGAGCAGCGCCTCGCTCGCCTGGTCGACGGTCATGCCGCGCAGCTTCTCGAGCGTCGCCGCCGAATCCGTCGTCTGGCGCGTGCCGGCGGCCGGGATCACGGCACCGAACATCGGCGCACGCGTCACCGCCAGCTCGCGCTTGGCCATGCTCCAGTCGATGCGTCCGATCGAGAGGAACGCCGTCGCCGGCTTGCCCGCCGCGTCGAAGGCGAGGTCGAGCGCGTCGAGCGCCGGCCGTGAGGCGATCAGGCTCGAGGCGAAACGCTTCTTCAGGCTGGTATTGGCCGTGATGTTGCGCGCGAGATAGCCGGTATCCTCGATGCCGCCCCAGGCGACGGCCAGGGCCGGCAGCCCGTGCTTGTCCTGCGCCTGGCGCGCCAGGCCTTCGAGGAAGCCGTTGGCCGCGACATAGTTGAACTGACCGGGATTGCCCAGCAGGGTCGTCGCCGACGAGAAGAGCAGCAGGTAGTCGAGGCGCTGCCCAGCCGTCTTGAGCTCGGCGGCCAGGGCCTCGAGGTTGAGGCCGCCGCCCATCTTGGGCTGCAGCACCCGGGTGATGGCTTCCTGGTCCATGCCGTCGATCAGGCGATCGTCGAGCACCATCGCGGCATGGACGATGCCCTTGAGCGGCCGGCGGGTGGCCAGGCTCTTGACCGTGCGCTGCAGGGTGCCGGCGTCGGTGACGTCGAGGGCGACCGTTCGTACATCGACGCCAGTGCGGCGGAGCGCCTCGACGCGGGCGCCGGCCCCGTCGGCCAGCTGGCCGGAGCGGCTCGCCAGCACGAGATGCCGGGCGCCGCGGGCGGCCAGCCATTCAGCGGTGGCGAGGCCGAAGCCGCTGGTGCCGCCGATCACCAGGTGGATGCCGTCCGAAGCGACGGGGAAGGCGCCGGTCGCCCGCGGATCCTCGCTGGCCTGGCGGGCCGGCGTGACCACGATCTTGCCGATATGGCCGGCGCGCTGCATCAGCCGGAAGGCGTCGCCCAGCCGCTCGCCGCCGAACACGCGATGCGGCAGGGGCTGGAATTCGCCGGTCGCGAACAGCTCAATCAGTTCGCTGAACAGGCGCTGCGTGAGCTCGCGATGGTCGATGATCAGCTGGTCGACGTCGACGCCGAAGTAGCTGAGGTTGCGGCGGAACGGCCGCAGGCCGACATGAGTGTTGGCGTAGAAATCGCGCTTGCCGAGCTCGATGAACCGGCCGAACGGCCGCAGGCAGTCGAGCGAGCGGATCATCGCTTCGCCGGCCAGCGAATTCAGCACGATGTCGACGCCGCGGCCCTTGGTGTGGGCGGCAACCTCGTCGGCGAAGGCGAGCGAGCGCGAATTCAGCACCAGGTCGGCGCCGAGATCGCGCAGCATCGCGCGCTTTTCCTCCGTGCCGGCCGTGGCAATGACCTTGGCACCGCAGAAGCGCGCGACCTGCAGGGCCGCGAGACCCACCGCGCCGGCGCCGCCATGGACCAGCACGGTCTCGCCTTCTTTCAGGCCCGCCAGATGCACCAGCGAGTAGTAGGCGGTGAGGAAGGCGACGGGCAGGGTGGCGGCCGCCTCGAAGGTGAGGTTGGCCGGCAGTGGGCTCACCGAGAAGGCCGGGGTCACGACATGGCTGGCAAAGCCGCCGGACACGAAGGCGACGACGCGGTCGCCGACCTCGTATTCGAGCGTCTCGGGCCCGACGGCGCTCACGATGCCGGCGCATTCCATGCCCAGCGCCGGACCGGCATAGCCGTCTTCCAGCGCTTCTTCCGGCAGGAGGCCTAGGTTCCACATCACATCACGGAAGTTGAGGCCGGTCGCGACCACCTCGATCTCGACCTCGCCGGGGCCAGGCACTGCGCGCGGTACGGTCGACCAGGCAAGCGCGCCACGGTTCGAACTGGAGCGCGGCACGAGCTTCAAAGCGAGGTCGTCGCTCAGCTCCGGTGGCGCCGGCAGCGGCGCAGCACCACGGGTCAGACGGAAGACCAGGCGTTCTTCGCCCCGGAAGAAGATCTCACGCTCGTCGGTGGGCGCGACCAGTTCCTCGGCGACGCGTCGCGGCGCGGTCGATGTCGGGGATCCGGCGAGGCCCAGGCAATGGATCTCGAGGGCGGCGTACTCGTTCTGCGCGACGCGCATTGCGGCGGTCAGCGCGCACCAGAGCGGGCTGGCCAGCGGGGCCAGTGGGGCCGTCGTCTCGGCGTCGCCGAAATCCAGGATCAGCCACAACCGCGCCGGGTTGGCGCCGAGGTGGCGGCAACGGTCGGCCAGGCGCGACAGGAGGGCGCCCATCTGCGGCACCGTGGCGCCAGCGCGCTGGGCATCGACCGTCCAGACGACATCGGTCGTTGCCGCGGTCTCGGTGGCCGCCGCTCCCATCGTGCCGGCGTTCGGCAGGGCGGCCTGCAGGGCCTTGCGGTTGGCCGTCTCGTCGCCTTCCCAGGCGAAGACCGGCGGCTCGGAAACCGCCTCGGTGCCCGCTTCGGGGGCGCGGGCAAGGCCGTGGACGATGACGCCGACGCTCTCATCGCCGAGCAGCGGCCGGCCCGACACTGTGTTGAAGCCGGCGCTTTCGAGCTCATCCGTCCATTCGCGCGCCGTCAGCAGAGCGCCGACCGGGAAGGAGGAGTTGGCCGAACGTGCCCACCATTTCGGGCGGATGCCGCGCACGATGTCCCAGAACAGGCTGGGGGCAGGCTCACCGGCCAGCAACGGCGCGCGCGGGCGCAGCAGGCGCCGCAGTCGGTCGAGGCCATCGCCCGATGCCGCGATCTCGCTCAAGGCATCGACGGCGGCCGCCAGGTCGAACGTGCCGCCCGGCCAGGTCTCGAGGTCGCTCCAGGGCACGCAGCGGATATGCTGGGCGTCGTCGTCCAGGGTGGCGCGCGCCTGGTCGAGGCGGTCCGCGTCGAGGTCGGTGATCACGACGTCGAGGCCGGGCACGTCGTGCAGCAGCTCGGCGGCCAGAATCGCATGCTCGGCGCCGATCAACAGCAGCCGCAGCAGGCGGCCGGCCGGCCGCGCGGCGATCGCCCGGAAGAGCTCGTCGAACACGGCGCGGCGCAGCAGTGCGATCTGGCGCGAGGCCGTGTCGAGCTGGCGCCAATGCGAGGATTGCAGCTCGGCCTGCACCGAGGCGTCGCCGGCGACCACGCGCTCCATGACGTCGTCGAGGCGCGACAGGCTGGCCGCCTCGCTCGCCATGGTGGGGTGGCGCGCCATCAGCGACCGCACCAGCGAATCGACGGACGGCAGGTCGCAGCTTTCAGCCAGAGCCGGCGTACCCTGCTGCTCGATCACCAGGTTCTTGGTTTCGAGGTGCCAGAGCAGAGCCGAACAGAGATGGGCCGCCCAGTCGGCATCCCCGTCCGGCGCCGACGGCATGTCGCGCAGGTTCTGTGCCGCGGGGCCGCTGCGGAAGGCGCTCCAGGTGGCGCGCAGGCAGCCGGCATCGAGCAGCAGCAGGGCCTCGCTAAGGGCGGCCGCGTCAGAGAGGCCGTCCTGAAGCTGAGCGGCGTCCTGCTGCGGGAAATGGGCGAGCGAGGGCTTGCCGGCGCGTTCGAGCGACCAGGCGGTCGTCTGGTAGGTGAAGGAGCGCGGATCTGCCCCCAGGCCGACCGGCGCCTCGATCAGGCGCACCGATTCGGCGAAAGCCACGACCTTGCCGGCCTCGTCGAGCAGGCTGATATCGACCAGCATCGAGGTGAGCGACTGGCGCCTGGTGCGTGCGATCGCCCGGGTTGCCGTGGCGCCCGGCACGAAGACGCGCACCCGGCCGAAGCGCACCGGCAGCATGCGCTTCATCGGCATGTCGGCGACGCCTGCTTCTTCCGAGGCGAACAGCGCATGGAAGGCGGCGTCGAGCGCGGTGAGGTCGATCACCCGGCCGCCCAGCGCCGTGGCCTCGGTCGGCTCCAGCGCCGCGACCGCGAGCTTGGGCTCGGGGAAGGAGACATGGCGGATCCGCTGGAAGGTCGGGCCGTAGTCGAAGCCCAGCCCACGCGACACGTCGTAGACCTTGGCCTTGGGCACCACGACGGTGCCCATCGCATCGGATTTCTCGGGCGCCTGGACCTCGATGGCGGGCGAGCGGCCGATGATGCCGCGCGCGTTCATCGCCCATTCGGTGTCGGCGGTGCGCGGCCGCGACAGGAACTCGGCGATGCCGGTCTCGCGATCGAAGCGCACCGAAGTCTCGAACGAGGAGGCGCCGTCGAACACCAGGGGCCGCACGATGTCGAAGTCGCGCAGCTCGAGCGCGCCGTCGGGATGGACTTCACGCGCTGCCGCCAGCATCACCTCGACATAGCCGGCGCCGGGGAAGACCGAGAGGCCGCCGACCTTGTGGTCGGCCATCCAGGGGAAGAGCGCCGGATCGACGGTCGAGAACCAGGTCGCGCCGTCCTGGCGCGGCCGCGATCCCAGCAGCGGATGGGAGGGGCCGGCGAAGGTGTTGTTCGCCTCCGCCGTCGACCGCACCTTGAATTGCGCATGCCGCCACGGATAGGCGGGCAGCGGCAGCGCCGTCACCGGCGGCGGCCCGAAGAAGCGTTGCGTGTCGACCTGGCCGCCCAGCAGCACCAGGCGCGAGACGGCGCGCTCGATCGGATCGCTGTCGTCCTGCTCCAGCGACTCGGTCAGGGATTCCACGACGGCGCCGCGCACATTGGCTTCGCGCATCGTGTCACGCAGGTAGCTCGACAGGATCGGCTTGGGCCCGATCTCGACGAACAGGCGCAGGCCTTCCTTCAGCAGGCAATTCAGGCCGGCCTCGAAATGCACCGGCTCGCGCACATTGTGCCACCAATGCTCGGCGCCCAGCATCTCGCGTCCGGCAAAGGTGCCGCTCACCGTCGAGACGAAGCGGCGGCGGGCCTCGAGCGGCTTCAGCCCCTTGAGCTCGCGCAGCAGCGGTGCGCGCACCGGATCGACCAGCGAGCTGTGGAAGGGATAGTCGAGATCGAGGCGGCGGGCGCCGATGCGCAGGTCGGAGGCGGCCGTCAGCATCATCTCGATTTGCTTGACCGGGCCCGAGACCGTGACGCTGCGCCAGCTGTTGATGGCGGCGATGTCGACGCCCGGCACGTTGGCCGAGGCGAGGAAGCGGCGGGCATCGCGCTCGCCCAGCATCAGGGCCGCCATGGTGCCGCTGTGGCGCACCGATTCCTGGTGGCGGCTGCGGGCGATCACGACATCGATCGCCTGGTCGAGGCTGAGCGCCCCGGCACACCAGGCGGCGGCGATCTCGCCGACGCTGTGGCCCATGGTGGCGACCGGCGCCACGCCCAGCGCCTCGAGGCAGCGCACGGTGGCGATCTGCAAGGCGAGCAGCAGCGGCTGGGCGTAGGTCGCCTGGCGCAGCTTCTGCGCCAGGTCGTCGGCGAACAGCAGGTCGACCAGCGATTCCTTCTGCCGGCGAGAGAAGTGGCCGTCGACTTCCTTCAGGGCCTCGCGGAAACGCGGATTGGCGTGCCAGGCGGTGCGGCCCATGCCGACCCATTGCGAGCCGTTGCCGGAGAAGATGTAGGCGACGGGCAGGTTGCTGCCGAGCGCCTGGCCGCTCAGCGCGGCGGGCGAGGGCTCGCCGTTGGCGAATTGCTGCAGGTTGTGCCGGGTCTCGTCGGCCGTCTTGCCGCGCACGACCAGGCGATGCGACAGGCCATCGCGCAGATGGGCGGCGGCGCCGATGAAGTCACCGCTCAGCCGCCGGTCGGACGGCCACTGGTCGAGATAGGCGCGCGCCAGCTCGGGCAGCGCCTCGGCCGTATGGGCCGACAGCAGCAGCGGCGGCGGGCCGGCTTCCGTCTTGGGATGGGCGACGCTGACCGAGGTGTCCTCGCCGCGCAGGATCACATGGGCATTGGTGCCGCCGAAGCCGAACGAGTTCACGCCGGCCAGGGACGGGCCGCGGCGTTCCGGCAGCGACCAGTTCTGGCCCACCACCTTGAGGTTGAGCTCGTCGAGCGGGATGTTCTCGTTGGGCGAGACTTGGTGCAGGGTGCCGGGCAGGACGCCGCGATTGAGCGCCAGGATCGACTTCAGCACGCCGGCCAGGCCCGAGGCGGGCTCGAGATGGCCGATATTGGACTTCACCGAGCCGATCGGCAGCGGCTGGGAGCGGCGTTGCCCCAGGCCCTTGCCCAGCGCGTCGGCCTCCAGCGGGTCGCCCGCCTGGGTGCCGGTGCCGTGCGCCTCGACGAAGGCGAGGTCGCTGGGATCGACCCCGAACTCGCCATAAACCTGCTCGAGCAGCCGGCGCTGCGATTCTGCCGACGGCAGGGAAAGCCCGGTGGTGCGGCCGTCTTGTCCAATGGCCGAACCGACGATGGTGGCATGGATGCGGCTGCGCGCCTTGCGCGCCGCGGCCACCGACTGCAGCACCAGCACGATCGCGCCCTCGGCGCGGACATAGCCGTCGGCCGCCGCGTCGAAGGGCCGGCAGCGGCCGGTCGGCGACAGCATCGAGGCGCGGGAGAAGCCGACGAAGGAGAAGGGTGAGAGCAGCAGGTTGACGCCGGCCACGATCGCCGTCTCGACCGTGCCGTTGCGGATGGCGTCGGCGGCCAGCGACAGGGCGACCAGCGACGACGAGCAGGCGGTGTCGACGGTGAAGCTCGGCCCGTGCAGGTCGAGGCTGTAGGACAGGCGGTTGGACACGATGCTGAGCGTGTTGCCCGTCATCATGTGCACGTCGGCGGCGGACGGATCGGCGAAGAAGCGCGCGCCGTAATCGACCGAGGAGGCGCCGACATAGACGCCGGTATGGCTGCCGGCCAGGGTCGAGGGGCGGATGCCGGCATGGGCCAGGGCATCGTGGGTGATTTCGAGCAGATGGCGCTGCTGCGGATCGACCTGTTCGGCCTCGCGCGGGCTCATGCCGAAGGCCGAGGCATCGAAGCCCCAGACATCGTCGATCAGGCCGGCGGCGAAGGTGTAGGCGCGGCCGGGCTGGTCGGTGGAGGGATGGTAGTAGGCCCCGGTGGGGAAGCGATCCGGGGTGATCCAGCTGACCGCAGAGCGGTTGTCGCGCAGCAGGCGCCAGAAGCTTTCGGCGTTGTTGGCACCGGGCAGACGGCCGGCATAGCCGACGATCGCGACTTCGTCATGCACCTTCATCGACGTTCATGCCCCCCAACCGAACGCCAGTCGCCCCCTCTCCACCATAGGTCGGCACTCGCGAACGACTTGATGATCAATCTCTCTACACAACCAGTTCAGTTCAGCCGCGGGCTGGCATTCACCATACTGAACGTGGCAAAATCGTGCAACTGCTGCACTGCACAATAGAACCCCGAAATCGCGAAAATGTTGCCCGGCCCCGCGAAAAAAACGTGAAAAATCAGTCCATTGCAGAAAGTATGAAGCGCATCGCCTTCTGTCATCTCGAAAGCCTGACCTGCCTGCCGGCCCTCAATCGCCTGTTCGAGACCCATGGCGACCGGATCGGGCTGGTGCTGGTATCGCGCCGTTTCGACACCAACCATGGCGGCTTCTTTGCCCAGCTGACGGCCAGTGTGCGCAAGTCCGGCGTGGGGATGACCTTCTGGCTAGGCTTCGACCTGATCTCGGCCCAGGTGGTGGCGGGCCCCGTCGGCAAGGCGGCGCGGCTGCTCTTCTGCCTGGGCCGCCGGCCGGCGCTCGAGACCCTGCCGGCACTGGCCCGGCGCCATGGCGCGGTCATCATAGAGACCGGCGACATCAACGCGCCGGCCACCCTCGACCGGTTGCGCGCCTACGCGCCCGACGCCCTGCTGGTGATGAATTTCGACCAGATCCTGAAGCCGGCGGCGATCGCCGTGCCGCGCCTGGGGGCGCTCAACATCCATCCCTCTCTCCTGCCGGCCTTGCGCGGGCCCTGTCCCGTCTTCTGGGCTCTGGTCGAGGGGCGCCCCCGCAGCGGCGCCACCCTGCACCGGATCGAGGACGCGAAGATCGATGCCGGCGCCATCCTGCGCCAGGCCGAGCAGCCGATCGACCGGCGTCAATCGGTGGCCGAGATCAACCCCCGCCTGTTCCTGGCCGGCGCCGGCGCTGTGGGCGATGCGCTGGATGACCTTGCCGCCGGCCGGCCGGGCAGGCCGCCCGGGCCGGGCCAGTATCGCGGATTTCCCAGCAGCGCCGAGGCGGCTGCGGCGCGGCGGGCGGGGGTGCGGCTCTGTCACGTCTGGTTCGCCGTCCGGCTGATCGCGGCGACCTTGGGGATCGGTCGCGGACCGCAGGCGGCACATCGGAATTGATAGGCAGCGGAGCGTTGGCGGCCGCTCTGCGACAACTTCGCCGGATTCGACAACTTCGCTGGATTCACAGGCTCCCGCCTAGGAACGCGGCGGAGATTCGCCTAACGTCCGGCCCGTTATGGCATTGGACAGAAACGCACCGGGCCTCGCGGCATCGGCGATGGAAACGGGGCACGGCGCTTACCTGCGTGCCTTCCCCTCCGTACTCCGTAAAGGGATCGGCCTGGTCGTCTCGGCTTCGATGGCGGTGAGTTCCCTCACCGCCTGCTCCGGCCTGCCGGCCTCCGGCCCGACCACGGCCGAGGTGACGGCGGCCTCCAAGCCGACCGCGACGGGGGAGACGCGCTTCGCCCTGATCGACGTTGACCCGAACGTGGTCGCCAGGATGGAGAAATGGTCGGCGGTCTCGCTGATGGGCACGTTCGGCAAGCAGGGCGCGGTCTCGACCCAGGCCATCGGTCAGGGCGACTATGTCCAAGTGACGATCTGGGAGGCCGCGGCCGGTGGGCTGTTCTCAGCGCCGGTCAATGATCGAGGCGCGTCAGGGTCACGTACAGCGAGCATCCCCGAACAGGTCGTGGGGCCCGACGGTGCCATCACCGTGCCCTATGCCGGCCGGGTGCGTGTCGTCGGCCGCACGCCGCAGCAGGTCGAGGAGGCGGTCGTCGCCGCCCTGCAGACCAAGGCGATCGAGCCGCAGGCGCTGGTGACTGTGACCAAGAACATCGCCAACACCGTGACGGTGGTGGGCGAGGTGACGGGCGGCGCCCGCGTGCCGCTGACCACGCGTGGCGACCGCATCCTCGATGTGATCGCCACGGCCGGCGGCACCAAGGCGGCGGCGCACGAGACCTTCGTCACCCTGGTGCGCGGCAGCCAGTCGGTGCGCATTCCCATGCAGGCGCTGCTGACCAGCCCGACGGAGAATGTCTTCGTGCGGCCGGGCGACGTGATCAGCGTCGCCAAGGAGCCGCAGACCTTCACCTCGGCCGGCGCCACCGGCCAGAACTCCGTGGTGCCGTTCGACGCCATCGGCATCACCCTGGACCAGGCAATCGGCCGCACCGGCGGTCTCAGCGATAGCCGCGCCGATCCCGGTGGCGTGTTCGTGATCCGCTACGAACGGCCGGAGGAATACGACCAGCTCGGCTTCCGCCGCCCCGATCCGGGGGCGCTGCAGCAGGTGCCGGTGATCTATCGCGTCAACATGCGCGACCCCAACGGCTTCTTCCTGGCGCGGAGCTTCCCGATCCGCAACAAGGACATCGTTTTCGTCTCCAACGCGCCGGTAGCCGAGATGCAGAAGGCGGTCGGCGTGCTTATCGGATTCATCGGCGCCGCTGCGACGGTGGTGGCGGTGGCCGCTGTGGCGAGGTAGCGCGGAAAGCACGGCAACACCGCTTTGGCTGATACGAATCAGCGAACACACCAGCTTTTGTTCGACCTATTTTCGACAAGTGTCGCAGTGATTGGATGCTGGTGCGCATCTGTAGGAGAGTCCATTGGACGAAAGGTTGATCGACGGCGTGGGGTTATGGTGCGAACGTCTGACCTCGGCTCACGCTAGTGGCCGGCCTGTTCTATTTCTGGACCGAGATGGTGTGATCGTCGAAGAGGTAGGTTACCTGGCACGTCGCGAAGATGTTAGGATTGTAGATGCGGCAGCGGTGGCAATCCGACGCGCAAATGAACTCGGCATCTGCGTTGTCGTCATCACCAACCAAAGTGGGATTGGTCGAGGTTTCTTTGGATGGGATGACTTTGACCGCGTGCAGCATCGGATTTCGGAGCTGTTAGCTCTTAAAGATGCTCATCTCGATCTCGTTGTAGCGTGCGGGTATCACCCAGATGGCATTGGCGAGTTTTGTCGAGCTGATCATCCTTGGCGAAAGCCAAACAATGGCATGGTGATGGCTGCTGCTAGCTGTCTGAAAGCTGATCTGTCTTGTTCACTTATGGTTGGAGACAAGGTTATTGATCTTGAGGCCGCGAGAGCCTCAGGGATTGGCACAGGCATCTTAGTCCGTACGGGGCATGGCGCAGCGGAAGCTCACACCCTCGAAACAAGAAGGCTGGAGCCTATGAAAGTTTCAATATGTAATGATGCCAGTGCGATTGGGCTGTGGCTTAATGAGATTTCTTGACTCCGCTTATGCATGCTATTCGATCAGATAGTTTCAATTGTAGTATAGAAGCGCATCCTAGTGCACTTGTTTGAGAAGAATGGATACACCTAGTACAACCGTGATTTGTGGCTCAGATCCCCGACTGCAGTCTCAGTATGGCACTCGAGAAGGCTCTGGGTTGCGGATATCAGGCGTGCCTGGTGTGGGGCACCGAGTGCTTTATGGACCGCACCTTTCGCTTCTTCCCGGCCCTTATCGATTTGAGTTGTTGTTCAAGCTTGACGCTCTCGGAGAGGGGCTAACTACTGTTGACCTTACCAAATCAGGCGGGCATCGAGCGTTCTATCTGCGTCGATGTTTTAAATGGGAACTGGAAAGGGGGCTTATTCGAGTGTCTTACTCGCTCGAAGATCCCATTGAAGCGTTCGAATTGCGTCTCTACGCTGGTACTGGTTTCTCCGCTGTGATCGATTGCTTGAATATCATTTCCTCTCGGAGAGCTTAGATAGTGTGGTTGATGGAATTATTTGTTTGCGATTAGTGCCGTTACGCCTAATAGTAAGTGCTACATTTAGATATGAAGATTGTGCTCTTTGGCAGTCATGCCGCTTTGGCCTGGGTTCACACGTTTCTTCTCGGTGCTGCCTTTGAGGCAGAAGTAGGCCCTGAAATTTTGGCCATTCGGGAAACGCCAACCCCAGAGCTTCTTTCCTCGCTTTTGGCTGCTCCTGTCGAAGTATTCATCTTGGCTGATCATCGATCAGCGCTCGGACTTTCCTCAGGAGATGCCCTGCTTCCTGCCGATTCTGTGAGGGAAGCAGCTAATCGAGCAGTCTTTGCTTTGGAGCTTGCTCGTCATTCGTCGCGAACACTGGAGTTGAAGGCAGAAGATTCGGACCTTTGGGCTGCCATGTTAGCGACTGTAGCTCCAACGCCTCGTGCAGAAACGAATGTTGAGCCGTATCACGGGACGCCAGAGACCTCGATGGTGGATACACTTCTTTCACCGTATTTAGTGGCTTTGTACAACGCTATCGAGAAATCCGAGTTGCTTTGTGTGACTTGGCCAAGAGAAAGCTTTCTTGATGGGGATGCTCCTGGGGCCATGTTGCCTGCGACAGTCGAGGTCGCCGGTCGATCGCGCATTTTGGCCTACGGTCCCTACCTTCCCTTGCCAACCGGAAAATGGCGCGTTGTTGTTCTACTGGGCTTCAGCGCTGATATCGGTAGGTTGCCGTTTATGATCGAAGTTGATACGGGGGCATCTATCGAGCGCGGTTTCTTTGAAGTGAACGCAGGAGGCATATTCACGTTGGCTATGGAGTTTCGGGTAACTGAAGTTATGCATCCAATTGAAATGCGTCTTATTAGTCAAGATTCGGCATTAGAAGGCCAAGTCGCTTTGATAGAAGCGAAGTTTTTTGATTGTTCGCAAGCATCAGGTTGAGTTGCTCACCTACAATAGATTGCCGAAGATGGAAGGCATGGTTCGAAATCGTTCAGCAGTGAACTAGCACAAGAAAAAGTGACTGTGACAAGTGGCTTGACCGGACGGTCGCCTTGTCACCGAAATGCATGGGCTGTTCATGCATTCGATAAATCGTTTAGCCACTTCTCTCGGCATTGGCGCAGTTGAGCAACGCCCTTAGTAAATTGTAGCCCACGACCTCTCTCCCTCTCTCCCTCTCTCCCTCTCTCCCTCTCTGCGCAATGGGAATGCAGTTGAAATATCGTTAGCATGTACCGATTATAGGGAATGCTGACCACTGAATGTCCGATCTGCCATAGCCCGTCGCTCCTTGTAGTTCGACTTTCTGCTGCCAAGTCGTGCAGTTCCCTTTATAACATTAAATCGCACGGCTCGAGCGATCTGGCGTCTTACTACAAATGCACTGTCTGCAATTTTTTGAGAACTGACTATTTCGATCAGTGGTCAAATGATGATTTTGCTCAGCGCATCTACAATGATGAATATCATCTTGTAGATGGTGACTATTCGGGCAATCGAGCCAAGGGTATCGTCAATTATTATCAGCATATTTTCCGTGACGTGCTTGGCAAGGAGGGTCAAGCTATCCTTGACTACGGATCAGGGTCGGGCGCGTTCGTCAATTTCATGAAAGAGCAAGGCTATAAATCTATCCGTGGCTATGATCCTTTCAGTAACCCGGACGCTCAATTCGATAGAAAAGCTAATGACGTTGTCACCTGTTGGGAGGTGATTGAACACGAACGCGATCCACACCTAATTTTCGGGACGCTGTTGGATGCGGTTCAGGATGAAGGTTTAGTTGTCATCTCGACGCTGCTGATCGGGGATAAGCCTGCGGAAGTAATCTATGGCCACTGGTATGCAGCTCCGAGAAATGCACATCTATCTCTCTACTCAGTGGGAGCCTTTGCCTATTTGTGCGGAAAACATGGTCTCAGTCTGAAAACAGACGGGCAAGGGAAGGTGGTTTGTTCACGTCGTGATCTCACTCTTCCAGACCTCTATGGGCCACAAGATCTGTCGGGTGAGCCCTATAGACGGGCCATCAGCATCGTGCCCGAAGGACACAATTACTGGCTAGAAAACGATCGTGATCGAAAGTTCATCTGGTTCGACGCTTCGCCAATCACGACGTATTACATCTATTCAGAAGATCCCGATGTGTCGGCAAAGGTAGGTGCCAAAGTCAACGTGCGAATGGATTTGTTACTGCCATTGAGTGTCGTTGGAACAAAGGAAGCAAGAATCACCATAGCTGATAACAGTCAGGTACTTTTTACGACAACTGTAGCCAAGGAAGGCTGGACTACTGTGGAGTTTGTGGCGGATGTGCCTTCCGTCGATGGCGTGTTGTTCCAGCCTTTCCGACTTTCGATCGAGACCGTGGAAGGCAGGTTGTTTTCGGCATTGGCCGGAGATCGCATTCTGTCTTACGCAGTCGCCAATCTTCAGGGGCGAGTCATTGCCATTCGGGACCTGTAGCCAAGGCTGTCCTAGGCAGTTGTACACTTAGTAGTCCTTTGGCCATGCCTACACCGAAGCTGTAACAGGATCTCATCATAGCGGAATTTGGCTGAAATAGTGGAGGCGCGTGTCCATGACAATGCGACTTGGCGTTTATACCTCTGCCATCCTAGCCATCCTGCTATTGACTTGTGGCG
>Ga0209930_1002533_pt1 | contig 21222 bp, 16 predicted proteins | sample ThiBiot_500_biof_2_FD_183948 | JGI IMG/M metagenome (GOLD analysis project Ga0209930, IMG submission 183948) | Wastewater bioreactor microbial communities from Cape Town, South Africa - Thiocy_cont_500_biof (SPAdes) | ecosystem: Engineered > Bioreactor > Thiocyanate-remediating >... | reverse complement strand
TTTTTTTTCCTACAGCTGCTATAATAAATTCGAATTAGCGGTTGTAAGAAAAAAATTTTTAATTTTTTAAAATTTGTTTTGGTTGGCTACGGTCTGAATTATATTCGAATTCGAATCAGTCATCTCATGTAAATTTCGTACTCGGCCTTCGTATTTCGCAGCAATACGTTTGCCTTCAGCTCGAGCATAGGCTTCGGCTTCATCGATCTTGGCATTGCAATCTCGTAGTTGTTGATCTAAAGCTCGTTTCGATGCTTCGGATTCGGCTGTTCGTTCTCGTTCATGACGAATGTCTTCGTCACGAAGGATCAATTCAGCGGCTAATTTTCGTGCTCGTTCGTCGACAATCTTGAGTTCTTGACGAACATCGACGACTTCACTTTGATATTGAAGAGCGTCGGCTTCATATTTCTTTCGTTCGGCAATGGCTCGATTGGCGAGCGAGGTCGATTCAGTGAGACGTTGTTCGGAATCGTGAAGTTCGAGTTCAGTTGTCTTACGAGCTTTTTCACTCTATTTTAACGAAAAAAAAACTTTCGAAAAACAAAAAAGTTAATTATCGGCTTACACGATCGAGAAGAACACGAAGTTCTTCGAGTTCGGCATTGAGAAGACCGAAACGTTTCTCCGATGAACTGAGTAGATCTCGTGTCGAACCGTGCGCACTCTGTTCTTCGATGAGACGATCTTGAGCTTCTTTAACGTTAAGTTGAAGTTTTTTCAAGTGATTTTCGAGTTCACTCTTGATTTTTTTCAATGATTCGTAACGAAGACGAAGTTCATCGAGTTCATTGGTTAATTTCGATTTGACTCGGCTGATTTCGGTCTTATAACGAACTTCGGTTTCTTCTAATTGAGATTGTAATTGTTCTAATTGTTTTCGTTGAGATGATCTACGAAGGACAAAAGTTTATTTTCGATGATTATTTTTGGTTTCTACTACCGAAGTCCTTCGAGTTCTTCCTCTTTATCAGCGATTTTCTTCTCTAAATCACCTCGAAGTTTGTCAATCGATGCATTTAAGACATTGTATTTGGTGATTTCAATATGAATTTGTTCACGATATTCATCGATTGTCGAGCCGAGAGCCAATTTTTCGGCTTCGACCTGTTTACGAAGACGATCAGCATCGACAAGACGCGAGTTCAAGTCCGAAATTTGATTCAATGCAACGTCCATTTCGTCTTGTAAACGACGTTTATCACGTGTTATGATTTCGACTTGTTCAGTTAATTGTTCAGTTAAACTTTTAACTTTGATTAATTCACTTTGATAATTTCGATTGGCTTGCAAAGCCGATTCAAGTTCGGCACTAACTTGATTCAAACGTTGTCGTGAATCATCGGCTTCTTTTTCTAATTGCTTATTACGACGTGTAGCTTCATCAGCTCGTTTACGATACTAAGCAAAAACAAACAAATCGAGGAATTAAGAATATGATCACTACAGAACGAGCAAAATTAATGAAGCGGAAAAGAACAAATAAAGACATTCACACATGGTGTGGCTCAGTCGAACAGTTGACGTCGTTCATCGTTCACCGAGATTTGTAATGCTAATCGTGTTACATTCTTTAAATCTGAAGCAACAGATTGACTTATCGTTATATGATCTCATTTCCATTACCTTTCTCATGAATTCTTTTAGATCAGTCAGTCAATCAGTCAACCAGTTAATCGAACTTTCAGTTCAATTGAAGTTAGATCAGTTCAGTGATTGACTCACATACTATTACATTCTTTCTACACATGTTAATCTTTCTATTCGTATAACTTTTATCTTATCAATAAAATATTGATTGTATACTTGGAGTAAACAATCAAACCAAACTCATTGTCAACTCAATAGTCAAGAATTCAGCAAACAAATCTAACTTGTATTCAAATAAAACCTATAGGATAATCGAAGTTCTTACTTTCTCGACATCACCATTGAGTTTATCTAATTCACCTTGAAGACGTTGTTTGGTCTTTTCTAAATTACTGGCTTTAGAAAGAACTTCAGTGAGTTGTTCTTGAACTTCATTGATACGTCCGTTGAATTTACGTCTGAAATTTTCATTTACAAAACAAAAAAAATCCTAATAAACCAATTTGCCTACCTAACATCTTCGATTTCCTCATTTTTGCCTTCGAGTTCTTTTTCCAAACGGTCACGAACATGACGTGATTCTTCTTGAATTTTAATTAAAAGTTTTTGTAATTCAACTTTGGCATCGATTTCATCTTCGAGTTGTAATTTCGTTGATTCTAAATCCATTTGAAATGTTTTCACTGTCGATTGTAATGTTCGACTCGTGGCCATTTCGGATTCTAATTGAAGTCGAGCGTCTTCATAATCGCCTTGAATACGTTTGTATGTCGATTGAATCGATGCATATTCGAATTCAATTGTTTCAAGTCGTCGACTGAATGTTAAATTCTCTTCGACAAGTCGAGCTTTGGCCGTATTGGCATCGGCTAATTGTCGAACGGCATCATCGACTTTACCACTCATTTCAATTAATTTGCCTTCGAGTTCTTTACTAATCGAAACAGCTTGACTTTTAGCTTTTGATAGTGATTCAATTTCTAATTTCAATTCTTCGACTTCAACCAAATAGGTTTTGCTCTCCTTTTCATAACGTGATCGACCTTTGCTCAATGCTTCGACTTGACTTGTGAGTTCAGTAAATGAATCTTGAAAACGTCGACGAACATTATTTTGACTTTCGTCGAATTCAGCTGTTTGAAGTTCGATCTTTTGACGTAGATCATGAATTTCTTGTCTCAAACTAAACAACAAAAAAAAGAAATTTCAATTCAATTTCTTGTTTTGTTCTCTCGCGAACCGTTTGTTATTTTCCAATTCTCGATCCCGTGAACCAGTAACTTCATCCAATTGCTGTTCGAGATCATCGAAATCGATACGTAAATTGGTCAATTCTTTTTCTTGACGAAAACGAACTTCACGTTCAAGTTTCAATTCTTCTTCGACATCACGTAAACGACTCTAGATCAAACACAAAAAATACCACATGATTCAATTGATTTTGATCATTTTGCAAAGATTGCTGTATTCATATAGAAGCTCAGATATTTTTTTATTTTTATATGGCTAGATAGAGCGTCACTTCTTCTGTCGAATTATATAATTTCATATACCTATGTCAAACAATACGGTCGTTAACCACTAATTTACGATATAAAGCAGAGTCGTATCGATAGATATGAGTATTTTTATTTATCAGTTTAAGCATAAATTTGAATAGAGTCCTCTGTTCTCTCATGTGTAACCATCCCTATATAAACTGTGTTGAATAAAGAGAAAGGCACGTTATGTGAGGTTGTAGGTAATACACCGTACCTAATTTTAAAAGGAAATTCTCACGCACTATGCAAAGTAAATCAATTTTTTTCCAATAAACTTTAGCGAAAAGTAAAAGACGCTCTATGTGAATACAGCAATCTTCGTAAAATGATTAAAATCATCACTTACAGCTAAAATTGCTTCACTCATTTTCTTTTAAAAAATCTGAAATACAGACAAGAAAGAAAAACAAGGAAATACCATATATAGACAAGCAATAAATGATGTTGTTGCTTGTTATTCTTACGACTGTTCGAGTGTATGTATCGAACAAGGAAAGAAAAGGAAAGAGAGAGAGAGAGAGGCATCGATGCTAAATACAGAGTATTTATTCCGTATATAGTTCGTTCTGTTTCTTCTCTCTTGTTGATTATATATGCCGAAAAAAAAACGCGTTATCATCATCAACCGAATGAGATTCTATTCTAAGCAAACATGTCGAGTTTGTTCTCTCCTGTAAATCGTCATAAATAACAACAACACAAGAACAGAAAATCCTAGCCCACCCATTAATAAGCAAAGGTTAGCCTTGACTATGGAATCTATTTAGGAAATAAATACGATGTTTTTACAAAGAAAAGAAGAAAAAAAAAGATGGTATATTGTCTAGTTTTTGACACTGCTGCTTGATCGACGACGAGGTTGATAATGATGATTGGTTTGAGCATCGTCCGATGTTCTTCCTCGATTATCCTTTAAAACGAAACAAAACATTGAGATATTCTCTATTGTTTTTTCTTCTTCGTACTTTATTTTTCATCTGTCGACCTGTCAGCGGTACATTTGTGCTGATTAATTCCTCTCGTGTCTCTTCGATACTTCGTGAATTTGAAAAAACGGGCTTGATTTTAACGGATGTCTTCGGTGTTTTACTATCGTAGACAAGTGTTGCACCACTGTCAATTAATTGACGAACAACAGATGTTGTCGATGGCGGAGGATAGAAATGTTTAGGATAACTAACTGGTGGGCCGGATTTATTTCGAGGAAGACTTGTCGGAGGTTTTTTCCGGACGATTTCAGCTAAACGAAAGGATTCGAAGGGAGAGTTTAATTTGGGAAAATGTTTACGAGTCGGTCGAACAGGATGAACAGGTCGTGGAGTTGTTTTGGTGTTTAAACTTCCGACCTAAGAAAAGATGATGAAAAAGTTTTTTTGTGTTTTGTAATCTACTCGTTGCATTTTTGGAGCGCTTTCCACGGTCATTTGATCGAACTTTTGTTTTAATTGTTTGACTAACGGATTCGAAACTGTTTCATTCGATTCACCGTTTGTCTATGAAGAATATAAATTTGAGATACGAGGGAATTAATGACTTTTTGTTTTACTTCAGATGCGTGTTGAAAGACGATGTTCGTTGTATGACGACGAACGACTTCACGTTTCTGAAGAAGAGAGAATAGAATGTAAATGTTTGATTCTTTTTTTTGTACTTGACGATCTGGTCCAACTGTTGAATTTAGCAATTCGGGCAAACGAATTTCCCATTTGGATTTATTCGCTGGATTTGGTGATTCAGGTCTTTCACCTGGAGAACAATGAATTGAAGTCGATTCGTATGATAGTTGTCCATTTGTTGTTTTTGGTTCATCATCATCGTCATCTGATTGTAATGAATGTATACTTGCCTCATGAAGATTTCTCCATTCTGTGTTTTTTTAATGAGAAAATAGAAATGATGAAATTCGAATTGTTGTTGTTTTACTTTGAAGTGAGTTTTTTGCTTGTTCATCGTCGTCATCGTCATCGTCGGATAGATCTCTGGTGTAATGTTTTGCTGGAATGGTGATTTCTGGTAGATCATCTTCATCGTGTTCGTCATAGTAGTAACTCATTTTTTTTCTGTGTAAACGTGTGTTGTTCGAAAGAGAATTGATGCAACTCAAGATACGATGATAAGTGCGACGGTTTGAAGAGAGAAGATAAAGAAAAGAACAAAATTGCTTAAGTAAATAGAGAAAAAGACGAAATAAAACTTAGTATTATTTATTTTAATTGACGACAAAATGCGAAAAACTACTGAGAGCTTCTTATTAGTTCGATATTTTCTTTAAGTTCTTTAATCTTCCAATGATTTGAAGGAAGAGTTTTTTCTATAATTTCAAGTGATTTTTCATAATACTCGAGTGCTTTTGAGTATTGGTTCATATTGTGGTACGCCACTCCAATGTTATTGTAAGAAGTAGCGAGATCTGGATGATCTATAGGAAGACTTCGTTTCATAATTTCAAGTGATTGATGATAATATTCGAGTGCTTTTGAGTATTCGTCCATATTGTGGTACACCACTCCAATGTTACTGTAAGAAGTAGCGAGATCTGGATGGTCTACAGGAAGACTTCTTTTTCTAATTTCAAGTGATTTATGATAATATTCGAGTGATTTCGTGTACTCGCCCAAACGATCATACACTGCGCCAATGTTGCTGTAAGAAGTAGCCAAATCTGGATGATCTACAGGAAGACTTCTTTTTCTAATTTCAAGTGATTTTTCATAATACTCGAGTGCTTTTGAGTATTGGTTCATATTGTGGTACACCGATCCAATGTGATTGTAAGAAGTAGCGAGATCTGGATGATCTACAGGAAGACTTCTTTTTCTAATTTCAAGTGATTTATGATAATATTCGAGTGCTTTCAAATAATCGCCCATACCGTTATACACCATTCCAATGTTGTTGTAAGAGGTAGCCAAATCTGGATGATCTACAGGAAGACTTTTTCTAATTTCAAGTGATTTATGATAATATTCGAGTGCTTTCAAATAATCGCCCATACTGCTATACACCGATCCAATGTTATTGTAAGAAACAGTCAGTTGTGGATGATCTACAGGAAGACTTCTTTTTCTAATTTCAAGTGATTTGTGTAAATATTCTAGTGCTTTCGAGTATTGGCCCATGTTATCATACACGATTCCAATGCTGTTGTAAGAAGTAGCGAGATTTTCATCATCCGTAGAAAGACTTATCTTATTAATTTCAAGTGATTTATGAATATATTTAGCAGCTTCTTCATATTTGCCTTGAGCATTGTAAACGATTGCAAGTTGATGAAAACAATGGGCTTTTTTGTCTTGATCAGTAGTTTCTCTCAAGAGTAATTCATATAATTTTTCTGCTTGGTCTAATTTGTTTAGCTGAATCATTAAACTTCCGAGTCTATGTCTTCCTGTTGATCCTCGTGTTTCTTTTCTCACTTTTTCAGTTAACACATATAAGACAGGATCATTGTCACTTGTGAAGATTAATTCTACTTTCCATATTCGATTGTCATCAGGAAATATCTCGATCTCTCCAATTCGAAAGACAGAATGCATTGAAAATAGAATTTCCTCCTCGCTCTTCTTCTCACTAATATCTCTAATATTAGCGAACGGTGTATGTTTAATGGTAGGATCAATGTTCATGACAAAAAGCACAGGTACCAAGTCACGTTTCGTGATAATTGAACGAAGAAATCTCGAAGGAATTTCGCGTCGTTTACTTGTTGATAAAAAATTATTGAATGCTAATAATCCACCTTTGTTCTGTTTGATCTGATCAAAGTCTGTCTGAGATAAACCTTGGCCACGATATACAACGAATGAATTCGAAGAAGTATGTCCAACAAATTGTTCGGCATGTAAATCAGCGATCTGTTTATGTAAATCACAAACGAAAAAGCCCATTTGGAGAATAATGTCAATATCCATGAGTCGAAGAGCTTTATTAAGTATTTTATATAAAAAAGTCTCACGGGTGTACCACCAAATAGGTGTTTGATTACGATAGTTTTTTTGTATTTCGTCGACATGTTTTAGTTCTCTTGTTTTTCCTTTAAATTCATTTCGACAGAATGTTAAAAAGTCGTTGAAATGTTGCTCATCAAAATTGATAGTAAGTAAAATTTCCTTGAGTATTTGAGTATACATAAACGTGCAATCGAGAGTATCTTTATTTTTATCTGAAGTTGATGGTTTGGATTGAACGAAATTGATCGAGACTTCATTGGTATGGTCGTCTTTCAAAGCTTGTTTCAAGGCATCACAAATCGATTGAATACTCTTTTGAGGGAAAATATAAACTGATTTTAATTGTGAAATATTTTCAGTGACCACAAGGAGTTGTCGGGCATACGTTTTCGAAGTGACCATATAAACAGTTTCATCAGGTCGATCGGTAATAAAATCGATGCATTCGTCTATATTGTCAAATATATGAACAATGTCTATCACTTGTCGCACATGTGCAATTAACTTGTGAGAGTCATGATTCTGTTCGCCTAACCAAACTAGATAAACATCTGGAAGAATTCGTGAACGACTGCCCTGTGTTGTCATTCGTATAGTTATGATGTGTATATTTCTTAACGAAGAAGAAAAAAGATAAGATAAAAACGTGTTGTCCTTTGCTACAATATTGAAAAAAAGGTTTGTTTTAACTGATGTGTCTCAGCGGAGAATATGGGCTCGATGTTTTAATTGATATGATAAAACGATCAGTGAGTGTAGAAACACAATGATAGACTCTCATTAGGAATGATTTCAACGTAGAATTTTATTAATGGGGTCAGTTCAGGTGCGAATAGATTTATAGAATATTCACAATTTTATTAAGTGACACTAAAAACTTCGCTGTATAATTCTGTTTTTGCCAGTATATTAATGGTTTAGTATTATTTATTTTCATTTCTCATAAAATGAACACGATTATTATAGTTTTTCTCTCAATATCTCGATTTTTTCTTTAATTCCTTTAATCTTCCAATGATTTGAAGGAAGAGTTTTTTCCATAATTTCGAGTGATTTATGATAATATTTCAGTGCTTTCGAATCATCTCCCGTATTTTGATAAACCATTCCAATGTTATTGTAAGGAGTAGCAAGATCGGGATGATCTACACGAAGACTCTTTTTCCTAATTTCAAGTGAACTCTCAAAATATTCGAGTGCTTTTGAGTACTCGCCCATACTGGCATACACCATTCCAATATTATTGTAAGAAATACCCAAATCCGGATGATCTACAGGAAGAGTTTTTTTTATAATTTCAAGTGATTTATGATTGTATTCCAGTGCTTTCTGGTATTCGGTCAATCTGTTATACACCATTCCAATGTTGTTGTAAGAAGTAGCCAAATCTGGATGGTCTACAGGAAAAATTTTTTCCCGAATTTCAAGTGATTGGCGATAATATTCGAGTGCTTTCGAATAGTCTCGTATACTGTGATACGCCGATCCAATGTGATCGTAAGAAACAGCCAGATGTGGATGATCTACAGGAAGACTTCTTGTCCGCATTTCGAGCGATTTATGAAAATATTCCCGTGCTTTCGCGAACTCGCCATTATTTTGATACACGCATCCAATGTTGCCGTAAGAAGTAGCCAGTGAAGGATGATCCACAGAAAGACGTTTTTTGCAAAATTCATGTGATTTCTGATTATATTCAGCAGCTTCTTCATATTTACCTTGATAACAGTAAACGATTGCAAGTTGATAAAAACAGTACACTTTTTCATATTGATCAGTAGTTTCTCTCAACAGTGACTGATATAATTTTTCTGCTTGGTCAAATTTCTTTAGCTTAATCATTAAATTTCCGAGTCGCTCTCTTCCTGTTTCTCCTTGTATTTCTTCTCTCATTCTCTTGGTTAGTAGATACAACTCAGGATCATTATCACTTGTGAAGATTAACTCTACTTTCCAAATTGCATTATCTTCATCAAATCTCTCGATGTGTCCAATTCGAAAGACAGAATGCATTGAAAACAGGATTTCGTCTTCACTTTTCTTCTCACTAATATCTCTAATATTAGCGAACAGTGTATGTTTAATCGTAGGATTAATGTTCATAACAAAAAGCACAGGTACCAAATCACGTTTAGTGATAATGGGACGAAGGAATCTCAAAGAAACGTCACGTTGTTTACTTGTTGATAAAAAGTTATTGAATGCTAATAATCCACCTTTGCTCTGTTTGATCTGATCAAAGTCTGTCTGAGATAAACCTTGACCACGATAAACGACGAATGAATTCGAAGAAGTATGTTCAGTGAATTGTTCGGCATGCAAAACAGCGATCTGTTTATGTAAGTCACAAACGAAAAAGCCCATTTGGAGAATAATGTCAATATCCATGAACCGAAGAGCTTTATTAAGTATTTTATATAAGAAAGTCTCACGGGTGTACCACCAAATCGGTGTTTTGTTACGATAGTCTTTTTGTATTTCGTCGATATTTCTTAGTTCTCTTGTGTTTCCCTTAAATTCATCTCGACAGAATATTAAAAAGTCGTTGAAATGTTGCTCATCAAAATTAATACTAAGTAGAATTTCCTTGAGTATTTGAGTATACATAAATGTGCAATCGAGAGTATCTTTATTTTTACTTGAAGTTGATGGTGTGGATTTAGCGAAATTGATCGAAACTTCATTCGTATGATCGTCTCTCAACATTTGTTTCAAATGGTCACAAATCGATGCAATATTTTGATAGAAAATATAAATTGATTTTACTTGTGAAATGTCTCCAATCACGAGAGATAACTGCTGAACATATTTTTCGGAAACTATCATATAAACAATTTCATCGGGTCGATCGGTAATCGAGTCAATACATTCATCGATATCGATAAATAGATCGACTGTATCGATTACTTGTTGTAACTCTATTAGAGAGTTTCGATAGCTTTTATCATTTTCATCAAGCCAAACTACATAATAATCTTGCCTGAGACATTGTGAACGTGATGTGAAGGACATGTTGTTTGACGTAGAAACCTTTTTACTTAATATGTTGGAAGAAACATGATGAAAAAATAATAGAAGAATGAAAGAGAAAAATCAATGAAAAATGAAGGCTCTCAACATTGTTTTTTTTTCGCATTTACGAACTCGTGTCTATTTTTTTCATTCTACCTTATTGTTGACCAAGCATTTTCTTTCGAATAAAGTAACTCAAAATAAATCACACATATGTACATACATGTCGAATTTGAAACTTAAATTCAAGTTCAAATATCTAAACTGTAAATGCATAATCCCAAATTTGATGGTGAAAGCGGAAATGTACACAAGGTAGAAAATTCAAATTGGAGAAAAAGATATTTGAATTCAAGTTACAAGTTCGACACTACTGCAGTTCGTAGTTCACAAAAAAAATTATGAAAACAACATGTAAATATCGTGATATAGAATTGACAAGAAGATAATTTTTTTTTGGTCAATTCATTATGTAATTATATGTATTTCTTTTCGAAGTAAAGTTAGAGATTATCTCTAACAGAAAAGAAAAAAAAGAAGATATTTATATAAAATTCCACGAAATAGGAACACGTCCGGCATCTGGATCGGCAATTTGATTGAAAGCAGCTGGACTTAAATCGAGATCACCCTGAATAACAAAAAATGATGACGTAGTATATTATCCAATAAGAATATTTTTTTTACTTACACTCTTGCATTCTGGACATCGATCGACAACACGAACAGTAACTGTGCCTTTCGGACCAGTAACTGAGATACTTCGACCACAAAGAGTATTTTTGTTGGGATTGCCACCAGGAGTGAATGGATCAAAATCAGGAGCAGCCATAGCAACAACAAGTTCAGTAGCATTATTGGTAAAACCACAAGCGCCAAGACCCGCTAATTTAACAACAAAAATCACTTGTAAATATATCCTTTTCTTTACTTACGATTGTAGAATGTCCCATCTCCAGAACGACCAACAGCAGCAGCATCAGTAGTACCTGATGAAACGCTCGCAGTACTAACTGGTGCAGCCGTTGAAGTGACAGGCACTGGTGCAGCCGTTGAAGTGACAGGCACTGGTGCAGCTGTTGAAGTGACAGGCACTGGAACAATGGTAGTACTAGCACTACCCCAACATGGGCCAGCTCGGCAACCTACACCACAATATTCAACATTGGTACCACAGTAACCATGTTGTGATAAACACATGCCTGCAGGACAAATAGCAGCCCAGCACGGACCAGTTCGGCAACCTGCACCACAATATTCAGCATTGGTGCCACAATAACCATACTGTGATAGACACATGCCCGTAGGACAAGTAATAGCCCAACAAGGGCCACCTTGACAACCTGCACCACAATATTCGACAGTAGTGCCACAATAACCATATTTCGATGAACACATGCCTGCAGGACAAACTGCACGAGTTCGTATGCGATGTTCAATCGAACGAGCATGTATTGATGCAATAGCAACAATGAAACAAAGACATAGAACAGTAGGAAAACAAGTCATATTGATGAAATATCAATATTAGTTCTGTTCTAATGCAAATATTTATATCAACTGATGAAAAAGTTATTAGTGAAGCCTAACCCATAATTAAATGTGAAACATGATAATAGCTGTTTAGACCATGTATTCGATATTTTTAAATTATATCAATAGCAAGATGAAACATGATACTCTGTAAAAAATAAATGGATTTCATCAATAATATTATATAACGATATCAAACGAAAAACAGCTAGTGCAAACTTTCATCATGACGTCTTGTAGAGTTTGCTGACGCAATACGAACGTCATCAATATTAAACATGTTATCATTAAAACTGTCGTTTTAGCATTAAAGATCTTGCTGATCATGTGATTTTCGGAGAAACCCCTACAGGAAAGCGATGTGTATAGACATGAGAGATGGCGTTCTCTAACCGTCATCGAGATAAGTTGCTTATTACAACTTACCAAGAGGTAAAAGATACTTTTCGATCAAATACATGTTGCGATGACGAAAACGAGCGGATTGGTAGCGATACTAGTCTGCCAGAGCAACAATTTTCAATAATCAAAGAAAAATACTTCATATTCGAGAGTTGTAAAGAAACAGTATATTACATGTTTTTAGTCTCTCTCGACTAGTTCTGTCTGCTTTTTTTCAAGTAGAAAACGAAGGTAATTTATTTTATATCGTGTATTATTCTTCCGTAGCTATTGTCTTCTCAATAGATTCTTTTTCAATTTAATTTCATTCATGTTCGTTTGTTGTCATTGTTCGCCATAGGGAACGGTGGAGTTGAAATTCGTTGAAAGTTGTCTATATAAATTAGATTCAATTATATCAAGTGCATTTGAACTTGGACTATTAGCTTGACATGTATATAGGCCATTGTGGGTACTCGATGAGAGGAAAACCGACCCAGGGCGCTACAAAACGACAGCGTGTACGACCATTTTGCACAGTTTACAGTCATATTTTTTTGTAAATAACACGTTTGCCATGCACCGTATTACGCCCGTGCCAATTGGACCTGGATACACCAGATAAAAATCGAGCTGTTGTGATGATGACATATGAAACGATTGATTTTCAGATTTTTTCGACAAGGGCTATCAATGTGATGTAATATTGAACATAATGGAACCAATTTCCATCAAATTCATGAATACCACGTATTTATGTTTTTATAAATTCAAGTGTTTGAGATTCCATACTTCTTCTTTTTCCTTCTCCTTACTTCACTATTTTCGACAACAAGAAAAACATTTCCAACCAAACAATAATGGAATGCATACGCAATATAATGCTCTTTCATTGTTATCTTGTGACGATTTAATTCCATAAAACTTTGGTAATATCGTATGGTATATTCTCCATGATGTTGGTGAATGGATTGAATAGATGGCGTATCAAGATAAAACAACTTAGGTGTTTATCAAAAAATCACATTGTTCTGCGTACGTGACTGAATGTTGATCCTTTCTTAGCTGCAATTTCCATCTCAATTAAATAAAAAACAGAAGAAGAAAAGAAATTGCGTAAGTAATAATATTTATCTTATCAATTTCGTTGGTTGACGATTGATCTTTTTTCCTAGCAAAACAAAAGACATGAGAAATTACATTTTGATATTATATTGTCGTTATTTTTTTTCTTTGAAATCAATAAAAATAAATAGATACACATTGATCTATAGTTTGTTTACTTTCAGGTTTCTTATCGCAAGGAGAGAGCAAATGAAATCCGTTAACAAACTGTCGCTGTTTTAATGCAGCTAAGACATAGAGAGAAAGAGAAGAAAACAAAAGAAAACACGAGAAATCATTTGGATGTTTAAAAGCTTTACTCTTGATGTTACTTCTTGTTGAAAAATCAAGTAGATCTCAACTCTGGTTCAAGTACAGTGGCAAATATATTCAGAAAAGATTGCATCGATATTTCAGCTTGTATGGAAAATTAAGATGTTATTCGGTTGTTGGAAATATCTTTAACACCCTCAAAAATGATGCTTCGCTACTATCATCCGAAATATTTTGTCAATCTAATTAGTTTCAATCAATTCAAACTTTTATCCACTAATACGAAACACTTCGCTGTATAATTCTGTTTTTGCTAATACATTAATTGCTCAATATTATTTATTTTTATTTACGACAAAATGTAAAGAGCTCCCACAGCTTATTAACACTTCAATATTTTCTTTAATTGTCTTAATATTTTCATAATTAGACGGAACAGATTTTTCCGCAATTTCGAGCTATTTCTGATAATATTCTAGTGCTTTCGAGTATTCGCCCATACTGTCGTACACCGACCCAATGTTATTGTAAGAAGTAACCAGATTTGGATGATCCACAGGAAGAATTTTTTTCCTAATTTCAAGTGATTTATGATGATATTCCAGTGCTTTCTGGTATTCACCCATATGGTCATACACTATTCCAATGTTGTTGTAAGTGGTACCCAAATCTGGATGGTCTACAGAAAGAGTTCGTTTCACAATTTCAAGTGATTTCTTAAAATATTCTAGTGCTTTCGGGTATTCGCTTATACTGTCGTACACCGATCCAATGTTGTTGTAAGTGATAGCCAAATCTGGATGATCCACAGAAAGACATTCTTTCATAATTTCAAGTGATTTATTGTTATATTCTAGTGCTCTGGTGTACTCGCTCATACTGGCATACGCCATTCCAATGTTGCTGTAATAAGTAGCCAGTGAGGGATGATCTGCTGGAAGACTTCTTTTCATAATTTCAAGTGATTTCTCAAAACATTCCAGTGCTTTCGAGTATTCGTTCATCGTGTGATACACCGTACCAATGTTGTTGTAAGTGGAAGCCAAATCTGGATGGTCTACAGGAAGGCTTCTTTTCTCAATTTCAAGTGATTTATGATGATATTTCAGTGCTTTCGAGTATTCGCCCATACTGTCGTACACCGATCCAATGTTATTGTAAGAAGTAGCCAGATTTGGATGATCCACAGGAAGACTTTTTTTCCTAATTTCAAGTGATTTATGATGATATTCCAGTGCTTTCTGGTATTCACCCATACGATTATACAGTAATCCAATGTTGTTGTAAGTGGAAGCCAAATCTGGATGGTCTACAGGAAGGCTTCTTTTCTCAATTTCAAGTGATTCATGATGATATTTCAGTGCTTTCGAGTATTCACCCATACGATTATACAGTAATCCAATGTTGTTGTAAATGGTAGCCAAATCTGGATGATCTACAGGAAGACGTTTTTTCATAATTTCAAGTGATTTATGATAATATTCCAGTGCTTTTGCGTATTCGCCTAATATGCGATATACCACTCCAATGCTGTTGTAAGAAGTAGTCAGTGAAGGATGATCTGTGGGAAGGCGTTTCTTCTTAATTTCAAGTGATTTATGATTACATTTAAGAGCTTCTTCATATTTGGCCTCCTCAATGTAAACGATTCCAAGTTGATGAAAACAATAGGCCTTATCATATTGATCAGTAATTTCTCTCAACAGTGACTGATATAATATTTCTGCTTGGTCTAATTTCTTTAGCTGAATCATTAAACTTCCAAGTCTATGTCTTCCTGTTTTTCCTTGTGTTTCGCCTCTAATTTTTTCAGTTAGTAGATGCAAATCAGGATCATTGTCACTTGTAAAGATTAACTCTACTTTCCATATTCGATTATCATCATAAAATTTCTCGATCTGCCCAATTCTAAAGACAGAATGCATTGAAAACAGAATTTCGTCTTCAATTTTCTTGTTGCTAATATCTCTAATATTAGCGAATGGTGTATGTTTAATCGTAGGATTAACGTTCATAACAAAAAGCACAGGTACCAAATCACGTTTAGTGGTAATGGGACGAAGGAATTTCAAAGAAACGTCACGTTGTTTACTTGTTGATAAAAAGTTATTGAATGCTAATAGTCCGCCTTTGGTCTGCTTCATTTGATCAAAATCTGCCTGAGATAAACCTTGGCCACGATAAACGACGAATGAATTCGAAGAAGTATGTTCAGTGAATTGTTCGGCATGAAATGCAGCGATCTGTTTATGTAAGTCACATACGAAAAAGCCCATTTGGAGAATGATATCAATATCCATGAGTCGAAGAGCTTTATTAAGTATTTTATATAAGAAAGTCTCACGGGTGTACCACCAAATAGGTGTTTGAGTTCGATAGTCTTTTTGTATTTCGTCGACATTTCTTAGTTCTCTTGTTTTTCCTTTAAATTCATTTCGACAGAATGTTAAAAAATCGTTGAAATGTTGCTCATCAAAATCGATAGTAAGTAAAATTTCCTTGAGTATTTGAGTATACATAAATGTGCAATCGAGAATATCTTTGTTTTTATCTGAAGCTAATGATGTGGATTTAGCGAAATTGATCGAGACTTCATTGGTATGGTCGTCTTTCAAAGCTTGTTTCAAGGCATCACAAATCGATTGAATACTCTTTTGAGGGAAAATATAAACTGATCTTAATTGTAAAATGTCTGCAGTGACGATAAGGAGCTGTTGGGCATATGTTTCTGATGTTATCATATAAACAGTTTCATCAGGTCGATCGGTAATAAAATCGATGCATTCATCTATATTGTCAAATATATGAACAGTATCAATCACTTGTCGTACATGTGTAATCGACTGGCGACAATCATCATTATTGTCACGTAACTAAATTAGATAAACATCTGGAAGAATTCGTGAACGACTGTCCTGTGTTGTCATTAGTTTAGTTATGGCGTGTTTATTTCTTATGTTGAAAAGAAAAAGATAAGATAAAAACATGTTCTTTTTTGCTACAATATTTTTAAAAAGTTTCGATAAGAATAAAAAGAATTCTGATGATTAGAAATGTACGAATCAAGCAATTGGTTCTTCGACATTAGTCACATAATTACTTTTCATTTTACATGATGAAATTATTAGATTTTTAATTGTTGTACTAATTATTTGTTGAATGAACAACGAAATGCTGTTTGAATCAAATTAAGATTTAAATCTCGAGTTGATTGATGTACTGAATTTCGAATTTCGTTTGATCACGTATTTTATGTATTTAAGGAGTTATCGGAGAAACTAATAGACAAGGTAAACAATCACTAAGTTCCCGGCAAACAAGATGTTATTTTTGAAATTATAAAACTCTGAAATCATTTTCCTAATGTTGAACTAGCAAAACCATAAACATCTGTACTTTGTCTATCGAGATCGATAAGAAGATTTTCTTATATCGAATAATTCGATAGAGGAACGATATATCAAACTTGATTTAGATTATCGATACTTTACTCCCGTAGAGATCAAAATCAGTTTCAATTTTTGTATAAGATGAAACGAAAAAAAAATTTTACAAACATGAAAATGATGTTTTTATTTTTAATCGAGGAGTTTAAATACACGTCTCGTCTTGTTATATTTCAATATTGACACTCAATTCCTTAGTAGAAAATAAACATATATTTTCTTTTCACAAAACCAAATGTTTATTTGTCAAAGGTACGTTCTATAAAATAGTGCACATTTCACCAAAAAAGCCGTCGTTTGTCGGTGTGATTCCTTCAATTGGTTTGCATAAGTAGTCCAACAATGCTGATCGTTGAACATCCATCCATTTCATAATACCCTCGCGCATCCATTCATTGACTTCGTCTGGTCCTGGCAATCCAGTGCATTCAAAGTTTTCAATTTTATTGTTGTTAACAACGAGTATTTCTTTTATCGTACGATCAACCAAACATTCTTTTTCATAAGTCTCTCGGAGTGATTGACTTGAACATTCACAATGTGTTAATAGTAGAAAGACATGTTTTCTTCTTTCTGGTTCAGTTAATTTAAAAGCTTTGATAATATATTGTAATGCAGCTCGATTTTCATCGGTCAATCGTCCTGGTTTGAGCATAATTACAAAATAATTAACATAAGTCACATCTGCTTTTATAGCTTCTTTAACAACATTGATAACTTCTGCATTTGTCATTGTCGTATCAGCCAAACCTTGAGTATCGATAAATTTAAATGCAATTAATTCGTTTTCGTGACGAACTGAATGCCATTTGGTTTGAATACCTTTTGTAACACTTTGAAAACTTGCACTTACACGAAATGCTTTATCATCATTTAATAAATAATTACACAAACGAGATTTACCACAGCCAGTCGGACCGAGAAAAACAACGTGAACATCTCGCTTACTATTTGCCATTATTTAGACGATGATTTGTAAGATTAGAAAACGATAATTTATATGTATTCCGTTTATTTATGAAACAACAAGAAACTATATATAGACTCATGGATAATACCCCTATAGGAAAATTCCCAGGGCCTATGGACGAATCCATGACGAACGAACACATAACTGAAAGGGAAGAATACCGTATATATGATAGAAAGAAAAGAAAAGACAATAATTCGAATCAAAATTTTATTTTCAGTCAAATAAATTCACAAAAAATCAAGTGTTTATTTGTCAAATGTACGTTCTATAAAATAGTACATCTTTCACCAAATAAACTGTCATCTGTTGGTGTAATTCCTTCAATTGGTTCACATAAGGAATACATGAGTTGTTTTCGTTGAACTTCCATCCATTTCATAATACCGTCAATCATCCAGTCGTTAACTTCTCCCGGTTGTGGTAATCCAGTGAAATTACAGTTTTCAATTTTATTGTTGTTAACAACGAGTATTTGTTTTATGGTAGGATCAGCTAAACATTCTTTTTCATAAGTCTTTCGGAGTGCTTCACTTGAACATTCACAATGTGTTAATAGTAGAAAGACATGTTTTCTTCTTTCTGGATCATTTAATTTAAAAGCCTTGATGATATATTCTAATGCTGCTCGATTTTCATTGGTCAATCGTCCTGGTTTGAGCATAATTACAAAATAATTAACATAAGTCACATCTGCTTTTATAGCTTCTTTAACAACATTGATAACTTCTGCATTTGTCATTGTTGTATCAGCTAAACCTTGAGTATCGATAAACTTGAATACAATTAATTCGTCTTTATGCTGAACTGACTGCCATTTGGCTTGAATACCTTTTGTAACACTTTTAAAACTTGCACTGACTTGAAATGCTTTATCATCATTTAATAAAAAATTACACAAACGAGATTTACCACAGCCAGTTGGGCCGAGAAAAACAACGTGAACATCTCGTTTATTATTTGCCATTATTTCGAATGAGAGATTTTTTTAAAAAGAACCACTTTTTATATATATTATCATTGTTAGATTTTTCCAACGAACACCCTCAAAGGATAAGACCTTCGTGCGCAAACAGCGTGTTCTCATATTGCAATAAAAAAATGAGTCACGTGTTGTTGACTTTGATTGCAAAACATCGTGTAATAAAAACGACAGTCGCATAAAACTCGTCATATCATAAAAAAGCACAAATTTACCCATTTTATATATATTATCATTGTTAGATTTTTCCCACAAACAACAGCAAAAGATAAGACCTTCGTGCACAAACAGCGTTGCAATAAAAGAATGAGTCACGTGTTGTTGACTTTGATTGCAAAACATCGTGTAATAAAAATGACAGTCGCATAAAACTCGTCGTATCATAAAAAAAGCACAAATTTACCCACTTTATGACTACTTCAAAACAAAGTTCACCTTTTGTTGTTCTAAGCTGGAATGTTTTGCATATGGTTCATGAAATAAACTATTCATTCGATGCCAGTCCAGTCATTGACAAATATTCAATTCGAACCAATTGGACAAACGAGAAATTCCGCATCAATGATATGGCAAAAACAATAACTGATCTTTTAAAAACGAATTCGAATTTCGAATGTTTTATTTGTCTGCAAGAAGTACCCGGAGATTTAATTTCTCTTTTACAACAAATGCTCGATTCGAAATCCGTTATTCATGTAAAAACTTATCCTCGAATACCAGCCATTCGTAAACGTCAAGGACCTCAATTTTATACCGATATCAACGAGAGTCTAGTTACTATTCATTACAATCCTCATGTTTCATCATCCGAACTCGCACAAGATCAAACTCAATGGACACAATGTCCTCAAGATCCAGGCAAAGGTGCTCTTACTCTAACAACAGCTTCTGGCTTGACTATTGTGAATATACACGTACCATTTAAAAAGGATGTTGCTCTCTCCTTATTAAACATCATTCCATGGCCACGAGATCAATCTCCGTATGTTCTCGTCGGAGATATCAATCGTGATTCAGCAAAATTCATGAATTTACTCAAACATTTAGCTCCTGGAACACTTAATCTTAGTTCAATCATACCCGTAACCACTGACAAAGCAACACGTATTGGTTATTGGGACAATGGCACATTAGGCAAAACATGGCTTGATCACTATCTCATTTCTACATCGTTAAAAACTTCAATAACCTCTCCTGCCGTAGTTTACGATGATATCGGTGATATATCCGATCATTACCCCGTTTCACTCACATGTAATCTCTAAAACGTATTTTTCATACATGTCAAACTTGAAATTTGATCATAATTTTGCCGCTTATGGACCGCACTATTAAGTAAACTGTCAGTATTTGCCAAAAATATTCGACTCTGCTTTATATCGTAAATTAGTGGTTTTTTTTATTATTATAAAAAATAAAATAAAAGAAGAATTCAAAACCAAGTTATAACAATATCATCATCGTCGTCGTCATTTTTCTTCTTTTCGTTAGCAGACGGTTTTAACTATAAAAACAAAAAATCGATGAATAGAACGAACGAAAAAACAAGAAATTAATTACTACGGTTTGATTCAAGGGAATCGATGATTGACGTTCGGCCGTTTTGCGATTCGCTTGTTTGACATATTTTTCAATAATGATTTGTGCTAATTTATGGTCGAAATTTGTCTTGATCGACGTGTACTTTTGGAATTCCTGAAGGTCAATATCGAGAATAGCTTCGGTTTTTTTAATTAATAAATTTTGTAGATCGTTTTCGTAGGTATTCAAACGTTTGTGCGAGTCTAACGAACGTATTGGACCGCTCAATGCCGTTCGTGCTCGACTAATTTCGGCGGTGATTTGTTGTTGATGATTTTTGAGATTGACTTTTCGTTTGTCAGGTTCGGATAGGGAACTTTCGAGATTGTCAAGTAAGAATTTCAATCGTTGAGAATATTCGTTTAATTCGGTTTGAAGAGTCTTATCATGAACGACATAAGACGCAATTGAACCTAGAGAAAAAGAGGACATTTCATGATTAGGAAAGTCAAACAACCAACTGGAATCTTTTGTTTCGGCACTTAGACGTTGTCCTAAGGTTCCATAGCCAGCATCCTCATCGGTTGAAGCTAAATCAAACAAATACAACTATATAGTTCTTTGAATTTCAATAATAACACTACCTCGACATTGTTTATGCAATTCATTCACAACTTTAGCTGCTCCACATCGTTTAAATTTCTTCGAACTTTCATTATAAAACCAATCGGCCGTCAAACTTTCTAATTCTCGTAATTGAAAACATAATTTACAAAGCCATAAACGTCTTTGTTTATGATATATCGCACAATTACGACAAGCAAACAATTGACAAACAGAACAAAATTCTTTCGGATTAAAAAATCTTCGAAAAACTTCCAAACAACATATACATCTCTCTGCATTGAATTCTTTCGAT
>Ga0209930_1002528_pt1 | contig 21286 bp, 18 predicted proteins | sample ThiBiot_500_biof_2_FD_183948 | JGI IMG/M metagenome (GOLD analysis project Ga0209930, IMG submission 183948) | Wastewater bioreactor microbial communities from Cape Town, South Africa - Thiocy_cont_500_biof (SPAdes) | ecosystem: Engineered > Bioreactor > Thiocyanate-remediating >... | reverse complement strand
GACGAGGTCACCCTCGGTCGCGCCTTCGAGGGCCGTCGCTCGGTCTGACGATGAGCGCACGGGGCTGGTGGCTCTTCGCCGCGATGGCGGTGATCTGGGGGCTTCCGTACCTGTTCATCAAGGAGGCGGTGGACTCCTTCTCGCCCGCCGCCGTCGTCGCAGGACGGACGCTCGTGGGGGCGCTCCTCCTCCTGCCGATCGCGCTGCACCGCCGGGCGCTCGGACCCGCGCTCCGGATGTGGCCGTGGGTGCTCGCGTTCGGGGCGATCGAGATGGCGGGCCCGTTCTTCCTCCTCGGACACGCCGAGCAGACGATCTCCTCCGGTCTCACCGGGCTCCTCGTCGCGACCGTCCCGCTGTTCGCGGCCATCATCGCGGCGTTCCGCGGCGATCGACGGGCGCTCCGGCCGTTGCGGGCGCTCGGTCTCGTCGTCGGTTTCGGCGGCGTCGCGGTGATCGTCACGGGCGAGGGCTTCGCCGTGCGGGGGGATGCCGCGGGGCTCATCGCCGTCGGAGAGGTGCTGCTCGTCGCGATCATGTACGCGACCGCGCCGTTCATCGTGGCGACCAAGCTCAAGGACGTGCCGTCGCTGGGCTCGATCACCCTGTCGCTGGGAGCGGTGGGCATCGCCTACCTGCCGATCGTCCTGCTCACCCAGCACCAGGTGCCCACGGTGCGCAGCACGGTGTCCCTCGCGGCGCTCGCGGTGATCTGCACCGCCGTCGCCTTCATCGCGTTCTTCGCCCTCATCGCCGAGATCGGCCCCGTGCGCGCGCCGCTGTTCACCTACATCAACCCGGTCGTGGCGATCCTGCTCGGCGTCGTCGTGCTCGGCGAGCAGCTCACGCCCGGGCTCCTCGTCGGCTTTCCCCTGGTGCTCGTGGGCTGCTGGCTCGCGGCGACGGGCGGCCGCCTGCGGCGCGTCGCGGAACCCGACCTCGCCGTCACGTCCGCGACCCCGATCGCCCCCGTCCCGGTCGACCCTCCGACCGAGCCCTCGCCTCGCTGATCCTCCGCTGAGCCGCCGGGGGATGAGCGGTGTGCAGCACCTGCTCGTCATCCCGCGTTCACCGCGTGCCGTTACCGTGGCGCCGTGAGTCCCCGTCCCACCCACCCCCACGCGGACCGCGGGGCGCACCCGTCGCCCCGCGGTCCGCACCCCGCCACCCCTGCGCGTGTCGTGCGCACGGCGGCCACGGCGCTCGCCGCGCTCGTGATCCTGTCGGGGTGCGCGGGTGCTCCCGCGCCTCGCTTCAGCGGCGACGGTGCTCCCTACTTCAGCCTCGTCCACGACCGCTACGCGAAGTGTCTGGGCGACTTCCCCGCGGCGGCGTACACGTTCAACCCGGGCGGCATCGATCCCCGCCAGGTCGGCACGGTGGAGGTCGCCGACAGCAAGAACCAGCTCTTCTGGGCCGTCGTGACCCCGGTGAAGAAGGGCGACGCGCTGCTCACGGTGCCCGACGCCGGCACCGCGGGCCGGCTCAAGGGCGCCGGCTGCTGAGCACCCGCGACGGGATCCTGTGAGATGGCCGATCGCACCGGGCCCGACGGCAGCCCCGCGACGTCCCCCGACGCCACGACGCCGCTGCCGGATGCGCTCGACGGGCTGATCGCGGGCCGGTTCCGGGTCGGGAGCCTCCTCGGGACGGGGGGCTCCGCATCCGTCTTCCGGGCCGTCGACACGTCGTCGGGGGAGACGGTCGCGGTCAAGATCCTGCATCCGGAGCTCTCCCGCCGGCCTGCGCTGCGCCGCGCGTTCGTCGCCGAGGCGGACCGGGTTCGCGGGCTGCGACATCCCCACCTCGCGGCCGTCGTCGACGCGGGCATCGCCCATGGGCCCGGAGGTCCCATCGCGTGGATCGCGCAGGAGCTGGCGCCCGGATCGACGCTGGCCGAAACGGTCGAGCTCGTCGGACCGCTGACGGTGGCGCAGGCGACCACCGTCGCGATCGACCTCCTGGATGCGCTCGAGGCGGTCCACGCGGCCGGCCTCGTCCATCGTGACGTCTCGCCGTCGAACGTGATGGTCGCCCTCGCGGGGGATGCCGTCGCCGCCGTCACGCTGCTCGACTTCGGCTTGGCGGATGCCGCGGGGCGCACGGCGCACGGTTCGGACCTGCTGCGCAGCAGCGCGACGACGGAGGCCGCGACCGTGATCGGGAACGTCCGCTACGCGTCGCCCGAGCAGCTGCGCGGCGCCCCGGTGGGTCCCCGCGGCGACCTCTACCAGGCGGGCGCCACGCTGTTCTTCGCGCTCACCGGATCGGAGCCGTTTCCGCGCGCCGATGTCCGCGAGGCCATCCGGGCGCAGCTCGCCGCGCCCCCGCCCGTCGCCTCCGCGCACGTCCGCGGCATCCCGCCTTCGCTCGACCGGGCGATCGTCCGCGCGATGCTGAAGCAGGCGGGCGACCGCCACCCCGACGCTCGCGCGTTCGCCGCCGAGCTCCGCGACATCCGAGCGGTGAAGGACCGCGCCCGTTCCGCGCCGCACGTCCGAGGCCCCGATGTCCTGACGAGGGTGCTGCCGCACCCGGAGGCGGGCCGCCAGCTCCCGGTCGCGGGCATTGCGGCCGGAGCGGTCGACGACACCACGGCAGGGGAAGGGGATGCGGCGGTCGCCCGCGAGCGGAGGTTCCCGTGGCTCGTCGTCGGACTCGTGCTGACCGTCGCGGCCGCCCTCATCGGTCCGGCCGTGCTCGCCACGTCGTCCGGGGCGCCCCCCGCCGCGCGGCCGGGGGCGACCGGCCCGACGCCCGCGACGTCCCCGTCGGCACCGCGGTCCCCGTCCGTGGTGGCCGCTCCCGCTCTCGCCGGCGTCCCGTCCCTCGACTCGCTCGCCGGCGCCCCTGCGGCACTCGCCGCCGTCGGTCTGCGCCTCGGCACGGTCGTCGAGGAGGACTCGCCGCGGGAGAAGGGCGCCGTGCTCGCGTCCGATCCCGCGATCGGCGCGCGGGTGGCGCCGGGCACGACCGTCTCGCTCACGGTCGCGTCGGGGCGCAACGCCGTCCCCGCGGTCGCCGGAATGAGCCGTGAGGCCGCGTTCGAGGCGATCAGGTCGGCGGGGTTCGTCCCGTGGGAGCTCGCCGTGGCGGTGCCCGGCGTCGTCGCCGGCACGGCGGTGACGACGCGGCCCGACCGTGCGGTCTCGGAGTGGCTGGGCAACGTCATCACTGTCCTGGTCGCGAGCGACGCGGGCCCGACGCCCGATCCCACCCCGGACGAGAGCCCGGCGGCGTCACCCACCCCGGCGCCGGTGCCGTGACGCGTCGCCGCCCTGCGAAAGGTCTCGTTCACGTGCGCGCAAGGGCGCGTGCAAAGGTCACGCCTGGCGCGTTCACATCCCATCCATAGCATCGGGTCCGATCCCGCCGATCCGAGGCGGGTTCCACGGGCCGACTGGGGTTGCGGCCATCGGGAAGGATCGCCACGACCATGAGCGCGTCGCGGATCGTCGTGATCGAGCTCGCCAGCGCGCAGCGCATCCATTCCTGGCGGGATCACTGCACGCCGGCGCTCGGATTGACCCGCGCCGACCACGGACCGCTGGTCGCCGAGGCGCGGTTCGTGTGGCAGCTGGTCTCCGGGAACAACCGCGCGATCGCACGCGGGTACCGCGCGTACACCACCGCCACCGAGGCCCAGGAGCACGCCGCGGCGTTGCGCGCGGTCGCCGGTCGACTGGCCGTGCGCACCCTTCGGCTCTCGCACGATGCCGTCTACTCGTGGGTCGCGACCCACGGCGCCGACATCGTGCTCATGTCGGCGCGCTCGTACTCGACGGTGCGGGACGTGCGCGACTCGATCGTGATGGCGCTCGCCACCCTCCCCGAGGCGACCGCGGGTCCGGCGCGACGCGAGACGGACGGCCGCCCCTCGCCGCTGGGGGTGCGCACCTGATGACGTCGATCCGGACGGACACCACGACCGTGCTCGACCCGGCCGCAGCGGACGGACCTCGTCCCCGCGCGCTTTCGGCGCGCGTCTCGGGGGCCGACGTGGGGTTCCGGGTGCTTGCCCGGTCGGCCGGCACCGCGACCCTCGGCATCATGCTCGCGGTCGGTCTGTTTCTCGGCCTGCGTGCGAGCGACGCGCTCAAGGTCGCCGGTCCGTCGTTCCTCACGACGCAGGAGTGGTCGCCCGAGACGCAGACGTTCGGCGTCGCGGCCGTCCTGTTCGGGACGGTGTCGATCGCGGTCGTCGCGATGTGCGTGTCGATACCGCTGTCGATCGGCACGGCGCTGCTGCTGTCCGAGGTGGTCCGCGGCCGCATCCGGTCGACGCTGATCTCGCTCGTGGATCTCATGGCGGCCGTGCCGAGCATCGTCTTCGGCCTGTGGGGGCTCTTCTTCCTCCAGGCGGCGGTGATCCCGGTCGCCCGGTGGATCTCGACCTACTTCGGTTGGATCCCCGTCTTCGCGGTGACCGACACGCAGGGCGTCGCCTACACGGACGACGGCGCCTTCACCTCTTCGGCCTTCATCGCCGGCATCGTCGTCGGCCTCATGGTCGTGCCCATCCAGACCTCGATCATGCGGGAGGCGTTCTCGCGTGCGCCCGCGGGGGAGCGCGAGGGCGCCTTCGCGCTCGGCGGCACCCGGTGGGGGATGATCCGCACGGTCGTGCTGCCCTTCGGGCGCGGCGGCATCATCGGCGGCACGATGCTCGGCCTCGGGCGCGCGATGGGCGAGACCATCGCGGTGTACATGATCATCTCGCCGATCTTCGCGATCAACTGGCAGGTGCTGAAGTCGGGCACCAACTCGGTGTCTGCGCTCATCGCCCTGCGCTACGGCGAGGCGAGTCAGTTCGGTCTCTCGGCGCTCATGGCGGCGGGGCTCGTCCTCTTCCTCCTGACGCTGCTGATCAACTTCACGGCCTCGATGATCGTCGCCCGCTCGCGGTCGGGCGCGGGAACGGAGGGGTGATGAGCACGGTCGAGACCACGCGTCGCGCCGACGCATCCGATCCGGTCGACGATGTCGTCGCTCCGGGAACGGACGCCGTGCCGGACGACGCCCTCCCGGACGTCGCCGTGCCGCGGACGAGCATCCCGGATCCGGGCGACACGCCGATCGGCGACCGTCGCGGCGTGCACGGCCTCACCTTCGACGACGCCTTCAACCTCGTCGGCGCCGGGGCGGCGGCGGCGAGCGCGGCGACGCTCCTGTTCGGATGGATCGCCCCGCTGACGGGGGTCGTCGGATGGCTGGCGGTCACCTTCGTCCTGTTCATCGGCGTCTACGTCCTGCTCACGTCGCTGCGGGCGGACCGGCAGGAGGTCGCCGACCGCGTCGCGACGGTGCTGTTCATCAGCGCAGGGATCCTCCTGCTCGGCGCACTGCTGTTCGTCGTCGTCTTCACCCTCATCCGAGGGTCGACCGCGCTGATGCACCTGAACTTCTTCACCCAGACCATGGAGAAGGCGGGCCCGCTCGACCCGCTCAGCGTCGGCGGAGTCGCGCACGCGATCGTGGGCACGCTGATCCAGATCGCGATCGCCCTCGCGATCACGATCCCGCTGGGCCTTCTCACCGCCGTGTTCCTCAACGAGGTGGGCGGACGGTTCGCGCGGTTCGTGCGGACCGTGGTGGATGCCATGACCGCTCTGCCGTCGGTGGTGGCGGGTCTGTTCATCTACGCGGCGGTGATCCAGGTGTTCACGCACGAGCGCAACGGCTTCGCGGCATCCCTCGCCATCACCGTCATGATGCTGCCGATCGTGATCCGGTCGGCCGACGTCGTGCTGAGGCTCGTACCCGGCAACCTCCGCGAGGCCTCCTACGCCCTCGGCGCGACGCACGTGCAGACGGTCTGGGGTGTCGTGCTGCCCACCGCCCGCTCCGGCCTCGTCACCGCGCTCATCCTCGGCACCGCGCGCGGCATCGGCGAGACGTCGCCGGTGCTGCTGACGTCGGGCGTAACGGCGGCGATGAACGTGAACCCCTTCGACGGACCGATGATCTCGCTGCCGCTCGCGATCTTCGATCTGGTGAAGTCGCCCGAACCGGCGATGATCGCGCGCGGATTCGGCACGGCCGCGGTGCTCCTGCTGCTCGTGCTCGGTCTGTTCGTCACGGCGCGCGCCCTCGCGGGACGTGCACCGGGGGAGTTGTCGCGTCGTCAGCTCGCCCGCGCGACGGCCGCGTCCCGCCGCGACCTCGTCCGCATCGCCGCCCACGCATCCGCCACCGACCCCCGGGAGTCCCGCCGATGACCCGACGACTCCGGCGCGCCGTCACCGCCGCCCTCGCCCTCGCCCTCGCCGTCGCCGTCGCGCCCTTCGCGTCGACGTCCGCCGCGGTCTCCGCGGGCACGACCTACGTGGCGATCACGGGCTCGGGTTCGACCTGGTCGCAGAACGCGCTGGACCAGTGGCGCAAGAACGTGTCGACTGCGTACGGCATGACCGTCAACTACACCGGCAACGGGTCGACGGCCGGCCGCACCGACTTCATCAACGGCAGCGTCGACTTCGCGATCAGCGAGATCCCCTTCCAGGCCCGCCCGCAGGACGGCTCCGCGCCGGAGCGGCCGTCGCGCGCGTACGCCTACATGCCGATCGTCGCCGGCGGGACCTCGTTCATGTACAACCTCAAGATCGGCGGCAAGCGGGTCACGAACCTCCGGCTTTCCGGCGACGTGATCACGAAGATCTTCCTCGGCCAGATCACGCGCTGGAACGACAAGGCCATCACCGCCGACAACCCGGCCCTCGCGATGCCCGACAAGGCCATCACGCCCATCGTCCGCTCGGACGGCTCCGGAACGAGCGCCCAGTTCACCCTCTGGATGTCGAAGCAGTACTCGAGCCTGTGGAAGACCGGGATGACGTCCCAGTTCCCGACGCCCCGCAACGGCAAGGCCCAGGCGGGATCGCTGGGCGTGGCCGGCTATGTCAGCCAGACCTACGGCGAGGGCGCGATCGGCTACGTGGAGTACTCCTACGCCCTGAAGTCCGGGTTCCCCGTCGCCAAGGTGCTCAATCGCGCGGGGTACTACATCGAACCCACCGCCGACTCCGTCGCGGTCGCGTTGCTCAAGGCGCAGATCAACACCGACCCGAACTCCCCGGATTACCTCACGCAGATCCTCGACGGCGTGTACAACAACGACGATCGGCGCACGTACCCGCTGTCGAGCTACTCGTACATGATCGTCCCCACCAAGGCCGAGGGCATCTTCACCGAGAAGAAGGGCCAGACGCTCGGTGCGTTCGCGCAGTACGTATTGTGCCAGGGGCAGCAGCGCGCCGCCGAGCTCGGCTACTCGCCGCTGCCGATGAACCTCGTGCTCGCCGGTTCCGATCAGCTCAAGCGCATCCCCGGGTGGGGCAAGGGCATCGACACGTCGAACTGCGACAATCCGACGTTCAAGCCCGGCGACTCGCCCTCCAACAACCAGGTCGCGCTCAAGGCCCCGCAGCCGCAGGCCTGCGACAAGCAGGGTCCCACGCAGTGCGCGACCGGGACGGCGGGCGCCAAGACGAACACCCCGGTGTCGTCGGGCAACGCGGCATCCGGAGGCGGCGCGACGTCGGGCGGAGCCGGTACGGGCTCCTCCGGTGGTGCGGCGACCGGCGGCAGCGCCGCGGGCACCGGCGACCCGGTCTACGACGCGAACGGCGCCCTCGTCTCCGGCCAGGCCGCGAGTGTCGGCGGCGCGGTCGCGACGCCGTTCACGGCGCCCACTCCCGCCTGGGGCCCCGCGCAGTGGCTCATGGTCGCGGCGGTCGTCCTTCTGCTGGCCCTCATCGCCGCCCCCGCGGTGGCGATGCGACACAGGCGGTCGTCGCGTCCGACGCCGCCTGCCTCTCGCTGACGCCCCGCGTCGGGGTCGAGGTCGACCGGTCCCGTCCGACGTCTCACCGCGCCGGCCCGTGCCCTGCCGCCGCGCCGGCGCTGCGTCGCGCCTCCCGCTGCCGCCCGGCCCGCGGCATCCGTCGCGAGGTCGCGACTCCGGACGAGTGGCGTCCGCCACCCTTCCGGGCGGCCTCGTTGCCGACCCGTTCACCGGGATTCCATCCGCCGTCGATTGGCTGACAGAGGTCGATCGCTGGGAATCGCCGGGGAGTTGAATATGAGTCAGTGGGACGCAGGCGCGTGGTCGCGGGCCGTCGGGGCCGGCATCGTCGCCGCCGCTCTGGTCGCTCTCACGCTCGTGGTCGCCGCCCCTGCGGTGCCGGCACAGGCCGACGACGGCGCGTCCTCCGCGGTCACCGTCTCGGCGAAGGACGCCAACCCCGACGACACCACCTCGCCGACGCCCGACCTGGCCGTCACCGTGTCGCAGACCAAGGACCTGATGGCGCAAGGCATCAAGGTGAGCTGGACCGGGGGCACGCAGTCGACCCTGCCGTCGTCGTCCAACGGCGGGACGAACTTCCTGCAGCTCGCGCAGTGCTGGGGCGAGGACAAGGACCACCCGGGCCACGCCGACCGGACGACGTGCCAGTTCGGCGGTGTGGTCGCCGTCGGCTCCGGTCGCGAAGGCAACCCCGCCGGCCCCGACGCGGTCGCGGCCCAGGACGAGGCCTACACCGCGGTCGGCACGAGCGTCTTCGACCCCGACTACACGGCGATCCCGTTCCGCGCCGCCACGGGAGACACCATCGCCCCGGTCGTGAACGGCAAGCGCGACACGAAGGCGCCGAGCCTGTCCACCAACGCCTACTACACGCAGTACACGACCAACGAGGTCACGTGGGCGGGGTCCGGTGCCGACGGCTCCGGGTCGGTCAACTTCGAGGTGCAGACCGCGCAGCAGTCGCAGGGCCTCGGATGCGGGGCGCCCGTCGCCGACACCGCGGGCGCCGCGGGCGCCTCCTGCTGGCTGGTCGTCATCCCGCGCGGAGCGTCCGAGCCCGGCAGTCCGTTCCTCGGGATCACCTCCTCGCCGCTGTTCTGGCAGAACTGGCAGCACGCGATCTCGATCAAGCTCGACTTCCGTGCGATCGGCCTGCACTGCCAGATCGGCGCGGCCGAACGTCAGGTCTCGGGCAGCGAGATCGCCGCGACCGCCGTCCTGTCGTGGCAGCCGGAGATGTGCAACACGACCGGCGGCGCGATCTACTCGCTCGTCACCACCACGGAGTCGGATGCCACGGCCGCCGCCGCGTTGTCCGACGACGCTCCGCTGGCGCTCACCACCCGCGCGCTCGACAGGCAGCTCGCCGGCGGCACGGATCCGCTCACCTACGCCCCGATCGCACTCGCGGGGGTGACGATCGCGTTCGCCGTCGACCGCAACCCGCTCTCGACCGCGTCGGCCGCGGAGCGCGCGAAAGCCGGGCAGGCGTTCACGGACCTCAAGCTGACGCCGCGCCTGCTCGCGAAGCTCCTGTCCTACTCCTACTGGCTGTCGCTGCCGCAGGGCGCCGACCTTTCGCACATCGGGTACGTCGACTTCGCGCACCCGGGCCCCAATCCGATGAACATCACGTACGACCCGGACTTCTTGAAGGTCAACCCGGACTGGGCCTCGAGCCGCGTCGGCGTCGACGGCTTCGGCGTCAGCGACATCCTCGTGCCGCAGGGGAGATCGGATGCCGCAGCCGCGGTCTGGTCGTACATCATGGCGGACCCCGACGCGCGGGCCTTCCTCGCGGGCAAGCCCGACCCGTGGGGGATGAAGGTCAATCCGTACTGGTCCACCGACCCACGGATCAACCCCACGCACCAGGGCATCGCCCTCCCCGCGGACACGTTCCCGAAGGCCGACCCGGTCGAGGCTCCCGGGGTGGCGGGCGCGCCGGGGGTGAGCCTGGTCACCTACCGCCCCTACACGAACGACCTGGGGCAGAGCGCCTATCTGACCATCCGCGGCGACGCCCAGGTGCTCGGCAGCTGGGATCCGATCGCGGTCCCGCCGAAGTTCGGCAAGCAGCCCCGCAACCTCCCGGGCACGCAGAAGGTGCTCGGTCTCACCGACACCGGCGACGCGAGCCGCTACCAGCTGTACACGGCGCAGCTGGAGAATCCCGCGGGCAAGTTCGTCGCGCCGACGACCGACGGGCTCATCGCGGCCGCCGCGGCGGCGGTCACGACTCCGGGGCAGACGCAGGTGCGCACCTTCGTCCCCACCTCGGCGCGGGCCAAGGCCGCGACCACCGCCTATCCGCTGACGATGCCGGTCTACGCGGCAGCCCGCGGTGACATCGCCGACAAGGCTCTGCGCACCGATTACGCGGACTTCATCCGCTACGCCGTGGGGGACGGGCAGAACCCCGGTACGGCCGAGGGGATGCTGCCGCCCGGATACGCGCCGCTGCCGCAGTCGTGGCGCGGGGCCGCCCTCGCGGCGGCGGATGCGATCGGCGCGGGTGCGGGAAGCGCCTCGACCCCGTCGAGCGGGGGTGGGACGTCGTCCGGCGGTTCTGCCGGCTCGGCGGCCTCGGGCGGTGGGGCCGCGTCCGGCGGTGGAGTGCCACCGACCGCGGACCAGCCGCAGCCCACCGCGTCCGGGACCGCGTCCGTCGCGCTCAGCGGCCAGCGGACCGCATCCGACCAGAACCTCGGCCCGCTTCCCTATGTGATCCCAGCCAGTGGTACGGCCGGCGCCGCCGCGCTGGGCATCACCCTGCTCGCCTCGCGCCGCCGTCTCCTGCGCTGACCCCCACGACTTCTCCGCCTCCGATCGAATACCGCACCACCCACCCTCACCAATCCTCCGGAAGGAAATCGATGAACCTCAAGAAGAAGCTCGTCGCGACGGGAGTCGCATTCGGGCTCGCGCTGGGCGCCGCAGTGGCCGCTGTGCCCGCTGCCAACGCGGACGTGACCGTCAACGGCTACTCCGCCGTCGGCTCCGACACCCTGCAGGACGTCCTGAACGCGCTCACGAACGGCAGCGCGCTGTCCGGATCGAACGTGCGCGTCACCGCCGGCGGCTCGTCGGTCGGCTCGTTCGACGCGTTCGGCTCGACCGTCATCCAGACGAAGGCGTTCGGGCCCTACTTCCCGCGTCCGGGCGGCTCGGGTGCGGGCGTGAACGCACTGATCGCGTCGATCCAGAACGTTGCCTACAACGGCAGCGCGCCGATCGGCAACCAGGTCGACATCGCCCGGTCGTCGGGCGCCGCCGGTGCGAACGCCGACACGAGCGGCGACCTCGTCTACGTCCCGTTCGGGCGCGACGCCCTCGGCTACGCGTACCTCGTCGACCCCGCGTGGTCGACGGCGGACAAGAACGCGTTCGCCACCCTCACCGCCGCACAGCTGACCGCGATCTACAACGGCACGCAGACCACTGTCGGCGGGCAGACCGTGCACCCGCGCCTGCCGCAGACCGCGTCGGGCACCCGGCAGACGTTCCTCACCAAGATCGGCTTCGCGTCCAATGCGACCCCGAGCACCGTGCCCGCGGCCGACAACACGACCGGCGGCCCGGCGGAGAACGACGCCCGCGTGCTGACGACCCCTGGCGAGATCATCCCGTTCTCGGCCGCGCAGTGGATCTCGCAGTTCAACGGAGCGGCGGCGATCAACACGACCGGCGCGGCGAACGTGTCCTACGGCAACGCGGACGGCGTCGCGCCGTTCACGCTCTCCTCGGGCAAGCTCACACCGAACTCGGCCTACTACAACTCGAACTGGGGTCGGGACACCTTCCTCGTCGTCGAGTACGCCAAGGTGACGCCGGTGCTGCCGGGGACCTCGACCGCCAACCCGCGCTACGACGCGAAGCTCGCCGCGTTGGTGAACCCTTCGGGCGCGGGCCAGTCGAGCCTCGTCACGAGCGGTGCGGCTCCCACCACCCCCGGTGGCCTGAAGCGCGTCTTCGGCTTCCTCGCCCCCTCCAGCACGACGCCCGTGCGCGCGTACCCCAACGTGTACCCGGACAGCGTGTGGCCCGGCAACTGATCCCCTCCCGATCCCACCGATGCGAATCCCGAAAGGACATCTCGTGAAGCTCTCTCTCAAGCCGCGCGTGGCCGTGGCCGCCGTCGCCGCGACCGCATTGTTCGCGGCCGCCGCCCCGGCCGCCGCGAACGCCGTGGCGCAGCCCAACACCCAGCCGAACGGCTCGCCGTACGGCGTGTATTTCCTCGACCCCGACACCGGCACGAACCAGGGCACGGCCCCGATCGCGTGGGACCGCGGCGTCTCCCTGTCGCCGGTGTCGGACGATTCGACGTTCGACAACGGCAACGCCTTCCCGATCCCCGCGGACGCGACCGAGATCGACTTCTTCCTGTCGGCCCCGGGCAAGGAGCGCGACCGCAGCCAGTGGATCGGCTACACCTACCAGGGCGAGGTCGGCACCAAGACCACCGACTGGCTGGAGACGAACGCGCTCGGCAACCTGCTCGACGGCGACGCGCCCGGCAACGTCACGGACGTCAAGGCGAACGGCGGCACGTACAGCTTCGGCATCGCCTACCGCAACACGAGCGGCCTGCAGCCGGCCAGCGTGACGGGCTACTTCGCCACGATCCACGTGACGGCGGGCACCGGCGCATGGACGTACGACGCGGCCACCTCGGCGCAGCAGAACACGGCCCCGGCCGTGACCACGCAGCCGACTGACGCGTCCGTCTCGGTGGGCTCCTCGGCGACCTTCACGGCGGCGGCGTCGGGCACGCCCGCTCCGACCGTGCAGTGGCAGTCGTCGACCGACGGCACCACGTGGGCCAACGTGTCCGGCGCCACGAGCGCCTCGCTGACGGTGTCGAACACGACCGCCGGCCAGTCGGGCACGAAGTACCGCGCCGTGTTCACCAACACCGCAGGCTCGGCGACGTCCGCCGCGGCGACGCTCACGGTGAGCCCGGCCGCGCCGACCGCGCCGAGCAAGCCCGCCGCGGGCGACCCGAACCAGGTCTCGATCTCCGACCCCGCCCAGGGTGCGACCTCGGTCGTCGTCCCGGCCGGTGCGGCGAACGCGAACAAGACGCTCACCGCGTGGGCGTGGTCCACCCCGACCAACCTGGGCCAGGTCACGACCGACGCGAGCGGCAACGCGACCGTCGACATCTCGGGGCTGGCCGCCGGGCAGCACACCATCGCGCTGGCCGAGTCGGACTACTCGGTGGTCGCGTGGGACGACATCACCGTCCAGCAGGGTGCGAACCAGTCGCACACGCAGCTGACGGCCGATGTGTCGACGAGCAACAAGTTCGAGCTGCGCGGCGTCGCGACCGACGTCGACCTCGGCACGACCCGTCGCGGCACCACCACCGCTCCGGTGGGGCTGGGCGCGTTCACGGTGATCGACGACCGCGACCAGCTGCCGGGCTGGAGCCTGACCGCCGACGCGACCGACTTCGTCAACGCCTCGGCCGCGGGCGATGTCGTCGCGAAGTCGGCGCTCGGCATCGCGCCGAAGAAGGTCGGGGCCGCGATCGTCGGCATCACCACCGGCTCGGCGCAGACCGCGGGCTCGGCTGTCTACAGCAGCCTGTTCGCGGAGGGCGCGGCGAACAGCACCACGCTCGAGGCCGGCACGCAGTTCGATGCCGACCTCACCTTCGCCGCCCCGGCTGCGGCGAAGAAGGGCACCTACACCTCGACGCTGACGCTCACGCTGACGTCGAAGTGAGCTGTCGCCGGCGGGTGCGCCGGGGACTGGACAACTGAACAACGGAAGCACCCGTGCGGGAGGTCGCCTGACGACCTCCCGCACGGCCGTTCCCGCGGGCGGCGGTGCGATCCAGGTCGCGTCCGATCGGCGTTCATCCGCGGTTCAGTCCGGGATTCCCCTCCCGTCGTCCTCGCGTGCGGGAATGGGCCGTGACCAATTCACCCGCGATCACCCGTGGGCGGCGCGCGCTGCACGTGGTCCTGTCGCTCGCCGCGGTGCTTCTCGTCTCCACCTTCGTGGCGCCGGGCGCAGCCCACGCGGACGACACCATCGGCATCTCCGCCCGCCCCGCGGGTGCCGATGGCGCCCCGGACGCTCGCACGCGCTTCTCCTACCGCGTGGATCCCGGGCAGCACGTGGCGGACCGATTCCTGGTGAAGAACACCGGCGCGGACGTGCAGCAGTTCACGGTCGTGGGCACCGACGCGTTCAACGACGACGACGGCAGGTTCGCACTCCTCGACACCGCGCAGGAGCCGACCGCGATCGGCCGGTGGATCCGGTTCGAGAACGGCAAGAACCGCATCACGTTCACACTGGCGCCCGGCAAGAGCCGCCTGCTCCCGTTCTCCCTCGACCTTCCCGCGGATGCGACCCCGGGCGACCACGTGGGCGGGCTGGTGGCATCCGTCGTCCAGAAGGGTGCTCAGGTCAACGTGGACCGGAGGGTCGCGACGAGGATGTACGCGCGGGTGTCGGGCGAACTCCACCCGCAGCTGACGATCGGCAGCATCGACGCGAGCTACGACGGCGCCTGGTGGAATCTGCTGTCGGGCAGCGTCACGCTGCGGTACACGGTCGACAACACGGGCAACATCGCGCTCGCGAGCAACGTGACCTCGGGAGTGAAGACGTGGTTCGGCATCCCCGCTGCGGGCGCCAAGGGCGGATCGATCCAGGAGGTGCTGCCCGGCGACTCCGCGGCGTACGAGTTCACCGTGCCCGCCATCGCCCAGCTCCTGTACGTGAACCCGTACCTGACGCTCAACCCCTTCGTCGACGACCCCGATACGGCCAAGCAGCTTCCCGTGCAGCCGACGACCCGCGACGCCGTCGTCTGGGCCGTCCCGTGGTCGATCGTGATCGTCCTCCTCGTGGCGGGTGCGGTCGCGCTGGGGCTGTGGTGGCGCAAGCGACGGGATGCCGCCCGCCTGAGCGCATGGCTCGACTACACGCAGGCGCAGGCCCGCGCCGAGGCGCAGCGCGACGCCGGGCTCGTGTCGTCGCGTAGCGGCGAGGGATCGACCGATGGGTGACGCTCCCGCGCGGAGCGGCCGGCCCCGCACGACGCTCGCGCTCGGCCTGCTCGTGCTCCTCGCGCTGGGCGGCGCGCTCGCCGTCGCCGCCCCAGCCGCCGCGCCCGCCGCCGCCCAGCCGTACACCCCCGGGACCGACATCGGCGTGAACGTGGACGGCGACGCGGGCGGCGGCGGTGGCCAAGGCGGCGGTGGCGACCACGGTGGCGGGGGCGGAGACGACGGAGGTCAGGGCGGAGGCGGTGGTGCCGGCCACGGCGGCGGCGGGTCTGGAACGGGAACGGGTGTCCCCGGGCACCGTCTCGCCGTGCTCGTGGACGGTCTCTCCGCTCGCAACACGTCCGCCTTCCAGCCGTTCGTCGGGACCATCGCGGCATCCGTGTCGGTGCGCAACCTCTCGCGGGAGTCGATCTCGATCGAGGCGAGGTTCACGGCGGCCAACGCGGCGGGCCTGCAGCTGGCCGGAGCCCGGCAGACGCTCTCCTTCCGACCGGGGCAGACGCGTCTGATGAGCGCCTCGCTCGGCGGCATCGCGCAGACCGGGCCGATCCACGTGTCGGTGGTGGTCGTCCCGCCCCCCACGATCGAGGGCGTCACCCAGAAGCCGATACCACGCGACACGTGGGTGCTCCTCGTCCCGTGGACGCTCGCCGGGGGAGTGGCGGCGATCGGATGCCTCTGGCAGCTGGTGCGTCGTGTGCGGCTGCGGATCCTGGGTGGCGCGAGGTGACGACGACCGAGGTCGAGCGCGAGGTCGCCCCGCCGCGCGCCCTCCGACCGCGCCGGCCGCCGAAGCCCCCCAGGGCCGTCCGGCCCCCGCGTCCCCCGCGCGGCGCGCCCCGCCCACCGCGACGGCCGCCCACGCCGCCGCGCCCGCGGGCGCCGCTCTCGCGCACGTCTCGCGCCGTGCGGGCGACGGCCGCGATGTTCGCCGTCGTGCTCCTCGGCTTCGTCGTGCAGGTGACGATGGTGAGCCAGCTGCAGCACGCCGCCGCCCAGCAGGCCGCGGGCGATGTGCTCCGCCACGAGCTGGCGGAAGGGACGGCGCCGGTCAGCGAGGGCGACGTCGACGGCCACCTGCTGGCTGAGGGTGCCCCTGTCGCGATCCTCGAGATCCCGTCCATCAAGCTCTACGAGGTGATCGTCGAGGGCACGACGCCCGGTGCGTTGATGTCGGGCCCCGGGCACCGTCGCGACACGGTGCTTCCCGGTCAGCAGGGCGTCAGTGTGATCCTGGGCCGGGCGGCGGCCTACGGAGGGCCGTTCGGCGCGTTGCAGAGCGTCCCCCTCGGTGCGCAGATCATCGTGACGACGGGCCAGGGGCGCCAGGTGTTCACCTCGACCGGAATCCGCTACGCCGGCGAGAACACCCCGCCGCCGGTGCAGAGCGGGCAGTCCCGGCTGACGCTCGTGAGTGCGCGCGGCCTGCCCTACATGCCGTCCGGTGTGGTGTCCTTGGATGCGGACCTGACCACGGCCGCGCAGCCGTCGGGGGCGCGGGCGACGAGCTACGCGGCGCTCCCGGACGCAGCCCGGCCGATGGGCGTCGACACGTCGACCCTCTGGGCGCTCGTGTTCGCCCTGCAGCTGCTGATCGCCGCCGAGCTCGCGCTGCTGTGGGTGCTGCCGCGCGTCGGATGGCGCAAGGCATGGGTCGCCTTCACGCCCGTGTTCGTGCTCGGCGGCCTGTGGGCGTCGGTGCAGCTCACCCTCCTCCTTCCCAACCTGCTCTGAACCGCGGAGGCGCCCATGTCCATCCCCGAGTCCGCGATCGACGAGACGACCGTTCTCCCGACCGCCCCGCCCGAACCGCATCCGGAGCACCGTCGTCGCCCCCGGGGATGGGGCCGCCTCCGTGCGGCGGCTCCTGACCCCTCGGTCGCTGACCGTCCTGCCGATGCGCTCCCGGTGACCTCGTCGCCGGACGACGTGACCGCGGTCGTCCCCGCGATGCGCCCCGCGCGGCCGGACGAGCCCCGCGCGGACGCCCGGCGGCGGCCGACGACGCCGCCCGCGCCGGCGACCCTGGACGCGCGCACGATCTCCGCGTGGTTCGGCGAGCGACAGGTGCTCGATCGGGTGTCCCTCACGATGCCCGCGGGCGTGGTCACGTCGCTCATCGGCCCCTCCGGATGCGGCAAGTCGACGTTCCTGCGCATCCTGAACCGGATGCACGAGCTCATCCCCGGCGCGTCGCTCGCCGGTGAGGTCGTGATCGACGACGACGACATCTACGACGCCTCCCGGCGTGTCGTCGACGCCCGCAAGCAGATCGGCATGGTGTTCCAGAAGCCGAATCCCTTCCCGGCGATGTCCATCTACGACAACGTCGTCGCGGGGCTGAGCCTCACGGGCATGCGTGCCGACCGCGCACGGAAGGACCACCTGGTCGAGACCTCGCTGCAGCGGGCCGGCCTGTGGAACGAGGTCAAGGACCGCCTGCGCCAGCCCGGCGGCGGCCTGTCCGGTGGCCAGCAGCAGCGTCTCTGCATCGCCCGGTCCCTCGCCGTCACGCCGCGGGTGCTGCTGATGGACGAGCCGTGCTCAGCGCTGGACCCCACGTCGACACGCGTCATCGAGGAGACCATGCTCGAGCTCGCGCGGGACGTGACGATCGTGATCGTGACGCACAACATGCAGCAGGCGCAGCGCGTCTCGCAGCAGTGCGCCTTCTTCCTCGCCGCCCAGGGGACCCCGGGCGTGATCGTCGAGCACGGCGCGACGGACGCGATGTTCGATTCGCCGATCGACCCGCGCACGTACGACTATGTGAACGGTCGCTTCGGGTGAGCAACACCGCCCGCGGCCGGAGGAGCGCAGATACATGGACGACTGGACGCCGGGACCGGCCGCCGCGCGCGGAGGCGTCGTCGACCGCGTGATCGTCGTGGCGTGCGTCATGCTCGCCGTGCTGGTGGTCGGGTTCGTCCTCGTCGTCGGTCGCCTCGTCGGGCAGGAGCAGTCCGACCACCCGCCGTCGGTGGTGCCGGTCGAAGCGGCCGGCGCAGCCGCGTCCGGCGTCGCGGGTTCGGTGCCCGGTGCCACCGCGGCGCGTCCGCCCGCGAAGCGTATCGACCCCACGTGGATCGCCCGTGTCGCCGCCGCGACCGGCATCCCGCCGCGTGCGTTGATCGCCTATGCGAGCGCGCAGCTCGCCATCGCGGCCGAGCAGCCCGCGTGCGGCATCGAGTGGAACACCCTCGCCGGCATCGGCGCGATCGAGTCGAACCACGGCCGGCACGGGGGAGCAGTGCTGGGCGATGACGGCTTATCGACTCCGCGCATCCTCGGGCCGGCGCTCGACGGACACGGTGTCGCCGCGATCCGCGACACCGACCGCGGGGTCTGGGACGGCGACCTCACGTGGGACCACGCAGTGGGGCCGATGCAGTTCATCCCGGACACCTGGCGGCGGTGGGGTGCGGACGCCGACGGCGACGGCACCGCCGATCCCGACCAGATCGACGATGCGGCGCTCGCCGCCGGGCGCTATCTCTGCGCGGTGGGCCCCATGACGACCTCCGCCGGCTGGCGCGCAGCCGTCTTCGCGTACAACCACCTCGACGCGTACGTGGACGACGTGGCCGCCGCGGCGAACCGGTACGCGAAGGCCGTCTCGGGGTCGTGACCGGACGCCGGACCCGGTCAGCGCAGCACTTCGACGAGCACGATCCACGACACCACGAGGGCGACCACGATCGCGAGGATGGATCCGGTCGCGATCAGGAAGAAGCCCGCCGGTGACGCGACGAGGAGCAGGATGCCGCCTGCCGCGTACGCCGCGGGCGGCAGGAATCCGAGCGCGGACTTGAGCACCCGCATCCGGTTCTCGGGGTGATGGTTCTGCAGGATCCGGACGGTCGCTGCGACCTGGAAGACCAGCGCGGCCGCGGTCCCGACGAGCAGGATCGCGCCGTACCACGGGTCGGAGATGCCCGGGATGAGTCCGACGGCCGACGCGATGATCGCCAGCACGAGCGTCGCGATCGACGACGCCAGTCGTGCGGTGAGCGATTCGGCCTTGATGATGTCGGCGATGTTGACGCTCGCCGCGACGATCACGAGGCCCGCGAGGGCCGCCGTCGCCCCCGCCATCGCGACGTTGAACTCGCTCCACGACGCGATCTGCTCCATGGCGGAATGCTAGCGTCCGGCGGTCGTCGGCCGCCCGGCGCGCACGAATCCGAGGGCCACGAGAGCAGCGGCGGCGAGGGTGAGCGCGATGGCGCCCGCTGTGAGGGCCGTCTCGAACTGCCCGGCCTGCTCCACCGTCCACCCCGACGAGGCGATCGATCCGGCGAAGAGCGCGGCGAGGATCGTCCCGACGAGCGCGACGCCCGTGCCGTTGGCGACCTCCGTGGTAGTGTCGGCGAGTGCCGAGCCGATGGAGGTGCGGTTCTTCGGCAGCCCCGACAGCACGTTGATCGCGGCGACGACGCCGACGACGCGGAGCCCCGCGGCGACGAGGGCGAGCGACACAGCCACCGCCGCGTACCCGAAGCCGTGCAGCAGCGCGTAGACCGCGAGCCCGAGGACGACCGTCGCCGCGCTGAGCCACGCGGCACGACCGATGCCGACGCGCTGGACGAACGGGTTCACGAACGGGCCGAGCGCGAGGAGCACGACGACCTGGGGCAGCATGCCGAGGGCGGCGAGAGCCGGTGGCCAGCCCCAGTCGAGCTGGAGCTGCAGGGTCACCAGGTAGGTGAGGCCGGCGGTGGCGATCCCCGCCGCCGCCTTGAACGCCAGGCCGCTCGAGACCAGCGGGCGGGCCAGCAGTGCCAGGTCGAGCAGCGGCGAGCGGGCGGCGCGTTCACGGACGACGAACAGCACGATCGCGATGAGCGCCGCGACCGTCGCCGCCCATGGCGCCCACGAGTGGGGGCCGTCGTTCACGAACAGGGTCGGCGCGACGAGGCCGAGCACGATCGCGGCGGTCGCGAGCAGTGCGCCCGCGACGTCGATGGGGACGCGGTGCAGATCGGCCTCGTCGTCGGGAGCGATGCCGCCGCGGATGCCGAGGAACGCGAGGGCCGCGATGGGCACGTTCACGAGGAGCAGCGTCTGCCACGGCGCGATGGCGAGGACGAGTCCGCCGGCGGTCGGCCCGATGGCGAGCCCGACCAGCCCGACCGTCGAGATCACCGTGATCGCCCGCACCCTGAGGCTCTCCTCCTCGAACAGGCGGAAGGCGAGCGCCATCGACCCGGGCGTGGTCATGGCTGCGGCGACACCCATGAGGGCGCGCACGGCGATGAGCTCCTCGGCGGTGCGGACCATGACCGTGGCGAGACTCGCGAGGCCCAGCAGCACGAGACCGAAGAGCATGACGCGCCGGCGGCCGAACCGATCAGCGACCGCGCCGAGCAGCAGCATCAGCCCCCCGAAGACGACGGAGTACGCGCCGGTGACCCACTGCAGGGCCGTCGTCGATGCGTTCAGCTCGCGCCCGATCGTGGGCAGCGCCACGTTGAGGATCGAGTTGTCGAGCATCTCGAAGAGGAAGACCGCGCCCAGACCGGTCAGCGCGACCCAGGCGGCGCGCAACGATCGCGGTGTCGGGCGAACAGTGTTCGTAATCACGAACACTGTTCTACATTTGGAACACCGTTCGTGTCAAGCTAGAGTCGTCCCATGGCGATCGATGCGAGGCAGCGCCGCGGTGCACGCAAAGCTCCGCTGACCGTGCAGCGGATCACGGATGCGGCACTCGATGTGGTCGCATCGCAGGGATACGACGCTCTCTCGATGCGCAGCGTCGCCGCCGTGCTGGACACCGGTCCGGCATCCCTCTACGCGCACGTCGTCAACAAGGGCGATCTCGACGAACTGATCATCGGCCGCCTCTGCGCGGGGATCGCCCTTCCCCTGCCGGATGCCGCGCACTGGCGGGAGCAGATCATCGACGTCTGCACGCAGCTGCGCGATCAGTACCTCGCCTATCCCGGCGTCTCGCGGGCGGCGCTGGCGATGGAGGTCACCGACCTCGACATCCTGCGCGTCAACGAGGCCATGCTGGCGATCCTCGTCGAGGGCGGCGTGGATCCGCAGTCCGCCGCGTGGGCGATCGACGCGCTGTTCCTCTACGTCGGTGCGTACGCGCTCGAAGCATCGATCGTCGCCCCGGCGGAGCCGGATGCCGAGGACTGGCGAGTCAGCCCCGCGGACCGCGACGCGTTGATCCGCCGCTTCCGTGCCCTGCCGACCGACCGATTCCCGCACATCACCCGATACGCGGAGCAGCTGACCTCGGGCGTCCGGCACGAGCGGTTCGACTTCACCTTGCGCCTGATGATCGACAACCTCGCCTGAGCCCCCCGCCCCCGACACATGGCGGGGACGGCATCCGGCCGTCCGTAAGATGGTGCGTTGGGCGCGGCATCCGCTCGGCCCCCGCGCGCGAGCGGCGCGCGGCATCCCGGGGAGTTCCATCGTGGCGCTGATCGTG
>Ga0209930_1002525_pt1 | contig 21316 bp, 19 predicted proteins | sample ThiBiot_500_biof_2_FD_183948 | JGI IMG/M metagenome (GOLD analysis project Ga0209930, IMG submission 183948) | Wastewater bioreactor microbial communities from Cape Town, South Africa - Thiocy_cont_500_biof (SPAdes) | ecosystem: Engineered > Bioreactor > Thiocyanate-remediating >... | reverse complement strand
TAGCACAGGGTGCCGCCGGGCACGGAACACCCTATGGCCGCGCTTGAAAGCGGCTGGCCGGTTCGCTAAACCGGCGCCCCTGACCCGAATGGAAGTTTTGGGGGATCGTCTAACGGTAGGACAGCGGACTCTGACTCCGCCAGTCTAGGTTCGAATCCTAGTCCCCCAGCCAAATCTCAGTTTTGGCCGTTTTCGCCGTTTTATCGGCCTCGGCGTGCGCCGCCGTCATGGCCGTTTCTGCCAACAGATCAAACGGTTGGCGGAAGGTGGCAACCACTTCGCCATCCTCCCAAGTGCAGTTCGATAGCAGGAAATTGAGCAGGCGGCGCTTTTCGCGCGGTTCCTGCTTTGCGAACAGCATTTGCGCGTTGCGGGCGAGTTCGAGAAGCTGCACACCCTCGTCCATGTAGGACTGCTCGGCGCTTTGGTGGCGTTCGATGTCGTTGAGACAACGGCTTTGTTCCTCGCGCCATTGCCGCGCCATCCGGTCGAAGAAGTCGCCGCCGATCGTGCCGTCGAGCTTGTCAACATACATGGCATCGATACGCGCTTGCAGGCGTTTGTGCTCTGCCTTGAGCCGTTCGATCGCCTCCTCGTGCTCGCGGCGCTCGTCGGCGTGGCTGGCGTGCAGCGCCTCGCGCACCCATTCGAGCACCTCGTCATCGAACCGCAGCCGTCCGAGCAGCTCCGTGAACTGCGCTTCGAGCGTTTCCTCGCGCACATGCTTGCGCCGGCAGGAAGCCGGATTGCCCGCGCACTTATCGGCGTAGCCGGTGCAATGATAATAGACGTAGCGCTGCTTCTTGATCTCGCCGACCACTGCGCAGCCGCATTGCGCGCAGGCGATCAGGCCCGAGAAGGCGAAGTCGTGCTTTCCGCGCTTGGCTTTCCTGGCGAAGCGGCCGTCGAGCACGCCCTGCACACGTTCCCATAGCTCAACGGGGATTAGCGCCTCGTGCCGCCCCTCAATCAGTTTGCCGTTCCACTCGAACCAGCCCGTATAGAGCCGGTTGCGCAGGATGGTGTGGATGGTGCTGACCGGCACCTTGGCGCCGCTCTTTGGATAGGTGAGGCCCGCCGCGTGCGCCTTGCGCGCGGCTTCCTTCAGCGAAATGTCGCCGCGCGCATACCACTCGAACAGCCGCGCTACGACGCGCGAAAGCGCCGGATCGACTGCGATGATCTTCTTTCCATCCGGGCCGGTGACATTGCGATAGCCGAGCGGTGCCTTGGTCGGCCAGATGCCCTGTTCGGCCTTTTCCTGCATCCCTTTGCGCGCTTCTTCGGACAGATTGTCGATGTAGTTCTTCGCCATCAGCACCTTGATGCCGTGCATGAACTTTTCCGAGGATCGCGACTCGCGCGACAGCACCACGCCCTCCTTCGGGAAGTGCATTTCCACGTCGAGTTCATCGACCGTCACCCAATCCTTGAGGTTGCGATAGAGCCGGTCGGTCTTTTCGACCAGCATCAGGCGGACGGACGGATGCGCCTTGAGATAGGCGACCATTTCGCCGAAGGCGGCGCGGCCGGTCTGCTTGGCGGTCTCAACGTCCACATATTCCTGCGCCACCGCGAAGCCGTTGACGGACGCATATTCCTTGAGCAGCTTCAATTGCGCCGGGATCGAGAAGCCTTCCTTCTCCTGCTCCTTGGAGGAGACGCGGGCATAGATCACCGCCTGCTTGCGGGCGGGATCGGCGGCGGGTGCGGATTTGGCGGCTCTTTTCATGTCGTTTAGTGTCATCTAAACACAATTGAATTGCAAGCGCGGTTCTTCAGATGATCCGGCTGTCATAGGCCCAATGCAAGAGCGCCTGGCGCTGGCGCGGCCGGCACATCGGATCGCCCGGCTCGCAATGCTTTCTCACCTGGGAGACATGCCGCCGCATAGCCTTCCAGCGGCCGATCTGGCGCGCATCCTCCTCGGGCATTCGCCGGCCGACATAATAGCGGCAATACCACTGAAACCAGCCGCGCGGATCGTCGGGATGAATCCAGCCCTTTCGTTGCCATTCCGATAGCGGCTGGCTGGCATCGACGCCGAAATAGTTGAGCGAGCAATCGCGGCCGGCCGGCGAAAGCTTCGCCCGCGCGAACCAGCTTGCCGGAAACTCGTCCCGGCAATCGGTGAGATATTTGCCGCAGAACACGCCGAGTTCGAGCATCTGTTTCGGCGCCAGGTCGGGCCCGAAGGCCGGATCGAAATTGCGGCCGGTCGGCGCGGCCAGCTCGTAGCGATAGCCGGTTTGCATCTCGTCGTTGACGGTGATGATGCGGCCCATGCGGTCAGTTCAGCGCGAGAATCGCGGCATTGAGGGCCGAGGCAAAGGCGACCCAGGCGGCATAGGGAATGAACAGCCACGCCGCCACGCGATCCTGCCGCCAAGCCGTGGCGATGAAGGCGAGAATCGTGGCGAGCAGCGTCAGGATGACGGCAAGCGCGACGCCGATCCGGTGCGCGGCGAAGAATGCCGGTGACCAGGCGAAATTCAGCACGAGCTGCGCCCACCAGATTTTCATCGGCCAACCGCCGCGATGGTGCTCGAAGATGCGCCAGCCGGCAATCGCGATGAGGATATAGAGAACGGTCCAGACCGGCGCGAACAGCCAGTTCGGCGGGTTGAACGACGGCTTGGCGAGGCCCGCATACCATTCGCCCGGCGCGGTCAGGAAGCCGATGGCGAGCCCGCCGCCGACAGCGAGCAGGAGGAACAGAATCAGCGCGAGCTTGCCGTAGATGGTGTGCGCCTTCGTCATTCCGCCGCCTCCAGTTCGCGGGCGTCGGCCGGCGCGAGGGCCTCGGCGAAGAGGGCTTCGAGCAGGCGGCGGCGGGTGTCGTCGGCGTGGGCGAGGCTTGCCTCCAGCCGGTCACACAGCGCCATCAGCGCATCGACCTTGGCAACGATGCGATGCTGCTCGGCTACTGGCGGCAATGGGATTGGCAGCGATACAAGTGTCGTCTGATTGATCTTCGGCATTGTTGCCGAAGCCCCCGTCGCGTTCGTGGCGAAATAGGCGCGGGCAGGAGGTGAAATCGCCGCAAGGTGAATGAAGCGAAGATCGAGAAGATCAGACAATCTCACCCGCATAATCAAATCTGGGAATAAGAACGCTCGAGGCGGGCCGCCGTAGATCGCCGCGATCCCGACATACTCGCGTGTGTTCCCCCTTTGAAAAAGCAGATCGCCCTCTCGAAGCCAGAAGTCTGAGTCGTCGGGAATGTTTATTTCGACTCGCTTGAAGCAAGTCGGATCGAAAACGCCGCTGGTCGTCGCCGTAAGCGTAATCGCCTTTGGCGCGTCATTCCTGTTCGTTGGCTTGGGCGAGATTCCATTTTGAGGTCCGGCTACGGCCAATTCGCCCAAGCCCACCCATTTCCAAGACGGTGGAATCGCAAACGGTTCCGACTGGGCGTCAATCGCGGCACTTAATCCTCGCAATCTCGCCTTTTGCTTCGCGATACGCTTCATCAGTTCCGACGCCGGCTCGTCATTCGGGTCCTGCGGCACCAGCTTGCCGCGGACGGCGAGGTTGAGGATGGTCTGGCGCAATTGCTTGATCTGATCGGCGCGCGCGGTGAGCGCCGGAAGGTTATCGAGCGCGAAGCGGGCGTCGTCGCGGAAGATTTGGGGATCGGGCGCGTCGAGGCGGGCGAGGCACGCCGCCGTGAGTTTGTCGCGCGTCGCCTCGCGCGTCTGCCGCGCGGCTTCCAGCCGGTCGCACAGGTCCATCAACTCATCGACCTTAGAGACGATGCGGCGCTGCTCGGCGAGCGGTGGGAGGGGGAAAGGAACGCCGGCGACGATCTTGCCCGAGACTTCCTTGAACGTGGTGCCCGGTGCGGTCGCGTCGATCTCCGGCGCGAATGCCCGCATTGCCGTGGCGATGTACCGCGAGCAATCGCCAACATAGGGTACGATCGACTTGAAGCCTTGATTCGTGGCGATCGGATTCGATGCGATGGCCACATATCCAATCGGTGCGCGGCTGGTGAACAGCACCGTTCCTTTCGGCATCAAGGTCGCCGACGAAGCCCGCAAGCCTTTCTCCGAAAGATCACGGGCTCCGCAGGAAATGTAGAGGCCCGAATATCCGCCCAGATCAGCAGGCGTCAGCCACGGGATGCCCTCGCCAGGTTCTGCAAAGTTGTCCGTATCTGCCGCGGACGGTGTTCCACCGCCGACAATTGCGCCGACTGCGTCGAGCCGCACCCATCGCCATGTCGAGGGGATCGAGAAAGCCATAAGAACGTCGCCGCCGCTATCGAGGTCGCGCGGCTTGCGCAGTTCCCCCGCCTTTACCAGCCGCGCCTTCTCGGCCGCGATCCGCTTGAGCAATTCCGACGCCGGTTCGTCGCTCGCGTCCTGCGGCACCAGCTTGCCGCGCACCGCCAGATCGAGCACGAAGCGGCGCAGCCGCGCGATGGCGTCCGGCGCGTCGGCAATCCTCTCGTAATGCGCAAGCAGGCGCTCGGGATTCATCGCGCGAGCACCTCCGCAAGAATCGCTTTCAACTGATCGCGCAAGCTCGCCGTCTCGGATTCGGCGGCGGTGAGCTTCGCGAGCAGCTCCTCCGGTTCGCCGTGGTCGTCCGCGACCGTGTGCGGGTTCTTGATGTCCAGGTTGTAGCCGCGCGCCTTCACCTCCTCGGCCGTCACCTTCCAGGCGAACGGACCTTCCTCGCGGCCCTTGCGGGCTTTGCCGCCCCACCAGTCGATGCAGCCTTGCAGATGCTCCAGGCGGATCGGCTTGGTCATCGAATAGGCTTTCTGGCCTTCGGGCACGCGATGCTCCCAGAACCAGATGTCTTTGGTCGGCTCGCCCTTCTCGAAGAACAGGAGATTGGTGCCGATCGAAGCGTAGGGCTTGAACACCGAATTGGGCAGGCGGACGATGGTGTGGAGGTTGCATTCCGCCATCAGGTGCTCTTTCAGCCGCGTCTTGACGCCCTCGCCGAACAGCGTGCCGTCCGGCAGCACCACCGCGGCGCGCGCGCCGGGTTTCAAGAGGCGGATGATGAGGGCGAGGAACAGGTCGGCGGTTTCGCGCGTGCGGAAGTGCTGCGGGAAGTTCTGCTCGATGCCGTCCTCCTCGCGCCCGCCGAACGGCGGATTGGTCAGCACGATGTCCACGCGATCGCTTTGCGTGTAGCTGATGTAGGGCCGCGCCAGCGTGTTGTCGTGGCGCACGAAGCTCGGGTCCTCGATGCCGTGCAACAGCATGTTGGTGACGCAGAGCATGTGCGGCAGCTGCTTCTTCTCCACCGCCCGCAAGGCGCCTTGCATCTTTGCTTCGTCTTCGGGCCGCTTCACATAACGCTTGCGCATGTGATTGATGGCGCCGGTCAGGAAGCCGCCGGTGCCGCAGGCGGGATCGAGCAGGATTTCGCCGGGCTTCGGATCGATCATCTGCGTCATGAAGGCGGTGACGGCGCGCGGCGTATAGTATTCGCCGGCGTTGCCGGCCGATTGCAGGTCGTTCAGGAGTTGCTCGTAGAACTCGCCGAAGTCGCGGCGCTCCTTGAGGTCATTGAAATCCACCTCGTTGATGCGGTTGATGACCTGCCGCATCAATTGCCCGGACTTCATGTAGTTGTAGGCGTCCTCGAACACGTCGCGCACCACGCGGCGGCGGTCTCCCGGCTTGTTCGAGACAGCGAGGTTCTTCAGCGCCGGAAACAATTCGTCATTGACGAAATCGAGCAAAGGCTGCCCGGTAATACCTTCCGGGTCGGCCGCCCAGCTGCGCCACTGATATTTCTTCGGGATCGGCGAGCGGTAGCCGTCCTTGGTGAGTTCCAGCTCCTGATCCTGATCGTCGATGATCTTGAGGAAGAACATCCAGCACAATTGGCTGATGCGCTGGGCGTCGCCATCGACGCCCACATCCTGGCGCATGATGTCCTGAATGGATTTGACGGTGGTGCGGACGATCATCGGTCAGGCGGTCTCCTGATAAAGCGCGGATTGCATTTCGTGAACAGCGGCGACGAATTGCTCCTTGCCGCCGAATGCCTTGATGAGCTGCACCGGCGTGCCGAGCGAGCTTAATGGCGGAATTTTGAGCACATTGGCATCATCGAGATTGAGCACGCCCTCGTCCGCATATTTGGTGAGCAGGGCATCGAGCACGGCGCGAGCCTGCCCGCCGTATTTGGCGAACACATCACGCTTCTTGACGTTCTCGGCACGCTCTCGGCGCGTCAACGGCTTCTTGTCGAAAGCCACATGGCAAATGAGGTCAAACGGGTCGAGGTTCTTACCCAGCTCTTCGGCGATCGGGTCGAGCGGCAAGCCTTCGGCTTCCAGTTCCTCGATGATCGCCTGCTTGCGGTCCGCCGCTTTCCAGCGCTTGAGGAAATCGTCGAGGCTGGCGAAGCGGCTCTTGAGCGCCTTCTTGGTGAAGTCGCGCAAGGATTCGGTGACGAGCTTGCCGTGCTCGTCGAGATATTCGACGCGCTCGGCGACGATGGTCGCGCCGACGCCATCGACATAGATTTTCTTCTGCGGCCCGCCGCCGGGCGGCAGCGGCAAGCCCGGCTGATCGACGATGGTCTCGTCGGCGCCGGGCGTCTCGGGCAGCGGCGCGCCCTCCTCGTCGGTCGGCAGCGCATCGTCGGGTGGCGCGATCGGATCGTTTTCGCCCGGCTCGTAAATCTGCACCGGTTCGCCGTCGAAGGCCGGATCGGCGAAATGGGTCGTGGCGCCGCGGAAGTCGATCAACGTGAAATAGAACTTATGCGTGTCCTCATGCACGCGCGTGCCGCGGCCGACAATCTGCTTGAACTCGGTCATCGAGTTCACTTCGCGGTCGAGCGCGATCACGCGGCAGGTCTGCACGTCCACGCCTGTGGAAAGCAGCCGGGAGGTGGTGACGATGATCGGATAGGGGGTGTAGGGGTCGATGAAATTGTCGAGTTCGGCCTGGCCCTCGGCATCGCTCCCGGTGATGCGCATGACATAGCGGTGGTTCTCCGCCACCAGATCGGCGTTCTCGTTGATGAGCGCCTGGCGCATCCGGGCCGCGTGCTCCTGATCGACACAGAACACGATGCTTTTTTGGAAGCGGTCGCCGCTCTCTTTCAAGAACTCCGTGACCTTTTTGGCAACCAGCTTGGTGCGTTCGTCCAGCACTAGCGTGCGGTCGAAATCCTTGGCGTTGTAGATGCGGTCCTCGACCTCCTCGCCATCGCGGTCGAGCTGGCCCTTCTCGGGGCGGTAGCCTTCCACGTCCCGGTCGATATGAACCTTCACCACTTTGTAGGGCGCAAGGAAGCCGTCGCGGATGCCCTGCTTGAGCGAATAGGAGTAAACCGGCTCGCCGAAATAGGCGATGTTGGAGACGTATTTGGTTTCCTTCGGCGTCGCAGTCATGCCGATCTGCGTCGCGCCCGAAAAATAATCGAGGATTTCGCGCCATGCGGAGTCCTCGGCGGCGCTACCGCGGTGGCACTCGTCGATCACGATCAGGTCGAAGAAGCCGGGCGAGAACTCACGGAACAGCTTTTGCCGTTCCTCCGGGCCGGTGATCGCCTGATAGAGCCCGAGATAGATTTCGTAAGCCGTGTCGATGCGCCGCCGGGTGTCGAGCGCGGTGGTAATGTCGATGCTGGTGCCGTCGTCCCGTTCGATGGTCTTCGATCGGGTCGAGAGCTTCGCCATCGTGCCGCCGAACGGCCGGAAGTCGTTGACCATGGTCTGGTCGATCAGCACGTTGCGGTCGGCGAGATAGAGAACCCGCTTGGCGCGGCCCGCCTTCCACAGCCGCCAGATGATCTGGAAGGCGGTGTAGGTCTTGCCGGTGCCGGTCGCCATGACGAGCAGCACGCGGTTGCGGCCCTTGGCGATCGCCTCGATCGCGGCGTTGACGGCGTTGACCTGATAATAGCGCGGCGCCTTGTCGCCGCCGTCACCGTAGTAGTCCTGAAGCACCACCTGCTCGGCCTGCGCGTCGAGGCCCTTCCAGGCCCGATAGCGCGCCCACAGATCGGCCGGCGAGGGGAAGCCGTCGAGGCCAAGATTCGCTTCCCGCGGATTGCTGGTGCCGGTGCGGTCGTGGAACAGGAAGCCGTCGCCGTTCGAGGAGAACACGAAGGGGATGTCGAGCGTGGCGGCGTAGTCGAGCGCCTGCTGCATCCCGTCGCCCACATTATGGGAATTGTCCTTGGCCTCGATCAGGGCGAGCGGGATGTTCGGCTTGTAATAGAGGATGTAGTCGGCGCGTTTGGCCTGGCCGCGCGTGACCAGCTTGCCGCGCACGATGATCCGGCCCTTGGTGAAGCCGACCTCCTCGCGAATTTGCAGCATCTCGTCCCACCCGGCCTGACGCAGGGCGGGCGTGATGAACTTGGTGCAAATGTCGCGTTCGCTAAGCCCCCGTTTGTCCATACCCCCGCACGCGAATCTTTGGGTTTCCACAATCTGAGCAACTATAGCCGCGAGTTGGGCCGGTGCGCACCCCGGTGCGCGAGGGTGCGCACCCGAAATCCGGCTCAATCCCTGGAAAAACACCGAGCCTTTGCCGCCCGCATAGGCGGATCGCCGGAAAGAACCTAAGGCCGCCCCCGGTTGCCCGAGGATTCATTCCGCGTCATCCGCGGCGCCGGCCAGAGCGCGCATGGCGCGGATGAGGTCCGCAACCTCGCGCCGACTTGCGACCGCCCCGGCGGTGTAGCGGCCGTGCTTGAGCGCGTTCTTATTACCCTTCGGCGCGCCCGGCGACAGGCCGCCGTGCAGCCGGCAGCGGCCGTTCGCCATCGCTGGCGACCGGCACGGGCTCTCGTTCCGCGTCCGGGCGCCGCAGCGCGGGCTGCGGTGCATGGGCAATCTGCTTTGCATGGGGTTGATCCTCCGGTTTCGCTCGATCCCCACCCCCCGCCGGCTCCACCACGCCGACCACCGCCTGGCCGCCGGAATGGACGTGGACGTGCTCGACCGTCACCTTCTGCTGGCCCTTGCCGCGGTGACGGTTAAGGGCTTCGAGCAGCGTGGCGTAGGTGCGGGAGAGTTTGTTGGCTTGGGCGAGGTTTTCGCGCCGGCCCTCGAAGGTCTGCTCGCCAATCATGGCGCGGCGGTAGCATTCCATCGCGGCGTTGTGGGCGGCGATCAGTTGCGCCGCCATCATGCCTTCCAGCTCGTCCTTCGGCGCGATGCCCATCAGCGCGGCGACCGTGGCGCTCAACTGCTTGTCGCGCTCCTCCGCGCTTGAATTCTTCACCCAAAGCGCCTGCACCGCTTGATTGGCGAGCGTGTTGTTCCAATGATCCGATTGTGATCCGCCGATGCTTTTCAGTTGGCCCTTTCGATCATCGGGATCGTCGGCGACCACGGTTTTCGGCGCATTGGCGGCGGGCTTCTTGGCGCTCATGGCGATGTCCTCATGGAGATTCCAAAGGTTGAAAGGGCGGCGACCGCTTCGGCCTTCCGGCCGGCGTGCCATGCGTCCCAGCAGCGCGAATGCAGCCAGGCATGACCGCTGCTTTCGATGCCGAACGGCAGGAGCGGATCGTGCGAATGCTCGGTTTGGCCGCAGCCGACGCAGCGGCCGGGCAACGAGCGCACCGGATTGCGATTGAGCCATTCGACGATACAGCAGGCGAAGGCGCGAGCTTCGGCTTCATTCTTCGTCAATCCGCGAACCGCCGCGATGCGCGCCCTTTCGCCAAAGAACGTCAGCCAATCAAGCGCGGACCGTTCGTCGCCGACCGGGCTTAACAGTGCGACGATCTCGGCCTTGTGCCGCGACAGCAGCTCGATCACGGCCGGCGGCGGCGCCGCGGATGCTTCCAGCGTGAGGGCGTCGCCGTCGATCCCGAGCCTTAAGCCCGCCTCTCGCGCGGCCTTGAGGGCTTCCGCGGCGCTCATAGCCGCGCCCTCCAGGCCGGTGTGCCCGTTTCTTCGGACTCGGAACGCGGCGGACGATTTGCGTCCGCACCGTCCGCATCGGTCACGGTCTTTGATTTCAACGAGTTGTCGCGGACGATCGATGCTTGGCGCGTGCTTGAACCGTCCGCTTGATCGCCGACCGTCCGCAGCCCGCCCGAACCGAAGCCGTTGACTGGATTGATCCTAGGCGGCTGCGCAGCCGGTGCGGACGATGCGGACGGTCGCGCCACTCCGGTTTCTGGCGCGGATGATGGCCCGGCGGTGATGCGGATGATCCGCGTGCGCGCCCGGCCTTCACGCTGGAAGCCGATCTCGATGCCGATCTTGCGCAGGAAGGTCGCCGCCCGGCGCAAGCGGCCCGCGAGCGCCCGCGCGCTGTCCGGCCAGGTCTTGGACTTGGAAATGCGCTCGCCCGCCAGTTCGGCTAGGGCGCCCAGAAGCTCCGAGGCCGTTCCCGTCCATTCCGTCCGTGTCGCCATCAGCGCCCGCACCGCGCCGGCGATCGGATCGGCATCGATCACACCTTCCACCGCTTCGTCGCGATTGCCGCAATAAGCCGACCAGAACGTGCCGGCGGGCCATAGCGCTGTCTCGCAGGCCGTCGTCCACAGCGCGAAGTCCGCCATGCGCGGCAGCTTGTCGAGCCGGGTGTGCGGCAGCATTGCCAGACCCTTCGCCACCGCGTCGAGCAGCGCGCCGAGAATGCGCGGGCGCTCAGCCTCGAACGCCGCCCACAATTCCTGCTCGGGCCGGCGGCGTTCCTCGGCGATCGCTTCAAGCGTGAGAAAAAGAGCGCGATCAGCGAGGTCGGGCCGCGTCACGATGTCCTCGATGCCATTGAGGATCACCGGCCGGGCGGCGTCGAACAGCACTTCATCCTGATCGGAATAGAGTTGGCGAACGGCAAAGCCGCCGCCGGTGGCGAGCCGGCAAAGCGTATCGGAAATCCAGGCAGGCAGGCCCGACACATTGTCGAAGGCGAGCACATGGCCGTTACTCGCCGCGATAAACAGGTCGCGGTCCTCGCGCGGCAGCGCGCGCAAAGGCGCGGTGTTTGGATCGAGCAGCGCCCGCAGAATCGCCGAGAAGGTGGACTTCGCCGAGCCCTGTTCGCCCGAGAGCACCATCACAGGATAGGGACCGCGATTGCGCAGGCAGGCCAGTGTCCAGGCGATCACCAGCACGAAATCGGCGTCGGAACGGACATTGAGGAACGATCGCAGCGCTTGCACCGATCCGCCGGGCACCGGCATCGGCAACGCCTGCATCCCGGCAGCGCGACGGAAGCGCACCGGCGGATTATCGATCACCCGCCAGCCGCTCGCATCGATCTCCACCGCCCGCCATGTCTCGTCGCCGAGGTCGAGATAAAGGCGACCATCGAGCCCGCCGATCCGAATATGAACCGTGCGCTCCGGCGCATCGAAATGCGCCTTGGCTTCGATCACGTTGAGCGCGGATTGCAGCGCCTCCGAACTCGGCGCGCCGCCGGTCGCCTCGAAAAAGCGCCGCGCAAGCCAGCGGCGAAAGCCCTTGGCGCGGATCGGCCAGGTTTCACGGTGGCCGTTGATGTCGAGGTCGGCGAAGCCCGTGCCGTCCGGCGTGTGGAACAGCTCGGCGGATTGCGCAAGATCGATCAGGATGTCGGCCTGCGTCGGGCCGCGCCCGCTCGCTTCGCCGCTCTCCTCAGCGATCGCATTGTCGAGCGCCGTCACCCGGCATCCGACCTTTTTCAATCGCGCCCGCAACGCCTCGAAGGCGGCGCGTTCCTCGCGCTTGAACGCCGCAAGCCGTTCCAGCACGTCCGGCGCGAAAGCGGCGCCGGGATCGCTGCCCGTCCGTTCGACGAGGCCCTCCAGCGGGTCGCGCACTTCCTCGGCGGCATCGATGGCGGCGCAGATCGGATCGTAATTGCCGCCGGTGTCCAGGGTGTTCATCGCGCGACCTCCTCGATGCGAGGCGCGCGGCGCAGCAGGAGATCGTTGAAGTCCATGCCTTGCGGCGGATGGGCAATGCGGACGCGCCGGCCTTCCCGCTTCCAGCGCCAAGCGCAATCTCGCGCCGCCGCTTCGCCGGGATCGTCGCCATCGGCGAGCACGATCACGTCGCGAACCTCGCGCGGCAGGTCGAGGGCGCGAAGCCCTGATGTCGAAAGCGCTGCCCACGCCGGACGGCCGCTTGCCTGCATGGCGGCAAGGCAGGTCTCGATGCCTTCGCCGACCATCAGCGCATCGCCGGCCGGTCCAAGCCGCACCGCGCCGCCGCGACACGGGCCGAGCATCATCTTCGCCGGCTCGACCGGCGCTTTCGCGCTTCCGTCGCGCGCCAGGAACGTGCGGTGAATGCCGACCGGTTTGCCGTCGGCGCCGCGTATCACGATCGCCAGCATCGCGGGCCAGACGCCGCCCGAAGGATGCTTCAGCCCGATATGGAAGCGGATCGACGGCGGGATAGGAATTGTGAGGCCGCGCGATCGGAGATAGGTCCCAACCGGCGCTCCCTTGGCAGATTGCGCGCCACGCCAGAGCGCGAGCGCCGCTTCCATTCGGTTGATGGCATCGCAATCGGGTTCGGCTGGCAGGGGTCGATCGGGCTTGCGGGAAAAGCGGGTTGGCCGTCGCGCGTCCGCGTCCCAGGCGCCGCGCGCGCGAAGCGCGGCTATCACGTCGCGCTGATCGCATCCGGCATGGCAGCGCACGAGCACCTTCCCGTCGCGGGCGTCGGCGATCGAGAGGCTCGGCGTACGGTCGTCATGCGCCGGACAGCGCGCCATCCACGCGGCGCCGGCCTTACGCCCGCCGAGGGCCTTGGCGATGGCTTCAGCGGTCATGGTGCGCCTCGAAGTCGTTCGATTTGGAGGGCACCTTATTGTCGTTGACCGCGCGCCTTTTGGCGTGTGACCACTCGGCAAGAACCGCGAAGAAGCCAGTCACGTTTTCGGCGATCTGCCGGGCGTCTTCGTCGGTGAGGTCGCGCCCGATGCGCGGTTGCCAGATTTGCCGAGTGCGGGCGATCTGTTTGCCCACATCATTGTCGTTTGCAGCATCGAGACGTTTCATCCGAAGACCTCACGGCCGGCTTTCGCCGCTCCGTGCTCCTGGCCTCCGGTCTCGGATTCCCACCGATGACGCTGGACCTCAAGTGATCTGCATCTGGGCGTCCCCGTCGCAGGGATCGCCGGCCGTCGTCGCCTCAGCGAGGCACCTCGTCCTCGGGGATCGTGAACTTGTGGCTCTTGCCCGCCTCAATCACGAGGTCGCGGCGTTGCCCCTTGCCAATGACGCTGGAGATGGCGCAACGGAAATGCCCGTGCCGAAGACCATCGAGAACGATCTGAGCGATCCGATCGAGCGCTTCACGTAGCTGCGGGCCGGTGGTTGCTCCGGGATCGGGTTGCGGAAATCTTTCAACCATTGTGCAGCAGCCCTTTCATGTCCTTGATGGTGGCGGCGAAGGTCTGCGGGCGAACTGTGGCGGCGTCGCCGTAGAACGCCATCACGTCATCGCGCCGGCTTGGCCGATCCTTGAAGACGAAGACCTTGCGGCGCCCCTCGGCGCGAAGGTCGAGCAGGTCGTAACCCGCGCAGCGCAGGAAACAGGCGAGATAGAAGTCGCGCGTCTCGAACGCGGCTCGCCGCCCTTCGTCCGGCCAAATCGCTTGTTCAGTTGACACTCGACGATCTCCTCAAGAAAAGGGTTCAGAAGCCTTCGGTGAGAAGCCGCTGGCGCGGCACGACACGGTGCAGCAGCCCGAGCTTTTCGAGCCGGATGCGCATCGCGATCGGCGAAACGAGAAAGCGCTCGGCAAACGGCCGGGCGAAGCTATCAAGCACCCGATCTTCGTCGTCGTCGAAATCGCGGCCGATCTCGACGAAGGGGTGTTCGATCGGCGCTTCCGGTTGCAGGACTCGCTGCTTTCGGTCGGGAAACGCTTCGTCCCAAGCGGCAAAAACCATCTTGCGTGGCATCAGCAGGCACGAGGCATAAAAATCCGCCTGCCACTCCACCCGCTCCTTGGCTTGGCTTGAGCGGCAGATGACAGTAGGCCGTGCACGATCGACCAAGAGCGAACCTTGATCTCGGGTTGGACGGACCAGCGGTCGATGCAAGCGCCAATGCCCGCCGCCTTCATGGGCGAGCGTGAACCTGTAGCGGCCCTCACGCTCGGGCCGCTCCTCGGGATCGAGGCTCTCGTCGATGACGATCCTGCCGGCTTCGAGCCAGATCGCGCCGAACATGTCCGGGTCGAGGCCTATCCCGCTGCGCGGAACATCGAGCAGCCGGTGCAAATCGTCGAACTCGACATGAAGCTTCAGGTGCTTCTCGACGATATCCTCAATCGGGATCGGCGCGCGCACCTCGATACCTCTGGCGTGGGCGAACTCGCCAAGCAGGGCCGCGGCGTCGCGTTCGATGGCATCATCAGCGATATAGGGGACTCGAAGGGTCATTCCGGTTCATCCTCATCTGCATCGTCGAACGCCGCCGACCGGCGCCTATTTTTCCTTCGCCCTCTGCGCCTGCCGCGCCAGGCGGGCCATATCGTCGGCCGTCAGCCCCTTCGCCGCCCGCAGGAAATCGGCCATTTCCCGAGGGCGCTCGCGAATGATGTCGGTCAACTCGGACGCGACCCGGCCCGCCAGCGCCAGCAGCTCGTCCGCGTCCTGCCCGATGATCCCCGCGATCTTCCTCACCTTGTCTTCCGCCGGCGGCGGGAACTCGTCCCGCTCCACCTTTGACAGATAGGTCGGGCTCACCCCGATCTTTTTCGCCATCTCCCTCAGCCCGATTTCCTTCGCCTCCCGCTCGCGGCGGATGAACGCCCCGAACTTCTCCCTCCCGGCCTTCATGGTTTCGTGCTCCGTCGTCTGTTTAGGTTGCACTTTACACGCGATTCGCGGGCCGCTGTCAACCAACGACTAAACAGCGATCCACGGACAATTCACGCCGCCAGCCGCATGTCCCGGATTTCTTCGAGAACGCGCCGGAAATCCGGTTCCGGGGCGAGGCACATGGTTCTATAAGCGTTCAGGAACGGCAGCCAGCTTACGCCTCGTTCTGTTGGAAAGGGCTGGAAGTCCGCAGTGCCGGGCTTCATCAATCACCCATATCTGGTCGGATCGTATGCGGACTGCTCATGACGCCTCTGGCTGTGCATCGTCTTCCGAAGACTTTAGGTTACCCTTGCGACGGAATCGATCGCAGCAGAGACTGGCAGCCCGCCAGAACTTTGCGTGTCGGTTCGATGACGATGCAGCGCGTATCGTCGCCCTGCGTATGGTGGAAGCGGTGGCAGCCAAAGAAGCCGGCGACAGTCTTGTATCCGGCTTCGTGAATCGGTGTGAGTTCCCCAGCGGTAAACTGGCTGGTCTCATACGGAGCATCGATACCCACTTGCCCCGCAAAGGCACGCCGAGCCACGTCCAGCAAAGCCGGGCTCACCACAAGATAGCGTTGCGAATCCGCGTCGGGCAGCGGCAGCAGGGGTGGAATTAACGCGTGCCAGTCGCGCGCCGCGATAGCGGCACCGAGTGCAAGCCACATCGCCGTCTGCTCCGGTGCAGGAGCAACAGTCTGTATAGACCGCTCCGCGCCCAGATACTCATACTCATGCGCGCTGTTGGCAACGAAGCAGAGATTATATTCGCTCAGCGCTTTGGGCGCCCAGCGCGCGAGCGCCAGCCAAATGGCGACGCCGGGACCGCGCTCACCCGCGCAAGTGAACCAGCCGGATCTTGGCGTCGAGATGGTGATCCATTTGGATTTCCCGCGGTCCAGATGCCCGGCGAGATTGAAGGCGTCGCGCCGCCCACCGGTGCCGGTCAGGAACAACGTGCCTGTTTCGCCGCGGATGGCCGCGGCAAGAAACGGGTTTGCATCTTCCGGAGCCAGAACGGCTACCGGCACATCGAACATCGGCTTGTTGCCATCCGTATTAAGAGCAATGCCTTGCCTTGTCGGACCGTTGGTAACGATCACCGCGGCGCGAGCGCCCTTCGCGATAGCGCCGTTGACGCCCTGCCGGATCGGCTTCGCCAAAGCCGTCGAATGGCGCGCGAACGGCAAATCGATGAGCGCAATGGCATCGGAAAGCGAGTGCTCCGGCGGGATCGCAGGATCGACGCGAACAAAGCGGCCCGTAACTCCCATTTCACCGGTGGGAACAACAATCGCCTGTGGAATAACAGGAGCCACACGACTTCCCACCGTCAGCTCCGCGCGGCGTAGGTTGAAGAAGGGAACAGAGATGGTCTGACGCGAAATTTTGAATCCCTGACTTTCCAATTCTGACGCCATCCACTCACCGCACGCATTGTCGCCCGGACCACCGGAAGCCTTTATGCCGAATTCGATATAGCGCAGCAGATCCTGATGAATGAGATCTTCCAAAGTGCCAGAGAGGCCGTAGGAAACGGGCGCAAAACTGGCCGCGATGCCACTGGTTGCCAACACATGCCGCCTTGTCGGGTGGCTTATAGAGTCATGCATGTCATACCCTCCCCATTTTGTAGGTAGCCGAAGATTCACCTATAAAATCGTTCTACGACATAGAATCCGAGAACCCATCAACTATCCTATTTTGAATGCCGATACGCCTTGACAGCCTTCGGAACGCCAGGAAAGATTTTCGACAAACCTACAGTGGTTGGAATGCCGATGCCGAAAACAATAACGTGCCTTGCGCTGATGATAGCGATTTCTCTTTATGCCGCTGGTAGCAATGCGGCGACAGCAAACGATACGCGCCCCGTTGTCACGATTTCGCAAGGCATGCTGGCAGGGCGGGCTGGCGCCAACGGTGTGAAAACATTCAAGGATATTCCTTACGTCAAGCCGCCAACTGGCGAATTGCGATGGCGGCCACCAATTGAGGCCACGTCCTGGAAGGGCGTGCGCGACGCAGCAACATTTGGTGCGAGTTGCATTCAACCCACCTATCCGCCGGACAGCATCTATTCCGACGACCCGGAGAAAATGAGTGAGGATTGTCTGACGCTTAATATCTGGGCGCCACCGCATGCGCACAAAGCACCGGTTATCGTTTGGATTTACGGCGGTTCGCTGACATTCGGCGGCAGCGCAGAGCCTATGTATGATGGTACAAAATTCGCCACGCATGGCGTTGTGTTCGTTTCGTTCAATTACCGGCTGGGTCCGCTCGGCTGGCTCGCATTGCCGGCACTGAGTAAGGAGTCGCCGCACGGCGTGTCCGGCAATTATGGTTTGCTCGACCAGATCGCGGCACTCAGATGGGTACACAAGAATATCGCGGCCTTTGGCGGCGATCCCCAAAATGTCACGATCATGGGGGAATCGGCTGGCGCGTTGAGCGTGACCTATCTGTTGTCCAGCCCGCTGGCACGCGGGCTGTTTCAGAAGGCGATCGCCGAGAGCCCGAACATGCGCGCCTTTCCGGAGTTGAAACACGCCAATCATGGCCTACCCTCTGCCGAAGAAATCGGAATGAAGCTTGAGACGGCGATGGGCGCATCCAATCTGAAAGCCTTGCGCGCGGCGAATGCCAAGGCACTGACGGCGGCGGCCCCGAAAGCGGGCTTCCGGGCCCAGGGCACAATTGACGGCTATGTGTTGCCGCGCCAGATCGTTGAAATATTCGATCGGGGCGAACAGGCTCACGTACCGCTGATCGCCGGATTTAACACTGGCGAGATCGAGACCCTGCGCATGCTTTTGCCCAAACCGCCGGCGAGCCGCGCAGCCTATGAACAGGAAATCCGGAAGCGGTATGGCGATCTGGCGCCCGCATTCTTGAAGCTTTATCCGGGTGACGATATCGCCGCCAGCATGCGCGCGACGGTCCGTGACGGAATCTTCGGTTGGGCTGCTGAGCGGATGGTCCGCAAGCAGGCAGCAGCCAGAGTCCCCGCCTACCTCTACCTGTTCGATCATGATTACCGCGCCGCACGCGAAAAGGGGCTGCGTGCCTTTCATGCCAGCGAATTGCCCTTCGTCTTCGGCCAGGTTGGGTCTCAGGCGAAGCTGCCGCCCAACTGGCCGCGCCCTGATGGCGCTGACGATACGAAGCTGTCGGACGCGATGATGAACTACTGGACATCCTTCGCACGCAATGGCGTTCCCACAGCACCGGGGCAGCCGTCCTGGCCGCGCTTTGCGCCGGGCAAGCGCACCATGCTCTTTGGCAACCAGCCCACGGAATCGCACGACCTTTATCCCGGCATGTATCGCTTGCATGAGGAGTGGGTGTCGCGCAGGCGGCGCGCTGGCAACCAGCAATGGTTCTTCAATGTCGGCCTGGCCGCACCCGTGCCTCATAATTGAATTTTATGAGCAGGATATTCATTCACACAATAATGAAATTGACAGATCCGGCGCTTTACCCCCATAGTGCTGGAAAGGGCGGCCTTCACGGCAATGCCAAAGGGGGAAATGCCGGTGCGAACAATGGCCACTGCGCCTATGACGAAACGCGCCTGCGATACACCGCGAAGAGTGCGCGCCAATCTTTGCGCCGGGCGAGACCAATAAACGATGGAAGCGAAAGCGCCCACAGTCGTGACCGGCGCCTTGCCAACCGTCCCCGGCGCACGTGCATGGGTCGTGCTCGGCATGTTGTGCTTCGTCTATGTGTTGAATTTCCTGGATAGACAGCTCTTCTCGATCCTGGCGAAACCGATCCAGGATGACCTGCATATCTCCGATGGCCAGCTTGGCCTGATAGGCGGGCTCTATTTCGGCGTCTTCTATACGTTCATCTCCATTCCTGTGGGCTGGATTGCTGACAAGACTAACAGGGTCTGGGTGTTGTCCACGGCTTGCGCGATCTGGAGCGCGGCGACAATGGCCTGCGGCCTTGCGATGAACTATGCCCAGCTTGCTGCCGCACGGATGACCGTGGGATTTGGCGAGGCTGGCGGCGTGCCGCCGTCCTACGCGATCATTTCCGACTATTTCCCGTCCGGCCGCCGCGGCACCGCGCTCGGCATCTTCAATCTCGGCCCGCCTATCGGGGCTGCGTTGGGTGTTGCCTTCGGTGCATCCATCGCCGTGGTCTATAGCTGGCGCGATGCGTTTCTCGTCCTCGGCGCAGCGGGCGTACTGGCGGCAATATCAGTCATCACGATCGTGCGCGAGCCACGCCGCGGCGGGCTCGATCATCCCGCTACGGGCAACCATGCCACGGCAGAAGCGGCATCAAGCTTCGAACAGACGATCAAGATGTTCTTCTCGCGCCCATCGCTCGTGCTGGCGGCCATTGCCAGCGGTGTAACGCAAATCGTCACCTATGGTGCGGGGAATTTCACAACGCTCTTCCTGATGCGCGAAAAGGGCATGACACTTGAGGAAGTCGCCGTCTATTTGGCCGTGATCATGGGTATCGGCATGAGCGCGGGCATCTTCGTTTCAGGGCGGATCATTGATCGCTTCACCCAGCGCTCGAAACAGGCCTATGCACTGATCCCCGGTATATCGCTTGCACTGGCTGTCCCATTCTATCTGGCTTTCGTGTGGGCACCATCCTGGCAACTTGCAACTGTCTTCCTGATCGGCCCGTTCTTTCTCAATTACTTCTATTTGTCCTCGTCCGTTACGCTGGTACAGGAAGACGTGCGCCCCGATCAGCGCGTTACTTCCGGCGCTTTGCTGTTACTGATCATGAACCTGACCGGCATGGGCCTGGGGCCAACCTTCGTGGGCGAAGTCAGCGATTTTTTTCATGCGGCCCATCCGCACCATTCTCTTCAGATCGCCTTTTACCTTCTGACACCGTGCTACCTGATCGCGATCGGCCTGTTCCTGTGGCTGGCGCGTATATTGAAAAGAGAACAAGAGACGGGTGAAGCGCAATGATATCAGGGCCAGCTCGCCGCTTACTGCTCACGCTCGCGGCCGCATGTTTGACAATGGTACCCCCCGCTTTCGCGGATCAGGCGCCGGTGGTGAACGCGCCCGCCGGTGCAGTGATGGGGCTAACGCAGGGCCCGCTAAATGTGTTCAAGGGCATTCCCTATGCCGCACCGCCGGTCGGCAAGCTGCGCTGGAAGCCGCCGCAGCCCGCTGCACCATGGCAGGGTACATTAAACACGACGAAATTCGGGCCGGCCTGCTATCAGCCCACGTCCAAATTCGTCACCATCTATACGGCGGACCCGGGGCCGATGAGCGAGGACTGCCTGAGCCTGAACATCTGGGCACCGGCCAATGCGCACAATGCCCCGGTATTCTTCTGGATCTATGGCGGCGCGTTGTGGGGCGGATCTAGTCGCGATTCATTATATGACGGCGCCAGGCTGGCCGAGAGAGGCGTCGTTGTCGTCACGATCAACTACCGGCTGGGGGTTCTGGGCTGGCTGGCCCATCCAGAGTTGAGCGCAGAATCGTCGCTGCACATCTCCGGCAATTACGGACTCCTCGATCAGATCGCTGCGCTCAAATGGGTCAAGCACAATATCGGCGCGTTCGGTGGCGATCCGGGGAACGTGACCATTGCGGGCGAATCCGCGGGCGGCCTGAGTGTACTTTATCTGATGGCTTCGCCGGAAGCTCGTGGACTGTTTGCAAAGGCCATCGCGGAAAGCGCCTATATGGTGTCGACGCCGCTGCTGAAGCAGAGCAAGTACGGCATGATGTCCGCAGAAGAGAGCGGCGTGGAGCTGGCCAAGGCACTGCACGCAAAAGACATCGCCGCATTGCGCACAATGGACCCGGCGACGCTCACCGATGATGCGGCAGCCGCGAGATTTCTACCATTCGGCGCAGTCGATGGGCACACCCTGCCGGGCCAGCTCGTGACCGTTTTCGACAAGGGCGAAGAGGCGCATGTGCCGGTACTGGCGGGGTTCAACAGCGGCGAAATCCGCTCACTCAGGATTCTGGCGCCGAAGGTACCCGCAAGCCAGACTGCGTATGAAAAAATCATTCGTGCCAATTACGGCGATCTGGCGGACGAATTTCTGAAACTCTATCCGCCCACAAACATGGAAGAGAGTATTCTCGCAACGACACGCGATGCGCTCTATGGCTGGACGGCGGAACGGATGGTGCGCGATCAGACGAGGCTGGGTGAGCCCTCATACCTTTATTTTTTCGATCACGGCTATCCGGCCGCAGACGATGCAGGTTTGCATGCATTTCACGCCAGCGAGCTGCCATTTGTGTTCGGCACCATTGATCGCTCGCCACCGCATTGGCCGGCCATTCCGCAAATGCCGGCTGAGGAAAAACTGTCCAACGCGATGGTTGATTATTGGGCGAGCTTCGTGAAAACGGGCCATCCGGCCGCAAAAGGCGCCCCCGCCTGGCCCGCTTTCGATGCCACCGCAGCCTATATGCATTTCGCGGACGTACCGCGGCCCTCCACGCATCTTTTGCCGGGTATGTACCAGTTGCACGAAGAGGTCATGTGCCGCCGCCGCGCGGCCGGCAATATAGCGTGGAACTGGAATGTCG
>Ga0209930_1002517_pt1 | contig 21345 bp, 19 predicted proteins | sample ThiBiot_500_biof_2_FD_183948 | JGI IMG/M metagenome (GOLD analysis project Ga0209930, IMG submission 183948) | Wastewater bioreactor microbial communities from Cape Town, South Africa - Thiocy_cont_500_biof (SPAdes) | ecosystem: Engineered > Bioreactor > Thiocyanate-remediating >... | reverse complement strand
AGTAACTGGCAAGCGGCCGCTGATAGGAGCTATCGGCCTGCTCACTATTGATGAAGAAAGAGTAAAAGATCATGCCGGACCATAAACATACGCAGGAGATGAGCACATAGAAGAATAACTGGTATAACATTCATACAAGATTTATGTACCAGATGAAATTATTTTGGACTGCAGGGCGAAAATATCTAATTTTCACGATCTTTTCGGACAATCCTTCACTTAAATGGCGGCACGGCAATGAAGATATTAAGGAATGCGCTTTGGTTTATCGTCGTGTTGCTGATATTGCAGGTGATCAAGGTAGTACTTTCGAGGCAAACGCTGCCATGGTCGGTATTGGGAGCGATCATTTGCGGGTGCATGCAATTTTTTTTAGTGATGGCATTCACAGGCGTTTGGTTTTGCGCCTGGATACTGCGGAAGTTTTTTTCGGCACGCAGACCTGTAGCGATGGCATCTTTCACTATAGGGATATGGGTGACCGTCATGGAATGCCTGCTGGCATGGTGGATGCATCATCCTGACCGCCTGCCCGTATCCTTTCGTCCTTCATTTGCCTATTATTACGATTATTTCCAGGAGGACCTGCTGCAATTCGATGCACGGTATGCAGTATACGATACAGGGCTTTTTTATACGTTGAAGCCGGAAAGTCGTTTTTCTTTCAGGAATATCGAGTTCGACAATGAATACAGGACCAACCGCGTGGGATTACGGGATGGGGATAGTATCCTATCCTCCGCACAAGTAATATGTTTGGGAGATTCTTATACGATGGGCTGGGGAGTGGAACAGGATTCGTCGTTTCCCGTCAGGCTTGCAGCTTTATCCGGGTGGAAGGTTGCCAATCTGGGAATGGCGTCTTATGGCACGGCGCGGGAACTGAAGGGATTGGGGAGGGTCGATACCTCCAAACTGCGATGTCTTATCATCCAATACTGCTGCAATGACCAGGGGGAGAACCTGGCTTGCCAGAAGCATGGATACAAGCTGCCTATCTCGTCCAGGGATACATATGAGGATCTCGTTCGGGCTGCACGAAGCTCGCGTATATACTTCCCCGGTAAATATTTTCTCATTATCGGAAACTTTTTTGGGAAGAGCCTGCTCAACAAGATCTATCCTTTTTTCTCATTACCATGGGAACGAAAGGATTGGGGTAAAGGGCAGGAGGATCAGGCCAGGATATTCCTGGACTTACTTTACCACTCAGGTATCAACTTTGGAAAATTAAAGGTGGTCATTACGATGATGGATGACCCAGAAAATATGCAGGGTACATTTTTAAAGGAGGCAGAACGGTTATCAATGCAGATGCCGTATAGGGAAAGGTTTGGGAAGGGGTTGCTGTTTATGGATGCAGGGAAATTGCTGACACCGGACGATCATTATATTTTGGATGCGCATTTCAAGGCGTCTGGTCATGAAAAGATCGCGCGGGCGTTGTCAAAGCTCCTGACGCGGGATCTTCCGTCGAGATAACAATGGATGGCGCCGGCTGACCCTGTTTTTAAGGCCGAGCGCTCTTTTTTCTATTCCATACCAGGAGATGATCGCAACGGGTATGATAGCAGCCATGGAGAGGAGGAAGAACTGTATGGGTCCTGAAGGGAGAATATAGTTGGCGATGAGCTGTTGTATAGGGAAGGCGAATATATATATGCCGTACGAAAGATCCGGGGCGGGTGTTATCCTGTGAAGTTGCGTCACGGCGAAGGTGCCGGACAGGATGACGGTTGCGGGGATGAGCAGATAGGCAGTATAAAAGTAGATGTGCAGGCGAAAGCTCAGGAAGAACAGGAAGGGCAGGAGCAAAATGAGGAAGGGCCGGATGATGATCTTGTCTCTGTAAAGATAGCATGCGACCCCAGAAAGGAACTGAACCCCATATGTACACCAGGGCTTAACAGCAGATGGGATCGATGGGTTCTTCCAACCGTAAAATGCAACGGCGGAGACGATGACGGGGAGCAGCAGGTGTTTGGCGGCAGGAATTTTTTTTATGAGCCAGGTAAAGCTTCAGCTCCAAGCTTATTGTCCACAGGGAGGAGTTGGTGGAGGAGGTGCCGAGCACGGAGTGGGTAAAGACCCCGGGCAGATACAGATTGGTATGGAACAGAGAAAGGGATACGAGAAACCTATATAACTGAGGGGAGGAGAAATAGTCTTTCAGGGGGAGGGTAGTAACGGCAGGGCCCATGATAAAAGCTGTCATCAGCAGGCAAAACCAGGCAGCAGGATAAATACGCAAGAATCTTTTCCAAAGAAAATTCTTTGAGGATGAACTTTTGAAAAAGCTTTGGGTAACCAACAGCCCGCTAAGAAAAAAAAACGCAGGCAATCCAAGGAAAGACAGGTGAAAAGGTTGATTCAGGTAAGCTATTCTGCTGTCGTCATAAAAGAGGATATGGGAATGGGTTTCGACCACCATAGATGCGGCAAGGAGACGCACAAGCTGGAAGTTGTTCTGTCCCGGGGATGTGAGGTATTCTTCCAGTGGACGGCCTGCGATCATAAGCGTCGGCATATATGATGAAAGTCTTTGGGCGCTGTAAACACGGGGCGAATTTCGTATTTATTGTAAGAACCTGGCGACATACTTTCCTATCATGTCAAATTCCAGGTTGACGAGACTGCCGGGTTGTATGGATTGCATATTGGTATGTTCATAGGTATAAGGGATGATGGCCACGTCAAACCGGGATTTCTTAACATTGAAGATGGTGAGGCTGATGCCATTCAGGCTGATAGAGCCTTTTTCAATGACCAGGTGGCCGAATTTTTTGGGGAATTCGAAGCGATACTCCCAGCTGCCGTTGAGCTCTTTCCGGTGAGCGCAAACTGCCGTGGTATCTACATGGCCCTGGACGATATGGCCATCCAGGCGTCCATTCAGCTGCATACATCTTTCCAGGTTGACCAGATGGCCCGGCTGCCAGCTTTCCAGGTTGGTCTTTTCGAGAGTTTCTTCAATGGCGGTGACCCTGTGGGCGCCACCCGCCACCTCTTCCACGGTGAGGCAGACACCATTGTGGGAAATGCTTTGGTCGACCTTCAGCTCCTCCGAGATGGGGGATTCAATCCAATAAGTACGATTAGTGCCTTGAGATTCAGCCTTTTTAACACGCCCTAGCGATTCGATGATTCCTGTAAACATGGGGACGAATTTCGCATTTTTTAGCGTAAAATTTCCTTTTTCGCAGTTTTGTAGTATATTTGCAACCCGCAGAACGGGCCACAGGTCCGTCGGCCGAAGGCCCATCATTAGCCGTGCACCGGGGATGGGTTAGTTTTCGGTGTAAACCATACCCGGTGCGCAAATTAATAAATAGATATGTTGATTATCGATTCCAAAGATTGCGAAAACATTGACAAGGCGCTCAAAAAGTACAAGAAGAAGTTTGAGAAGGCTAAGATCCTTATTCAATTAAGGGAGCGTCAGTCTTTTACCAAGCCTTCTGTCAGGCGCAGAGGTGAGGTGTTGAAGGCAGTCTACAAGCAGCAGGTTGCTGCCGGCAAGGTTGATCTTTAAGATATTGAGCTACAGATATTTAATATAGGCTGTCTGTCCAAATGGCGGATGGCCTATGTTTTTTGTATATTTATCCCTCATAAACCCGGGGCATGATTATGCGTCGTCGCATTATTAAAATTCTCCTGATCATTGTGCTGCCGGTTATAGGTTCCTTTCTTTTCTATAGGAAAGTTTCTTTTGTATACGAAGCCCCCAATGCTTTCCGGGACAAAATGAACTATTTATATGACAGCGCCCATAAACATGATATGTTGTTCCTTGGTTCATCGAGGGTGCTGCTGCATATCGACCCCCGGGTGATCGATTCCGTTTGCCATGTAGACAGTTATAATTTGGGAGTGGAAGGTTTGACTATTGCGGAACTGAGGATGATGCTGGATGTCTGTATCCGGCAGGGAAAAGCTCCCAGGGTGCTGGTATTAAATGTCGATCCCGCTACTTTACAGGTGGTGGGCGTTTATTATAATTTTGACCAGGTATTCGATTATGCGCTCAGGGACAGTGTAGTATACCGTACGATGGCTGCTGTACAGGACCGGTATAAGTACAAATGGAAATATTTTTTTTACAAGCTGCAGAAATGCCTAGGCATCAATGACGGGTTCAAGATGGAGGGTTTGACGGAGAGTACGGAGAAGTTCCATCAAAGGGTGCGGTCATTATGGGGGGACACCGGCGTCTACCTTGGTAAGGGGTTCAGGCCGAGCCATGCAAGCTATCATGCGCCCTATGAACCTCCGTCCCGAGCGCCGTGGCAGGAGGAAGGATTTGAGCTGCTGAACGACATCATACATACCTGTAAAGAGCAGGGTATCCGGCTGGTCCTTGTAACAGCGCCAGTGTACAAGGATTACTATAAAGTAATTATAAATGCAGACAGTATGGCCGAAAAAATAGAGGCATCGGCAAAGAGCGGGAACGTACCTTATCTCAATATGATGAAGGATACACTGTCGATGGATAAGCAATATTTTTATAATACCAATCATCTCAATTTCGGCGGGGCGGAGCTATATTCTATGGAACTGGCTTCACGGCTCAGCCGTTTGGAAGGGATAAGGGAACAATAAGCGCTATTCAACAACGCCTATGCTATTCAACTCGTTGAGTTTTCTGGTTTTTTTCCCTGTGGTAACCTTGCTATATTTCATATTGCCTCACCGGTGGAGATGGCTTCAGCTCCTGGTGGCCAGTTGCATCTTTTACATGTATTTTATTCCTGCCTATCTGCTTATCCTGGTATTTACGATAGGGGTGGATTATGTAGCCGGCATCGTTATCGAAAGGTCGGCTGGGCGGCGACGACAGCTTTTTCTGCTCATGAGCATTGCCGCCAATCTCGGGGTCCTCTTTGTCTTTAAATATGCAGGATGGATATCCTCCTCCTGGAGTCTTATATTGCCGATAGGGCTGTCTTTTCATACTTTTCAGGCCATGAGCTATACGATAGAAGTGTACAGGGGGCGTCAGGCGGCCGAGCGGCATTTTGGTATCTATGCGCTGTATGTCATGTTCTATCCTCAATTGGTGGCAGGCCCTATCGAGCGACCTTATCAGCTGCTGCCACAGTTGAGGGAACGTCATTATTTCAGCTGGGAGAACCTCGGGGCGGGGCTCAGGCTGATGTTGTTGGGATTCTTTAAGAAGCTGGTCATCGCCGACAGGCTTTCGGCGTATGTAAATTATGTGTATGACCATGCACAGTATTTGCCATATTCGTATGTCATAGTGGCTGTGGTATTTTTTTCCTTCCAGGTATATTGTGATTTCTCCGGATATTCCGATATCGCCATCGGGGCTGCCAGGACAATGGGCTTTGATCTGATGGACAACTTTTCACGTCCCTATTTCGCCTGGAATATCCGCGAATTCTGGTCCAGGTGGCATATATCACTAACGAGCTGGTTTAGGGACTATGTGTATATTCCTCTGGGCGGCAATCGAGTGGGACGGTACAGGAAATATTTCAATGTCCTGGTCGTCTTCCTACTCAGCGGGATATGGCATGGCGCGGGCTGGAATTTTCTTATCTGGGGCGCCCTGCATGGGGTGATGATGGTGGTGTGGATGTGGCGGAGGGATAGAAATAGGAAAACAGAAGGGGGGAAAATGACACGCGTATTGGGAGTCGTAGTGACCTTTTGCCTGGTGAGCGTTGCATGGGTATTCTTCAGAAGCGCCACCCTGGATCAGTCGCTGACCGTACTGCGGCATCTTTTTGTAGCGAAAGGGAATAGCTTTTATGTACAGTGGATCACGCGGACCTCCATTGCCGTGGGCTTTATTTTTATCGCGCTTCTTTTGATACTGGAGAGGTATACTTCGTCCAAACTGGAAGAGCTGAAGGGCCGGTTTTGGCCTGATATTGCTTTTGGGGTATTTATGCTGACCAGCATCCTTATGTGGGGTGTTTTCAGCGGGCAGTCCTTTATTTATTTTCAGTTTTAGGAGATGCTTTGAGGCGTGAGAAGAAGGGCCCATAATCCCTATCTTTGTTTACGAGGTATTACCTTTCAGCTCCTATGGACTTTTTGAATGGAAAGACTATTGGCCACTAAACGCACCGATGGGTCATTGTCCAAAGGACAGGCATTCCTGTCCCGGGCGACGGCCCTTATTATCCTTCTTCCCTTTTTTGTTATTTCCTTTTTTAACCACCCGTTGGGGGACGATTATTGGTCTACTGGCATGGTTCGCCGGCTGGGCTTTTTGCATGCCCAGGTGGAGCTGTATAATACTGTACCTCCCCGTTGGCTGGCCCTGGGACTGTCCTGTTTCAGTCCTTTGTCCTGGGGTAATTTTTGGGGGTATAAGGTCATTCCTGTTGTATTTCTCCTGTTGTTTATTGCGGCTATGGCAGGGCTGTTCAGGACGTTGTCGGGGTATAGTCCCGGGGTTACCAGAAAAAGCTGTTACGAGTTGGCCATACTCTTTACCGCTGTTTTTTTATCCGCCGCACCGGGCATCGGAGGGGGGATCTATTGGGTCTCTGCCCTTATCGTTTTTGGGATAGGGTTGTTGCTCTTTGTATGCTGGGTCAATTTATTGGTGATGTGGTACAGGGGGCGCCGAAGTAGATGGGTATTGGCTGGGATCGGCGTTTGTTTCCTGGCCATGGCGGGTTCAAACGAGATCATCACCGTTGTAAGCCTGGTAATATTGGGCGTGGTGAACCTTTACAGGATCAGGAGGAAGAGGGGAATTGACCGTGCGACCGTGCTGCTTTTGAGCCTATTGGGGCTCTCAGTGGGGTTTGTTGCCTGTTTTAAAGGGGCGCCACACCGCCTGGCCCTTATGCAGACCACGGACAGCGCCAAGTTTTGGTATTCGGCCGGATTTTCCATCCTGGTATCCGGCTTTTGTGTTTTAAAAGCGCTGATCAGCCCTTTTTGCCTGGCGGCGCTGATCGCGGCGTATGATCCTTTTATACGCTGGTGCAGGAGCGTGTATGGTGTGCAGCAGGAACTGTTGAATGCCGTGTCTTATTTTACGGCCGGCTGGCTTTTTATACTCTTTACTATCCCTTTTATTGTGCTGTATCTATCGGGGCTGCATCCTCCCTACCGGGTGGTTAATATGGTCTTTTTCTTTCAGCTCATAGGGTTGATGTATTTCGGAACCCGGGCGACCCGTGGGAGAGGGCCATTTGCAAAGTTTGGGCAATACAGGAATATTGCCGTGGCGCTGCTGCTGATATCGGGATTTATGTGTAAAAACAATGTATCCATTGCCGTCCGGGAACTGGTGTCCGGCAACGCCTATCAGTATGACAAGGAAATGAACCAGCGTTATCAGCTGATCCTGAAATGCAGGGCGGACAGCTGTGTGGTGCCTTACCTGCGTCATACATCCATCACGCTGCGTTATGACTCTGCGGATGTCAATGACTTTCACATATCCGACTATTTTCAAAAAAAGGTGATCGTCCGTTGACAACTGAGAAGGACAGGTATTTTTGGTAAATTTGCAGAAATTAAGCGGTCACGCAATGATCCAATCCTTTATCGACTATCTGACGTTTGAAAAGCATTATTCGCCCAATACGATACGGTCGTACCAGGATGACCTGGTGCAATTCTTCGACTACATGGCGCTGCAGTTCGGAGAGCAGTCGCTGAAAGCCATCACTCCTGCTATTATCCGCAGCTGGCTGGCGTCCTTAAAGGACGAGGGATTGAACAACAGGAGCATCAACCGGAAGATATCTTCCTTAAAGTCTTTTTTTAAATACCAGATGCGCTCGGGCGAGGTAGAGCAATCCCCCATGATCGCTATTACGAGTCCCAAGGTCAGCAAACGGCTGCCTGTCTATGTGGAGCAGCAGGATATCGCGACCCTTTTTGAGAATATCAGCTTTCCCGACAGCTGGGAAGGCTGGACCGACAGGCTGCTCCTGGCCGTCTTTTATCACACCGGTGTCCGTCTGAGCGAGCTGCTGCATTTGCAGGAGCGGCAGGTGGACAAGGGGAACAGGACCATCAAGGTATTGGGAAAGGGTAAAAAAGAAAGGATTATTCCTATAGGACCCATGCTGATAGGAGAGATCGAAGCGTACTGCCAGAAGAAGCGAGCAGAGTTCGAGGAGCCGGATGTACGGTATCTGTTTGTAGGAAAGAGTGGAAAAAAGCTTTATGCCAAATATGTCTACCGGGTGGTGAAGAAATATCTTTCGCAGGTGACCACCATCGATAAGAAAAGTCCGCACGTATTGCGGCATTCTTTTGCTACGCATCTGATGAATGAGGGCGCCGAATTGAATTCCGTAAAGGAGCTGTTGGGACATGCCAGTCTTGCGGCCACGCAGGTGTATACACATAATACCATCGAAAAGCTGAAGGATGTTTATAAAAAAGCGCATCCCAAGGCATAGTATGGATGGGAGTCCGACCCTGCACAAGGGCGCGGTCAGGCGGGCAGCCGGATGGCTGTTGTGCACCGTGTTATTTCTTATTCCATTGGGGTATATGTTGCTGTCGCTGGGGATCTTCCGTCTGCTACAGCAAGACTTTTCCCCAGGCTTTTGATACGTACACTATAGCTGTGCAAAGCTTCACGCCGGCCTGGCATGAATGGATAGGAACGCATCGGCTGGCGGGATTTGTATTGCTGACGGCGATGCCTGTCCTCTACCTGGCTTTTAGCCGGAGTATCTGGAGATTTTTCCGGAGGCTGGTGGGCGAACTGTGGAGGGGGCTGGTCTTTTTGGCCGGGGGGCTGAAAGGATGCAGCGGGGCTGAAAAAGGCGCGTTCTTTCTTTTGACGGCGGGTGTGCTGGCCTACCGGCTGTATTTTTATGTTGCGAACCCATTGCAGACCGACGAGGTTTGTTCTTATCTGTATTTTGTGCGACCGGGATTATTCATTTCCCTTACAAGCTATCCCATCCCCAACAATCATGTGTTTTTTAATGGCTGCTGCGCTTTGCTGAACCTTATACCGGGGTTGTCCGTCAAGGCTGTGATGCGGTTGCCCAGCATCCTGGGTGATCTTTTTCTGCTGTATAGTATCTTTTGTCTGGTCAGGCGGTGGGATGGGTATTGGAGGGCGATGATATCTGTAGCCGCGATTGCTTTTTGCTATGTCACGTCCTATTATGCTGTACAGGGAAGGGGGTATCAGTGGCAGGAGGTTTGTGCGCTGGTGAGTGCGGTTAGTTGTTGGGAATGTTTTTTTGGGGCCGGCAGGAGGGAGCGTCGTGGGTATACTTTGTTTATTGCTGGAGTGGTGGTGGGTCTTTATATCAATCCTGTGTTTGTGTATCATCTGACCGCATTGGGGCTAGCGTATCTGTGGCATTGCTGGCGGGAAAAGGACAGGGCAGGCTTTCTTTTTTTTGTTCGGTGCGTGGGTATCATGGCAGGGTGGCTGGCAGTATTGTATATGCCATTGATCTTATCCAGCAGCTGGGGCGCCCTGATGGCGAATGATTATGTGACCGGGGGCAGCTATGCGATTCTCTTTGCTCATATACGGAATGGAGCCTATATCGTAAAAGACTTTATACATTGGGATATACCCGGGGTGTTTTTTATGGTGGTATGTGCTGTAGGGTTGTTTGTTGCATACAGAAAGAAGATCATTGTGGGTATGTTCTATGATAATATGTTCTTATATCTCGTAGCGCTTGTGGTATCGCTGACAGGGTGGACATTATATAAAAAGATTTATCCCGTGGAACGTGGATTATGTTATGTTGTGCCGGCGATAAATCTCGTGTTTATAAAAGGGTGTTATGATTTATTGTTTAAGTGGCGGCTTGTGCGAAGGTATTATGTGTCATTGGCGCTGGGGTTGCTCCTGGTAGTGAAAATAGGGGGTAGTGTAAGGGGGTTATACCGGGATCAGTCCGGGCTCGAGCACCGGATAGATACGCGGATAGTCCGGGGGGTGGAAAAGGATATAAGGGAGTTGGATGGGCTTCATCCAACTACTTGGCAGAGAACGACTTCTGATGATTTTTATCCCATGTACGTCCAGGAGTACCTCATCCGGAAGGGGAGGGAAAAGGAGGTGTTCTTTAGCAGGACCGTGGTGGGGGGAGATGTAATTTTTATGCCGGAAGGGCTGAATATGCCGTTGCCTTTGGATGTTTTGGGTAAAAGGTATGTGTTGTGGGCGGATGATAAGCCGACCTCATATGGGCCGAGGATGCGTATTTATGTAACGAGGAGTTTGGTTGACCGCTAATGTCTGTCCTTCGGACGAGTCCCTTCCAGGGGCTTTTGAAAGTAGCGGTTTTAACGATATTATATACGGCTATTTATTTGGAAAAACAGCGTTGAAAGATTAACTTCATTGTCCCACCTTATCCTTCTGTAGTTCCTGAGATACAAGAGTATCTCGATGTACACATGCACCTCAGCAGCAAGTTCTTTGTATTTATTGTTCACTGTTTAAAAATGGGATAGCTATGAATGTCAGAATTCAAACTGTGCACTTCGATGCAGATGGAAAATTAGTAGATTATGTAAACAAAAAAATGTCTAAATTAACCACCTTTCACGACAGGATCATTAAAGTTGACGTGTTCTTGAAGTTGGATAACGTGGTCCACACGATCAAGGACAAGATAGCAGAGATCAGAGTTCATGTTCCCAAACACCACTTTTTTGTAAAATGTTCTTCCAAGTCTTTCGAAGAGTCTTTTGACAGCGCCTTCGAGTCATTGGTGAACCAGGTAAAAAAGAAGAAAGAAAAACAGCTTGCATAGTTCCGGGAAGGATTGACGTCCCTGATGAACCAAAGGTTCGTCGGCAGAAACGCCAGAAAGATATTACCGGAAGAGACCTCCTAACGGGGGTCTTTTTTTTGTCCGTAATATTTGTCGGGGTTAATAAAGCTTGAAAAAAGGGCGGTGGCTGCACGGCTAGCGTCCTCTAAGGTCGGAGCGCACCAAAATGCTGTCCAATCCGTAGAATTGACGAAGGTAGGGGCCGGTATGATCTTCCGCCTCGTTGTCAAAATACAGTAGGGTGGGGCGCGCCGCCAGCCAGCGTTGCAGTGTCACCGGTGCTCCATGGGGGAACAGTTGCCGAACCTTCTCATCCAATGCCGCTTCATAAGACAATATTGTGGTTACGCGTTCATGGCGTTCGCGGGCCGCTTCGAATATCTTCTGTCTGTCTTTTTGAATAGCATGATAGAAATACCCTGTAATGACATTTTTCCAGGCCTCCTTGTAGTTATAGCTGGCCAGCAGTCCACAGGTTAATACAACAATGATCAGGGTTGAAAGATGTTTCATGGGCAGTACGATCCTGCTTAAAGAAGGATTGCCAACACCCAGCAAAAAAACAACTGCCAGCAGTCCAAAGGCCGCCAGGGATGTCATATCATTGAGCGCTCGTTCGGGAATGGAGCCGCGCGTGACCCAAAGTATAGGGGCCAGAACAAATAGCATCAGCAGCAGCACCGCTGCGATGCCCCGTATAAAAAAAGGCCTGCTTTTCAGAGCAGCAACAAATCCGGAAAGGGAGGGTATGGAGGCAGCCCGCATCCCCAGGGCAAAGCTGGTTCCGGAGACAGCCCAGAACAAGGGCTCTTTCAGGACATAATAAAAGATGGCGAGCACCCGGAACAACAGAATGGGCACCACGCCTGCATATCCTGTATGACCCTGCATCAACTGTTGCCGGAAAGACAAAGTGCCCGAACTGAGCATGATGGTCACTCCTGCCAGTAGAAGCACACCCAGATAAAGGAATAGCGACCTTGGGATAGGGCTGCCGTAGTAGCGATAAATTCCTGTTAGAAGTATGAAGAAGCAGACGAGGGCAATGCTGATCACCTCGTTGCTGCCTGCAATAAGTATACATAGAAGAAGGATCACCGTGTTCAAAAAGGCTGCCCGCTTCCCCGGACGGACGGGGGCCGACAGTTGGCGGATCAGGCATCCCATTAGGGTTATAAATAGTATAAAGGCAGTCTGGTAAACGGCGGTCGGGCTAAACCAGTAAATACCCGAAGACATCTCTACCATAACATAGATGTCGAGGATAAATAGTATTAGACTTGCCTGCACGATACCCTGTCTTGAAAAGGTCCTGTTTAGAAAATAGGTATTAATCGATCGCAAAAAAAAGAAAATGGCTCCCCAGCTAAAGATTGCCCATAAAAAGAAGACGAGATAGTAATAATGGGTAAGAATGCCCAGTTTCACGCATACTCCGCAGATAAATGTAGCCGTGAATCTGCCTTCCCAGTAGGTGTAGATCAATTGCTGTGTCTTGAGGAATCCATATTTGTCAAAAGCTCCTATACCAGCATAGTCGTCATACGCTATGACATTAAAAAAAGAGAGAATAACGAAGGGCAGCAGACAGAGAAAGATACATATCCAGATAAACAATGAATTTTTTTTCGACAGTGATAATGCCATGAATGCTGTTTTGGGGGCATGAAACTATCATTTATTTTGGATATACAGGATGCCTGATCATCAGGCATCCTGGCCGTGGGCGATCGAAGGTCTGCCGCCTTAGCGCTGGCACGATAAAACACGCCCTGTATTAGTCTATCGATCAATAAATGGACCGTCGGCGTAGGGGAATTGTTTCGCCAAACTTACAATTAATACAAGAGACGTAAATTGTGTTTCCTCCCGATTGGAGAGAAGATAGTAAAAAAAAGGGTACAAAATTTTTGAATTTGACATTTTCACGTACCTTTGCCTTCCCAAAAAAAGCAGTGATTCAGTGTGATAAGTGAGATTTCGGTGAGTTTAGGGGGGATCTGATAAGCGAGATTTGGGTGGTTTTTTGAGTGAGCATAGGCCGGCGTAGCTCAGCTGGTAGAGCAACTGATTTGTAATCAGTAGGTCGGAGGTTCGATTCCATCCGCCGGCTCACGGGGGGAGATAGATTCCCTGGTATTGAAATTTCGGGCAAGTAGCCAAGTGGCCAACGGCAACAGACTGTAAATCTGTCCTCTTCGGAGTTCGGTGGTTCGAATCCATCCTTGCCCACGTAATTCACTGCGGTGAAGAGTTCTTTGTAAAATTCGGAGTACAGAACCTAAAAAAATCGGGCGATTTTTTTAGGAAGCGCTAATGTCTGTCCTTCGGACGACGAACCTCCGGTTCGTCCTGTATGCGGAAGTAGCTCAGTTGGTAGAGCGACAGCCTTCCAAGCTGTAGGTCGCGGGTTCGAACCTCGTCTTCCGCTCAATAAGTTCGGGCTAATGTCTGACCTTCGACCGAACCGGTTCCGGAGTTTGGATTGAGTTGACTCATAAGCCGTTGTAGCTCAGGGGTAGAGCACTTCCTTGGTAAGGAAGAGGTCGTGAGTTCAATTCTCATCAACGGCTCTGAAATTATTATATCCGAAAAACGGGCCGCCTGGGAAATATAGCCCGTTTTCGGAAAGGTTTAATGATGGAAGCCTTCGGACAACGAGCCTTTGGCTCGTTCTGAACCGTGGGTTCGCTGGCTGAGTGCCAGGCATTTAGAGATGTAAGAAGTTTTTGTAAAAACCGGATACCGGCCCGGATAGAGGTGCCGGAATTATTATTAAACACAACTATTAAAACAGATAACAATGTCAAAAGAGACCTTCAAGAGGGACAAACCCCACGTTAACGTTGGTACCATCGGTCACGTTGACCACGGTAAAACCACTTTGACTGCTGCTATCACCTCGATCTTAGCGCAAAGAGGGTTGGCAGAAGCAAAAAAGTATGATGAGATCGATGCTGCTCCGGAAGAAAAGGAGCGTGGTATTACCATCAACACAGCTCACGTCGAGTACCAAACGGCCAACCGTCACTATGCTCACGTGGATTGCCCTGGTCACGCTGACTATGTGAAAAATATGATCACCGGTGCTGCCCAGATGGATGGTGCTATCCTGGTGGTTGCCGCTACAGACGGTCCTATGCCTCAGACGAAGGAGCACATTCTTCTGGCTCGCCAGGTAGGTGTACCTCGTATCGTGGTATTTATGAATAAAGTAGACCTGGTGGATGATCCTGAGCTGCTGGAACTGGTAGAAATGGAAATCCGCGAGCTGCTGTCTTCTTATGGATTTGACGGTGACAATACGCCGATCATCAAGGGGTCTGCTACTGGCGCCCTGGCTGGTGAAGACAAGTGGGTCAAGGCTATCGACGAGCTGATGGCAGCTGTTGACAGCTACATTCCCCTGCCTCCCCGTCCTGTTGATCAGCCCTTCCTGATGTCTGTTGAGGATGTGTTCTCTATCACTGGTCGTGGTACAGTTGCTACCGGCCGTATCGAGAGAGGTCGTATCAAGGTAGGTGAAGCTATCGAGATCGTAGGTCTGATGGAAGCTCCTTTGACCTCCACTGTTACGGGTGTTGAAATGTTCCGTAAGCTGCTGGATCAGGGTGAAGCTGGTGACAATGCAGGCTTGCTGCTCCGTGGTATTGAAAAGACTATCACCCCTCACACTGAGTTCAAGGGTGAAGTTTATGTACTGAGCAAGGAAGAAGGTGGTCGTCACACTCCTTTCTTCAACAAATATCGTCCTCAATTCTACTTCCGTACAACGGACGTAACGGGCGAAGTTACCTTACCAGCTGGTACTGAGATGGTTATGCCTGGCGATAATACTTCTCTCCACGTTGTGCTGATCCAGCCCATCGCGATGGAGAAAGGTCTGAAGTTCGCTATCCGCGAGGGTGGTCGTACGGTAGGCGCCGGACAGGTAACTGATATCATAAAATAACTTAGAGATTATTTTAGTATCTTTGTAATAAGTCTAAAAGCTGTTCCAAATTGATATGCGGGATAGCTTTTAGCCTTTTAGCTGCCTATGGCAGCTAGTCCGCAGGACAGATATTAGATACAAGAACGGGCATAGTCTAACGGTAGGATAGAGGTCTCCAAAACCTTTGGTCTGGGTTCGAATCCTAGTGCCCGTGCAAGAAAATCGGATATGAACAAAATCACTACATATTTCCGCGAGTCCTATAAGGAGTTGCTGGAAAAGGTGACCTGGCCTTCCTGGACACAGCTGCAGCAGTCTACTGTAATTGTGCTGGTGGCTACATTATTGATCACGCTGCTGGTCTGGATCATGGATCTGGCATCCAGTACTGTATTACATTTTATCTACTCTTTATTTGGATAAAACATGGAAACTGTAAACCAACAAGAGGTCAAGCCCGCTGAAGGTAAGCCTGCTCCGGAAACCAAGTGGTATGTGCTGCGTGTGGTCAGTGGTAAGGAGCGTAAGGTAAAGGAATACCTTGACAAGGAGATTACCCGTGGCGGATGGGGTGAGGTGGTGAAGCAGGTTTTTCTGCCTGTGGAGAAGGTATACAAGGTGCAGAATGGCAAGAAGGTGATGCGTGAGCGTAACTATTATCCCGGGTATGTGATGATCGAGGTAACGGATGGCAAATTGGGAGATGATCTGCGTGAGGCGATCAAGAATACCAATAGTGTTATTCACTTTTTAGGTAAGGAGAATCCCATAGCCCTGCGTAAGGCGGAGGTGAACAAGATGCTGGGCAAAATGGATGAGATGGCTGAGTCGGGTGGTATGAGCATGAGCGAGCCTTTCATCATTGGGGAGACGATCAAGATCATCGAAGGGCCGTTCAATGATTTCAATGGTATTATTGAAGAGGTGAATGATGAGAAGAAGAAGTTGAAAGTAACTGTAAAGATATTTGGTCGCAGTACGCCGGTGGAGTTGAACTATATGCAGGTGGAGAAGATTGCGTAGACCTTACAGAAAGTATTGAAATAAAAAACCCTCCATTTGGAGGGTTTTTTTATACTTCTTAGTTGTCGTTATTGTCGTTGTCAAAACCGAAAGATGGTGTCGGCTCTTCAGGCGCTGGCGAGAACAGCGTAGGCTCAGATGCTGCAGGAGTCGGCATGGCAGCAGGCTTCGCAGCTGCTTTCTTTTTATTACCGATCACGTCTGCGAGTGCTGCGCTTGGTGCCAGTGGTTTCATGAATGCCGCGTTGGGTTTGCGTGCTGATTTTTTCTTAGCTACTTTTTTTGCTGCTTTTTTAGGAGCTGCCTTTTTCTTAGCGGCCTTTTTCTTGGGAGCTGCTTTCTTTTTCGCAGCTGCTTTTTTCTTAGGAGCGGCTTTCTTTTTTGGTGCAGCCTTTTTCTTAGCGGCTTTTTTTGCAGCTTTTTTAGGAGCTGATTTTTTCTTAGCGGCCTTTTTAGGGGCTGCTTTTTTCGCCGGCTTTTTCTTAGACTTTGACATAGTTTGTTGAGCGTTTTAAGTTGTTATGAGAATTTAATAGAGTTATTATCGGAAAAGTTAGTTAGAAAAATTCAAATAGAAAAAAATGGCAGGCAATTTTCTTCACAAAAAATTCCATGGCGGGTGTTGGGATGGGGCTGAGAAAGCGGTTGGGCGGGGGTTGTGGGGCCTATATGCGGCGCCGGTAGGATAGGTTGTGATGTGGTTTGTGATGCCATTTGTCGGGGAACTGTCGGGGGAGAAGCTTTCGAGATAACCGAGGAGGAGCGAGGGCTCGGAGCTTCGACGAAGGTTGCGGGCGCAGCCCGAGGTGCGAACGGTACGAATGTGTGGACGAGGATGGGCGGGAACCTTTAAAAAAAGAGGGGATTTGGCTTGTTATACCTCAAAATTTTACTAACTTTGCGTCCCCAAATAGTTCTTACGGACAATTGTTTTGGGAGTTCCCATCCGTTTCTCAATAAACGAGGGGGACGTTAACACCAAAAAAAGAAGCAACATGGCAAAAGAAATTAGCGGTTATGTCAAGTTGCAGGTTAAAGGCGGTCAAGCCAATCCTGCACCTCCCATTGGACCTGCATTAGGTTCTAAAGGCGTGAATATCATGGAGTTCTGCAAGCAATTTAATGCCAGGACCCAAGATAAGATGGGCAAGGTACTCCCCGTTGTCCTCACAGTGTATACGGACAAGTCCTTCGAATTTATCATCAAGACTCCTCCCGCGGCGGTACAGCTGCTGGAAGCATCCAAGCTCCAGAGCGGAAGCAAGGAGCCAAATCGTAACAAGGTTGGAAAAGTAACCTGGGCGCAGGTAGAGGCTATTGCGAAGGACAAGATGCCTGACCTGAACTGCTTTACTGTTGAAAGCGCCATGCGCATGGTAGCCGGTACGGCACGCAGCATGGGTATTACTGTAGAGGGTAAAGCTCCCTGGGCAAATTAATCTCCTAACACCAAAAACATTACGAAATGGCAATCAGTAAAAAAAGAAAAGCAGCCTTGTCAAAGGTTGATAAAAATAAAGTTTACTCCCTCAAGGAGGCTTCTGCCCTGGTGAAGGAGGTAAATACTACGAAATTCGATTCTTCCGTAGACCTGCACGTACGTCTGGGTGTAGATCCCAAAAAAGCCGATCAGTCCATCCGCGGTACGGTGAGCCTGCCTCATGGCACGGGTAAGACCAAGCGGGTACTGGTACTTTGCACGCCCGACAAGGAAGCCGATGCAAAGGCAGCCGGCGCCGACTATGTAGGTCTGGATGAATTTATCCAAAAGATCGAAGGTGGATGGGTTGATGTGGACGTCATTGTCGCTACGCCCTCTGTAATGCCTAAGATCGGTAAACTCGGTAAGATCCTCGGTCCCCGTAATCTGATGCCCAACCCGAAGACGGGCACGGTTACGAACGATGTTGCGGCTGCCGTGAATGAAGTAAAGGGTGGTAAGATCGCGTTCAAGGTTGACAAGGCTGGTATCATCCATGCCAGCATCGGCCGGGTGAGCTTTACTCCTGAGAAGATCGTCGAGAACAGCCAGGAGCTGATCAATGCGATCATCAAGGCCAAGCCAGCCACTGCGAAAGGCACTTATGTCAAGAGCGTATTTATGGCCAGCTCAATGAGCCCTGGTATTGCCATCGACACAAAAGCCTTTGTCCACTAATCTAATCACCGTGAGCCCGGGGAGCCGGGATTAAAAAAAGCGTTATGAACAAAGATCAAAAAAATGAAGTAATTGAACTGTTGAAAGACAAGTTCAATCAATATAACAACTTCTACGTGACCAACACCGAGTCACTGACCGTAGAACAGATCGGGAAGCTGCGCCGCATCTGCTTCGACAAGAAGGTTGAGATGAAGGTGGCTAAGAACACCCTGATCAAGAAGGCCCTGGAAGGCATCGACGACAAGCGTTTTGCCGGCATGTACGAATCCCTGAACGGCGTAACTGCGCTGCTCTTCTCCGAGAATGCCAAGGAGCCCGCTCTGATCATCTCCGATTTCCGTAAAGCCAGCAATGGGGAAAAGCCGGTGTTGAAGGCGGCTTTTATCGACGGAGACGTATTCGAAGGCGACACCCAGCTCAAGACGCTGACCACGCTGAAAAGCAAGCAAGACCTTATCGGCGAGATCATCGGTCTGTTGCAGTCTCCCGCCAAGAATGTTATCAGCGGCCTGAATGCCGGCAACAAGCTGGCTGGCCTGATCAAGGCGCTGGAAGATCGTGCAGGAGCGAACTAAGTTTCAACTGCCGGTGAAGAGCCGGTATAGAAAATAAAGCCCAGGCCTGGGGGCTAACCAACTAAGGCTAATTTTTTTAAACCATCCGCTGGAGCAAAATAGCTGTGAAGGCGGAAAAAATTGTAAAACATGGCAGACTTAAAAGCATTTGCTGAGCAGCTCGTAGGGCTGACTGTAAAAGAAGTAAACGAATTAGCAAAGATCCTGAAGGAAGAATACGGCATCGAGCCTGCAGCTGCTGCTGTAGCTGTTGCTGGTCCTGCTGCTGGTGGTGGCGCTGCTGCTGCTGCTGAAGAAAAGACCGCCTTTAACGTAATCCTGAAGAGCGCCGGCGCTAACAAGCTGAACGTTGTGAAGATCGTTAAGGACCTGACTGGCCTCGGTCTGAAGGAAGCCAAGGACCTGGTTGACGGTGCTCCCAAGCCCGTTAAGGAAGGTGTTAGCAAGGCTGACGCTGACGCTCTGGTTGCCAAGCTGAAAGAAGCTGGCGCTGAAGTTGAGGTTAACTAAGGTTTTCGGCTGGTTTTTCCGGCAGAATGAAAATGTTCAAAAAAGGGGCAGGTGGCTGCCTCTACCCTGATCTGCGAAGCAGGTCAGGACATGATGCTAAAAAAGAGGCAAGCCCCGATTTTTTTCTTCCGGGGCGCCTCTTTTTTGTTTTTTATTGCTAATTTCATAACTTTGCGGTCCGTTTCCCTAAAGCTAATTAGCCGTTGAGATTTGTTTAAATGTATAAACTGCTGATAGTCAATTAATCAAGCAGTTATTGGCGCCAGACGATTTTGAGCACGAATCATTAAAAACCGGTAGTAATCAATATGTCTTCAACAAAATTGCAAAACAGGATCAATTTCGGTAAAATCAAGCACCTTGCCGAAACTCCTGACCTTCTTGAAGTGCAGATCCAATCTTTTAAAGAATTTTTCCAGTTAGAGACTACCCCGGACAAACGTAATATCGAAGGTTTGTTCAAGGTGTTCAAAGAGAATTTCCCGATCACTGATACGCGGAATATTTTCATGCTGGAATTCCTGGATTACTTCATCGATCCTCCCCGTTACACCATCGAGGAGTGTATGGAACGCGGTCTGACCTATGCTGTTCCTCTGAAGGCCAAGCTCCGGCTGAGTTGTAATGACGAAGAGCACGTAGATTTCCAGACCATTGTCCAGGACGTATTTTTGGGCAATATCCCTTATATGACCCCCCGTGGCACGTTCGTGATCAACGGGGCAGAACGCGTAGTCGTATCCCAGCTGCACCGCAGTCCCGGGGTATTCTTTGGCCAGTCCATCCACCCCAACGGGACCAAGATCTACTCGGCCCGTGTGATCCCTTTCAAGGGCGCCTGGATGGAGTTCGCTACGGACATCAACAATGTGATGTACGCGTATATCGATCGTAAGAAAAAATTCCCTGTCACTACCCTGTTGCGTTCCATCGGGTATGAGACGGATAAGGATATCCTGGAGCTCTTCGGTATGGCCGATGAAGTAAAGGCCGACAAGAAGGCGCTGCAGAAATATATTGGCAAGAAGCTGGCTGCCCGCGTGCTCCGTACCTGGGTAGAGGACTTCGTCGATGAGGACACCGGTGAGGTGGTATCTATCGAAAGGAACGAGATCGTGCTGGAGCGCGATACTATCCTGGATGAAGAAGCCATCGACATGGTAGTGGAGATGGACGTGAAGAGCGTCTTTATCCAGAAAGAAGACGTTGGCGGCGACTATGCCATCATTTACAACACCCTGAATAAGGATACCTCCAACTCGGAACTGGAAGCTGTTCAGCATATCTATCGCCAATTGCGCGGCGCCGACGCTCCCGATGACGAGACGGCGAGAGGTATTATCGATAAGCTGTTCTTCAGCGACAAACGTTATGACCTGGGCGAGGTAGGCCGTTACAAGATCAACCGTAAGCTGAACCTCAACCAGCCCCTGGACCAGAAGACGCTGACAAAGGAAGATATGATCGAGATCATCAAGTATCTTGTTCGTCTGACCAATGCCAAGGCCGAGATCGACGATATCGATCACCTGAGCAACCGTCGTGTCCGTACGGTAGGGGAGCAATTGTACGCTCAGTTTGGCGTGGGTCTGGCCCGTATGGCCAGGACCATCCGCGAGCGTATGAACGTCCGCGACAATGAGGTGTTCACTCCTGTGGACCTGATCAACGCGCGTACACTGTCTTCCGTCATCAACTCATTCTTTGGTACTTCCCAGCTGTCCCAGTTCCTGGACCAGACCAACCCTTTGAGCGAGATCACGCACAAACGTCGTATCTCCGCCCTTGGACCTGGAGGTCTTTCCCGTGAGCGCGCCGGCTTCGAAGTTCGTGACGTACACTATTCCCACTACGGACGTCTCTGTACCATCGAGACTCCGGAAGGACCGAATATCGGACTTATCTCCACGCTTTGTGTCCATGCCAAGATCAACGAAATGGGCTTTATCGAGACCCCGTATCGTAAGGTGCAGGACGGAAAGGTCGAGCTGAAGAAGCTGACCTACCTGAGCGCTGAAGAAGAAGACATAGCCAAGATCGCCCAGGCAAATATTAGTCTGGATGAGAAGGGCAACTTCGTTGAAGACAAGATCGTCTCCCGTCAGACGGGTGATTTCCCCATCCTGGACAAGGGAGAGGTAGAATATATGGACGTGGCCCCCAACCAGATCGTTGGTTTGAGCGCCTCGCTGATCCCCTTCCTCGAGCATGATGACGCCAACCGTGCGCTGATGGGATCGAACATGCAACGTCAGGCTGTACCGCTGATCCGTCCTGAAATGCCTATCGTTGGCACCGGGCTGGAAGCAAAGGCTGCCCGTGACGCTCGTATCCAGATCCACGCTGAAGGTGAAGGTGTCGTAGAGTTCGTGGATG
>Ga0209930_1002516_pt1 | contig 21355 bp, 29 predicted proteins | sample ThiBiot_500_biof_2_FD_183948 | JGI IMG/M metagenome (GOLD analysis project Ga0209930, IMG submission 183948) | Wastewater bioreactor microbial communities from Cape Town, South Africa - Thiocy_cont_500_biof (SPAdes) | ecosystem: Engineered > Bioreactor > Thiocyanate-remediating >... | reverse complement strand
TGATCGATAAATTTCAATTGAAAAAATCAGTTCTCGATTTTCGACTTTGTTTTTGGCAAAATAATGAAATGGTTGAAACTGAATTTTTCTGTCGATCAGATGAATTAATCGAAAGTAAGATTTTTTTCTTCTTTATTTTACATTTTCATTTTCGTTTATTTTTATAGTCGAAGGGAATTCTCTTCGTCGATAATGAACTTGTTTTGTTTTCTGAATGAAATAAATTTTCCAATAACAAAAAAACTTGAATTTGTTTGACAAAACTTTTTTTTCTCTTTATTAATTCACTACATAAACAGTGACGAAATACACAATAGTAGAAGTAGAATGATAATGTGATATTATATTAACTACCTATCAAGTTCTGCATGTATACAAGAAGCAAAGTCAAAGAAAACAAATAACAAACAAACAAAAGTCATCCTGTCCGTTTTACATGCGTGGCAATAATTTTTCATTGACATCACCTAAATCTTTTGGTTTCAATGGACTATCACCACCAAAATCCGTTATACGCATATTATTGTCTCTTAAACTAATCTGTGGTGTAACTTTCCAATTATCCCAAAGTGCACAAATAATTTCTCCTGCAATGACATTATTCGTATTTTTCTTAATAATACGTAGAAGTAAGAGACCATCTTGTCGACAATAATGTTCAATAAAATCATTTAAATATTTACGTGGTAGATCATCATCATGATTACCGTTTGAACTCATAATTGATTTCGATGATTTATAAAAACGAATATCATTGGCTTCTAAAAATCGTTGTACGAAATTTGTTCGTGCATTTTCTGTAAAATAAAACAACCATTTAATCAAACCATAAATCGATGCAACAGCAACAAACGCCAGCCAAAACCAAATGAATAAGAAGATTTTTTCATTGTAAATATTAATTGGCAATAAACATTGAACATCATACGGTTGAATATTATCGCCAAGTGTACGAATTTTAAATTTACACATTGTTATACGAGGAAAACGTTCGACAATATCCATATCCGAACCATGCCACCAACGTTGAATCGTTTCAAAACCGATTAAAGTAAAACCACGACCCATGAAAACATTCAAAAGAAATAATTGTCCGACAGCATTGCCAATATAAAGAAGTTTAACGAACACATATGTCCACGCTAAATAATTGCCCGAATGACGGCCTATTGTGCAACAAAGAATCGAGGCAAGTTGTCGACGAAAATTATGCATAAAACCATATTCATATTCTCGATGGTAGGCCAACGCTTTGTCGATATGTTTCGCCAGAGCACGTACGGCTTTTTCACGTTTTTCACCGTCCAATTGATCCATATCGGCGACCATTTTCGTGATAATTTTCGTGTTGATTCCACAGGCTTTATTTAAATTACGCCAAACAAAACCAGGCAAATAGAATAAAAACATCATACAAAGAAGAATAAATGGAACCCATTGATAATAAGGTATCTTATCGGGTGTTTGTTCATATCGTGATGGTAACGGTTTATCAAATGGTAGATAATAGGATGAACTTATCCAACAGACCCAATTGACATAGGCAACATGACCACCTGCTATATTTTGTGTGTAACAATTGATTGGATTGCCAACGAATTGTGATGAACTGACAATAAGAAATGAAACTCCGAGTACAATCAGAGAATATTTTCGACTTAAACGATCATAGAAATCATCATTTTTAATACCCGGCGAACCGAGTTTACGAAAAGCATCTGTAACTAAATACAGACTCATCTAAAAAAGCAACAACAACAAAAAAGCGTGATGCTGGTCAAAATTCATTCCGTTTTGTTCGTTGTCGAACGAAGAAGAGAAATGACCCGGTGGGGTCGTGTACTTCTCTTTTCTCTGTTGTGTTGTCATTGACCAGGACGGTGATCTCTCGAACAAGAGTGAACGTTTCATTTTCTTTCTTTCCTTTCTTTTCTTCCCTCTCTCTTCAGCGGCTATTTGGTCGACCAATATGTATGCACTTCGCACACGCCAACTGACTGGCATTCATACATACAGTATGTTTTTTCTTCTTCTTTTCTTTCTCTTCTTAAAATATGCAATTTTTGAATCGAAATGTACATATATCTTTTTCTTATCATTGAAAACATGCAAATATTCATTGTCAAAAATGAAAATTTTCTTTCTTTATTCTGCCACGTGCATTAAAAATATGACTTCCTCCCTTCTGCGTTCACGTAATACTAAAAATATACTAGAGTTACACGATGGGAGAGAGAGAGAGAGAGGGAGAACGTGCTAGGATATTTTTCTCTTTCTCATGTCCGCCATTTGCTTCGTTAAGAAAGAATAATATATTTGCTATCCTCGAACGAAGGATTTTTTTTCTCTCTCGTTTCTCTTTCTCGTGGCTATAAAGGTTTTTTTTTCTTTTTACACGTCCTTGTAGTAGAAATATATAAGAATCGTAGTATACGCTTTTTTTCTTCTTCTGCTTTTTTTCTTTTCTTGTTTGTGTTCTATCATACATTGTTTCTTTTTTCTAGATATGAATTATATATTTTCTCATTTGATTAGAATAGTTTTATTCAATTTAGTTTTTTCGTTTAATAATATTCAATCGGAAATTGTAAGATTATGACGAAAGAGAGAAATTTGCCCAAAATCTATTTCGTTTTATGCTATTGTAGTGTTTATCTTCGAATCTTTCGTATGCAATTTGTTCGACAACAGGAATCCAATCGAAATATTTCACGAAGGCCGCTCTTGTGAGTGAATGTGATGGACATTTTTTAGAGAAAATTCTTTCATCGTCATGTTCCGAATTAACAATAACACATCAACGAAAATCTTTGCCGACACCTGCCGAAAGTAAATCGTCACAAAAAGTATATAAAATCATTTATTTTTCATGACTTTATCTTTCAAGGATATGGCTACGGATTTCTTGCCGTGTTTATTATTTCAGCATTGTCCTTGGCGGGTCTATTAGCCCTTCCAATTTTATATAAAGTTTCATTTCAATATGTTTTAACTCTTTTCACTGCTCTTGCCGTGGGAACACTTTTTGGTGATACAATGTTTCATTTGATACCTTTTGTAAGCCGTTCGAAAATGAAGTTTTTTTTTTTGAAATTCAATTATTTAGGCTCTGGGTTTACATGGTGATCATGATGGGCATCATCATGAATCGTTTTCCGTGCCGAACTATGTTTGGAAAATGTTGATCAGCGTGTTAGTTGTTTATGGTTTTTATTTATTAGAAGTTCTTCTTCATTCATTTGCTCATTATAAACATAAAACAGGCGTAAGTCGATTTTGTTCGTTCAGGAAAAGAAGCAGAGATTTTCTTTTTGAAGAGTTCCGTTCATTTTAATGCTCATGGGCATAGTCATACAGTTGCTCATCATGATCATTCGCATCCCGATGGTGAAGTTTGTGAACACACACCGATTGATATCGATGCCGATTTAGAACATAGTCATCGTTTACACAATCATCTTCATCATAATCTTCATCAACATGTTTCAAATGAAATCAGTACAGCATCAACACTATCAATGACAAATCAAAATTGTCAGAAGAATTCTACATGTGTACCGTGTGCCTATACGAATGAGCATCAAGCGAACAGTTCGTTACTTGGACCAGGATTCACCGATGATAACGACAATTCAACACCGGTATCAGTTGTGATTAAGAAAAAAGAATCGAAAAGTACGAAGGCATTTATGGAAGAACTGAAAAGTAATTGGGAGAGTGCCGTGTTGAAACGAATATTTGTTTTTCTTTTCCCCAAACTGCACATTGTTGGTCACTAGTTTGATTGTAAATATTTTCAGTGAATTCTTCTTCTGCATATGCGCCCAATAGCATCGAGCACGGTTTGTGTTTGTTCAATTGTTTTTTTAAAACTAATCCTACTAACGTTCTGTTTTATTGTTGTTGTTGTTTTCTATTTCGTATTTTATTTCTCATTTTTAGCAATTAAATCAACTGGCTGGATGGTTTTAATCGGCGATGGCATACATAATTTTGCCGATGGTCTTGCAATAGGCGCAGCTTTTAGTCAAGATACAGTCTTAGGAGTGACAACGACGTTAGCTGTTTGTTTTCATGAGCTACCTCATGAGCTCGGTAGATTTGTTAAAAAATAAAATTTATGTGTGTCAATTGTTATGTTATTTTGTGCGTAGGCGATTATGCTGTTTTGATTCAATCGGGTTTTTCTCATTGCCGTGCACTTCTATGGAATTTTCTATCGGCGACAACGGCATTTATCGGCTTTTTTCTCAGTGCCGTTCTTTCGAACGATGCAAATATTCGTCAATGGATATTTGCCGTTACCATTGGCATGTTTCTCTATATAGCACTTGTCGATCTTCTACCAACATTATTAGCCGATGGACAAGTCGAATTCAAACGTTTTCTTGTTGTTAATATTGGTTTTCTTCTCGGAATTGCAATTATGTTTTTCTTAGCATTATTTGAAGATAGTTTAATTCATACAACTGAATCGAAGCGTTGAAGATAATGTTTTCTCTTTCTTTTTATATAGCATTCCGGTGACACTTCGTTTTTTTTTTCATTTGGTCTACTTGATCGTTTTTTTTTAATGTCAAGAGAAACGCATTTTTTTAAAACAGAGAAGCAAAAATTAAGAAGTAGAAGAACTGAAAATTGTTTAATTCTTAAGACTAAAATGAAGTTCAACACAACCAACATTGCCTGAACTAGCACCGATATTTAAAGTCAATTTAAAATCACCTTCAGCTTTCGATGGAAGTTTTTCTGAGACATCAACAACAGCATTTGTCACTGAATAGGTATTTGCTGGAATAGGACATGTGCATGGAAAACCGAATTGAGCAAAGTATTTTGGACAATCAACAGCCCATTTGGCACAGAGATCGCTGTAAGAACATGAACCGACATCATGATCACATGGAACTTTTACCCAAAAACCTGAGACTTTCTTTTCTAAAGTTGTTGATGACTAAACGAATGAAATGTAGAAATTATTTTGAAAGAATTCTACGTACTTTAAGATCAGTTGGAAGTGCTGATGAAATAGCAACCGAAAAGCTAACAGTTACATTTCCTTGAATACAGAAAAATGAATATTTGACTTGGAAATGAAACATTACACAACAATCTACCTGGTACAAGAATTGGATCGGGAGCAATTGTAAGATTTTTGAATTGTAATGGATCAGTTCCTGCTCCGCAATTGTTCCAAGAAAAACCCAAATCTCTTGCTGCCTATATACATATTCAATAATTATTAATAGAAAATGTTTTTAATCATCTACCAATTGAAGATATTCGTATGGAATAAATCCATTGACACCACAGAGTGCTAAGATAAAAACAGTGCAAATATAAAGTCGTTTTGTCATGATCAACAAGTTATCGGGTTTTTTAGCCGGATTTTATACTCATTGATTTTGTTATCTTTGTACCCTTACCCTTTGGTAAACCATGCATGGGATAAGCTACCGTATGTTTGATAATAACAATTCTGCGGATATTCTCATCGTTTTTTTTTTATGTAGGTGCTTATCGATTGAGTACGAAAAAAACAAAATATGTTTAGGTTATTTATATTTAGCTCATAGACACTAAGATGATGATAGGCACAGAATATTTCAACACTCAGAATTCAATCCAATTATTCAGTTGATTTTGGTCATTTTGCGAAGATTGCTGTATTCACATAGAAGCTCAGATATTTTTTATTTTGATATAGTTAGATAGAGCGTCTTGTACTCTATCGAATTGTATAATTTTGTAGATTTTTATTAATCAATTTATGCATAAATTTGAATTGAGTCTTCGAATCTGTCATACTTGTATTTTGCACGACTATATTTCAATGTCAGACAATTTTTTCGTGCTTCAAATAATATCAGGTAAAAGAGATCTATTATAATTCCTCGTGCAAAAAGTTTCAAAGGAAATGTTCTCAGAATAGTGGAGAAAATAGAGTTTTACTCTTGAAAAACGTCCATTTCGGCACTTTTGAAAAGCTATGTCAGACTGTTATCTAGTTGGGAGATGTTCACACATTTACGAGAGTAGAATTCTCCTTTGTTTCTGTTTATCCTTTTCTTCGAATCAAATAAATATACCAACACTGACAAACAAAATACAACAAAGAAGAGAGAAAGAAAGAAAAAGGAGAAAGTTCGTTTTATACAGTTGAGAATAATAAAGTAAAATGAGAAGAGATTGTTCGTTTTGTTTTGTTTTTCTGGAATGAAGGTGTATTTAAATTAAATGCTCTTATCATTGCTAATAAATTGACATTTAAGATCGACTATTCGATTTTGAATGTTGAATAAGCCATTGAAGAGTAATATCTAATCGAAGAAAAACAAATAATCAAATAGAAGAAGAAGAAGAAAATAAATGTAGTTTTATTTACCGATATTTTCTTTTTCTTTGCATGATATCGAATAACAACAGATTTCACGATCTTTAATCGGTGACAGATCTCTGCAAAAAAACAAAAACAAATGAACGAATAATTCCAAATTAAATCGAAAGCATACAATCTTTGAATGAGTTCTTGAACTTCAAGTGCATTGGGTAGATCACGTTTATTGCCGAGAACAAGTACAGGGATGCCTTGAAGTTGAGGTTTGTCTAATAGATTACTGAATTCAGTTTTAGCTGCCTCGAGTTTCTCGGTATCGGCTGCATCAACCATAAATCTACAAGAATAATCAATCGTCGAAGATAAAAAAAACAAAACAAATGAATTCTATCATACACTATAGCATTTACACCTCGACAGTATCGTTCCCACATACTACGAAAACGAGGTTGACCACCTATATCCCAAATCTAGACAAAACAAAAAGACATAGAAGAAGAGAACAAATTAATTTCTCTCATACTTTAATTGTCACATTTCCTTTCGTAATTTTTCTCATATTAAAACCAACAGTTGGTATCATATCTTCGGAATATTGACCCGATGCAATCAAATTAACAAATGTTGTTTTGCCAGAATTTTGTAAGCCAACAAGTGTCAATTCCATTTCTTCTTTCCAAAATAAACTCTTAAACCAATCCAAAATACGTTGTACGAACGCGAACATCCTTGTTTTTTTTTCGTGTTTGAATGAAAAATCTACAGACAATAACAAACAAAATATAATTGTGCAATGAATCACATATATGTCAGCCGTCAGCAGCCATAGGAGAAGAGAGAAGACATTATCAAAGAACAACAAGTCTTCAGGAAAGAAAAGGAGAGTGTGTCGCTAGATGTTTTTTTTTCTTTCTCGACAAAATGCATTATTAACTTGTATGTGAATTACAGATTGATTGATTGATTCATTTGTTCTTCGAAATCATTTTCTTGTTTCTATTTCGGAAAAAAATCTTGTTATGGATCCACCTCCTGTTTTAAGTAGTGCTTTTCCATTGCCACCGATGGGTTATATTGAATTGTTCAATGATGATAATATTCGACAGAATAATAAGATCGTACAACCACCACCACCAATTCAAGTTTGAGCGATTAGTTTCATTTTTTGAACACGGAGAAAGATTCGTTGTTTAGGGTCCATATGAATGTTTTGGCATCTATTGCAATGGTATCGATTTAACCGAACCAATTATTCGTCCACTAGCAGCTCAACAAATTCAACGTGTATATATGCGACCTGATGATTACAAAGGTGAATTGAAGAAACTATGTTTTGCAATTTTAACAAATTATCTCGATCTATTACAAATTGTTTCACGTTCAACATCAACACCGTCGAATGATAGTGGTCATATGACATTACGTGAACAAAAACTACAAGAAATTGAATTATTATTCATCAATATTCATCATCTAATCAATGAATTACGTCCACATCAAGCACGTGAAACATTACGTGTTATTCTTGAAGAACAAAAACAACAACGTGAAAAAACAAGTGACAAACTCTATTCATTTTTAAATCGAATTGTTGATGTACTTAATTCAGCTGTTTATTCATTAAATGATCTTGTACCTAAAACTTCAAATTAGAAAATAAAAAGAAAAAAAAATTCTCTTTCAAAAAAAAATACTTTGTTCGTTTTTGTTTTTTCTTCATCTTTAGATGGAACCATACTCGGAAGTTAAAAGTCAAATTCTCAAAAGTAAATCTGGTCGAATCTCGTATCGTATTCGAAATTTTTCACTGTCCGATCGTGTTGATATTCAACGTTTGTGCACCGAAGAACGCATCGAAATTCTTACTCCACTTGCTCGTTCATGTTTTCGTAATCGTTTAACATTTATTCTTTTACTTTTATGTATTATTTTAATGATGTTTATTTCATCTCGATTGTTAATTATTATTTTACTACCATCAACAATCATAACTTCATTTATAACCTATCGAATAACACGACTGAAATATAAAATCAAAGCACCATTTCGACATACATTCGTTGAATATACGGAGAAATTATCACGTCGACGAATTCTTGTTGCTGTACTTGTTGTTGAAGATGAAAATGATGTTATGCATGAACAAGATCTCGTTGGATTTATTAGTTTTTCATCGCATCCATCGGAACGACAAGCAGCTTTGATAACACATTTGTTTGTAACGAAAAATTATCGACATGAAAAAATCGGTCATTATCTTCTGCAAACATGTCGACGTGTTCTCGCCGAAGAAACACAATATCAATCACTCTATGCACTCTGTTCAGGCTATCAAAAAGATGGCTTTAAATTTCTTTTAGATCATCATTTTTTTATTTATAATGTCTGGTCAACATGCGTATTCGTACCGGGTACAACCGACGAACAAAAAATGCTCAGTACAACTCGTATTGCACCTCTCTAGACGAGTCAAGTCAAGTCAATTTGTTTAAATAATGTCAGATATTTATATATACACTCTAGTCATTGTTTATCTTTTTTTTGTTCAATGAATGAATAAATCTCATCGTGTTGAATTACAAAATGTAATGAATAAAAAAAAATTTGAATTTCAAGTGCAAGACGAAACGATTCTCGCACATAGAGTTTTATCCTTAACAGCAGCTGTCACAAGTCAAGCATCTGTTGTTTAGCGAGGACATATGATGCAATAATATGTATAAACTCATCACTATCTGATTGACAAATGTTCGTTCGCAGAGTAAATCCGTGTCTAATGATGTTGAAAAAAAAGAAGAAATGACTCTATTTGGTGTTCAATTGAACTAATTTCCTCACCGCAGCAGGTAGATAAACTTGTCACACGCGTACAAATAATTAGATTTCATTCGTTGTTTGATCTCGATAACAAAAAATGCGAGCCTTCATCGATATTTGCACAAGTACTTTCAGCTAACTTACGTCATCGATTTAATTGCTCTCGATTTCCGTTTATTTAAAAAGCACTCGAAAAAGATTTTTCACCTGTCGATAAATCTTCTCGAACGATTTTTCGAGTATATAAGTACGTACGTACGTACGTTCTTCTTTTTTCTTCTTATAAGAGAATAATGATTAATTCATTTCTCTTCTTCTTCTCAGTCTTTTGTCGCGTTCGGGTCAATGCATTTCCTGGATGAGAATTTTAAAAGAAAGAGTGACGCGTCAAATGTCATTTTGTACATTGAACTACGAGTAACATATTATTATTATTATTCTTACATCATCCATACCTTTTTTGACAGCTAGACGATTAGGAAAAGAAAAAAGAGAATTTTTTAATTCATTCTGCGTTTTTTGTTTCCCGAGCTCATTGATCGGATCGGATCGGATCGAATCGACGAATGGATTTGTTGATATTTGCCGACTTGTATACAAGCAAAATATGTTCTGTTAATTTGTTTTCTCACCTCGAGCATATTGACAAAATTCGTTTGAAAAACGGCATGACCTTGACGTATCCGCTTATATATTTGTTTATACAATGAATCATATTGAACTTATGAGCTTATTTTCAACGAAAACTTCGTTCTTTTTGCCTATTAATTTCTCTTGAGAAAGAGAACAACGAGTATTGTTCGAACTGAAAAACTAAAGATCATCATTAAATGTATCACATGAGATGCTTGTTAGAATCATTACTTTCTTTTGTCTTCATCCGGTTCCCTCTCTCTCTCTCTCTCTCTCTCTTTAGCTTAACATGCTCATAATGTCTGAAGATGTTTTTCTTTTTTCTTTCTCTCTCTCTCCCTCTCTCTCTTTTCTATAGAGAGAAAAGTATGTACATTTTTCTTTATTCTTTTCTTAGATGAAAATGTTCATGCTAGCAATAGCAACGTTTCTAGTCCTATTACGTCTTGTTACATCGACGACTACGATTGATATTCGTTATCCGCAATTTTTTCATCAATCAAAAATCGATGCAGCCATCGAAATAACGGAAGGTAAAACAGCCGGAAGTTTTATTGCGTTTATCAATTTAATTAATCAAACAAATCTCAATCTCAATGAATGGAGTTTACAAACAACCGACAATGATTTTCGTGCACAAAGCAATGGCATCAGTTATTCGTTAGTAACCAATCAGTTACTTGATCGTGAACGACGAAATTTCTATAATTTCTCTCTAATTGCTCAACAGTTAACTGAACCATTTGAACGACTATCTCGTCAAATTTATCTACGGATTTTGGATATCAATGATTGTAGTCCGAAGTTTAATCAATCGATTTATCAAACAAATCTTATGCCATTTACAGTTCAAGCATTTGACTGTGATGAAATCGATAGTGATAACAGTCGAATATCATATTCACTATCGAATTATCAGGATCTATTTCGAATCAATCAAACCAATGGACTCATTGAATGTCTTCGAACATTGAATGACAATGAACGATATGAGCTAATTGTTGTTGCATATGATCACGGTAAACCATCGTTATCATCGACATGTCTTGTACAAATTCAAATGATATCATCAACTATCGAACGAACGAAATCGAAACAAACATGGATCAATATCGAACAAAGTCCGGAGAATATCTTAATTCTCGGTGGAATTATAGCAGCTAGTTTTCTTTGTTTATCATTGTCGACTTGTTTTGCTTGTTGTATTAAATATAAAATTAAATTAAGACAACAACATCAACAACAACGAAAAGACGATGACGATGATGATGGTAAAGATTGCTCATCGAGTTCATCATCAATGGATTCATCGAATGACTATCAACATCCGACAATATACGATCCTGTTCACACATTTTATCTTCCTGTTCAATCGGAACTGAATGACAAGTCAACATTAGAACGAGTTGTACGTTCATCATCGACAACAAGTACTCCAATATCATCGAATGAAAATCCAATTAAAGTCGGTTCGGATGATGGTTGTTACTGTTCAAGTGATATGTCATCCGAACAATCGAATACGACCGTTTTACTTAATGCATCGAAACTCACATCGAAACATGTTCGGTTTAATGAAGCGAATCCAATGAATAATGTTCTACAACGTTTCGAAAGTCTTTATACAACGTCAACAATGACCGATCCGTGTGCTTCCTATGTTTGATGGAATGGGAGAAGTCGAGTTTCAATTGTGTATAGAACAGTGAAAATTAAATTTTGACATTTTTTTCCTTTGTCTTCTTCTTCCTTCAAAAGAAAAAGGTACATATATGCGTGATTGACCATTCCGTTTTGTGTGCCGTAATAAGGCTAATCCATAAAGAAAGCTTAACAGATGTCTAGTGATTAAATGAGAATTAAACAAGGTCTGTCCTTTTCTCTCTTCAATGTGCGTAGAGATGGAACTGAAAAGGTGTTGTATTTCGTCGTCGGACTTCTTTGTTGTCATTTATATGATTTTAATGATGATTAAAAAAGAGTAAGAGCCGAATCATTTTCAAGAAGTTATTCTATTCCGATGGCAGCACAAACATCAAAAGGTAAGTTTGCCGAAATACCACCGGCGTATACGGCATATCAACATGCATGTTTAACATTGAATTTGAGTGATCGTCTTCGTTTGATTCGATTTCCGCCGAGTGTAATCGAAATTGTTCGACAGGCAATTGTTACAAGTTGGCCGAAAGGTTTACATAGAGAAAAACAAGAGATCGACTGTTATGAATTCAAACTTCATGGCAATCCATGGTGGGGACAAGGCGAAGAAGCAATTGCATCTCGAGTTTTAGTGTAATCAAATTGCTTTTCTTATGTCAAAAGATAAAAAATTAATATTTAGTTCGCATGTTCTATCATCTCTGCATAATCGTGGTTGGTTTTTATTAACATCGACAGATGTTTCAAAAAAACAATTGGATAAAGATACGTTAATCTTCATTTTGGGCGTACCGCCACCATGCACATCGTTCTTTGCGGTTTCATTCAATGATTATGATAAATTACGTTTAATTGAAGTTCCTGTGGAATTAATCGAACCTGTTCAACAAATTCTCGGTTCGGATACGATTCAAAAAGAAGATTGGAAAGAAAACGGTCTTTATTATCAAATAAAATTGTACGAATACAATATGATCGTTCATTTTATGTTTGAATTTTGTCCGTGTTTTTTCTTTAGACGTGGCAGTCCTTGGATGCCTCACGGTGATGAAACCGTTTCATCGCGATTAATTCTACTTTCATTACTCGATTGTTTTAGTAAATTAGGCTGGAAATTACATGCAAGCATCGATATTAGTCAGGGACATGAAGGTCGAGATACGGATTCATGGTTTCTTCGTCGAGAAGATTAATCTTTTAACATTTTTTTTCCTGTTGTCATCGTAATGTGTGTGTGTCCGTATTAGAATAAATGTTAGATCTTTATTAGTCATTTTTATAAAACCTTAGAAAATATTCATGAAGCATTTGAAATAAAAACACATTAATTTTCTTTTCTTTTCTTTTCTCTCTTGTGAGTCACCCGTTAACGTTATACATATACGTATGTACGCGTACAGGTACTTGCTTTTCTCTTTTTCTTTGTTCGCCTCGTTCTATCCATCTAATCTGTCTGTAAAACTTTTTGTCTATGACAATGTCTGAGCATGAAATTGACCTCTAGACAACCTTTCAATATAGAGTAGAAAAAGAACAGACACAATATATATATATATATATATATATGCATAGCAGGAGAAAATGCCCGAACGGACAAATGGTTCAGCTACAAACTCTTTCTCTCTCTCTCTTGTCTTCTCTTCTTCTTTATTCAAGAATGTCGAATTCCTTTACGGCAGTATTCAACATGCACAAAATTCTTTCTCTTCATTTTCTCCTACGCTGCACTCTCGACAACAACAACAACAACGTCCAGAAGATTCTGTTCGTTGTCGACGGAGTTGAGAGTTTTCCTTTTTCTTCTTTCACCCTCATCATCAACACCAGCAAGTCTTTCGACGCAAATACACACACATAAGAATTACGAAGGTATAAGGGAAAAAAAGAACACGAAAGAGACCCTACATACTTCAGATTTTTCAATCCTTTATATGAACTTTACCGAGAAAGAAAAAGTACATTCATTTGCATTTGTGTTAGATGGTCTGGAAAGACGAGTAGGTTTTCGGGAGGAGGGAGAAGAGAGAAAAAGGAATGTGAAAAACGATTTTTATTGGGCGTCCTTCGACGTATTTTTTGGTTTTTTTCCTCCTATCTAAACTGTATATAAGCGCAATCATATGCAATGAAAAACAGGGCGTATCCTTTTTTCGTAATTTTTCAATCGGAACGTGCACTTTTATAGTGATGATGTCAGCGATATTTCTTGTTCTTTTGCGTATTTAAGGACAGAGAATTAGGTTATATATAAAAAGACGAGCGCCTAGTTTATATTTATCTTGGTGCATTAAGATCGGATCTCATCGAGTGCAGTTCTATGATGTGTATGCACTGTTATTTAGTAGAACTCGTTGTCGATCAAATGAGACTCGGCAGGGGAATAAAGAAAAAGAGAACGAACGACTAAGAAGAAAAAAAGAACGTACTTATCGCGTTGTTCTTTCTAACTGTCTTTAATATATATATATATAACGCGTGTGTTTTGTAAGTAGAGAAGAGACGAGCGAGAAAGAAAAAATGAAAGAGAGAGAGAGAGAAAGAAAAAACTCCGAGAACTGTCAGAACTACTACTTCTATCCGATGCACTTTTTTTTAACATATTTTTGAGAACTAATATGTAGGATATAGAGAGGAATTCTTTTCTTTTTCTTCGTAAACACAAGTTAAAAAACTGCTTGTTTTCATTTTAGAAAGAGTTCGATTGCTTTGTTTTTTTTTTCATGTGTTCTTCTTTCTTCTAAATCAACAACAGCATGGATTCTATTTCAACTTTATCGGTAGGCATCAATAAGTTTCTTAATTGTTGTGATTGTATTTTATCTCTAGAAATCCTCAATTTCACAATGGGATACGGATGCTGTTGTTACCTGGCTCCAAGAAGCTAATTTTGGCACATTCGAAAAAGTTTTTCGAGGTAAATAGTTGTTGTTCTCTAGTTAATTTATTCTTTTCAATTTAGATAATGAAATTGACGGTTCAATTCTTCTGAAATTGACTGAATCGATGATCAGTCGATTGTTTCCGACGATTAAACTCGAAGTTCAATTTCTTGATCTTTTACAAACATTACGAAATCAACATCAAACAGAAATCAAATCGAAAAAATCTCTCCATGTCGTTCCACCAGCCACAACATCCTACGAAAACGCCAATGGTCAATCGTCGAATTCAAGTTCACCGAAACAATTCAATTCCGTTCAACGACCGCCGTTTCTCGAATCGAAAACACTCGCGTTGCCATTGAAAGCGCTTAAACGTGAGCCGAGATTCTTCAAGTATGAGTATAAATCAAAAAAATTAATTTAAAAAACTATTCAAAGAGGATTTTTTTCTTTTCTCAGCAGCATGCAAAACAATCCGGATTCCAATGAAAACGATGCTAAACATACATTTCCTCATGTTTATAAACTTCCGAATTTTCCTGAAACACTTCGATTGGCGCTCGCATCACAGGATGCAAGTGCATTTAAATTACGAACTTATTATAGAAATCTGTTAATCTCATCTATCTATGACGACCTAACTCGAACGTATAATTTATGGTAAGAAAAACAAATTTTTCATTGACTCGATAATTATGAAAATGTCCTCAGAAGAAAACATCCCGAATGTCGTTTTCTTGTTAAAATGAAAAAAAGAAAATTATAATTAAAATAAAAAGGATGAAAGAGTTTCTTTTCTTTTTCCTTTTTTTCCAGTGCACTTAAGTCTATAATTGATGTGCTTTCTATTTAAGGTACCCGAACGCTCGGCAATATAAAACGGTCGCATCAGCGCTTGTCAAAGCGTATCCATTTCTCGAATCGTCAACCGATGGCGGAGAAGTAAATAAAAGAAAGAAATTCATAGGAATTATGTAATTAGTAAGTTTGAAATGTTTAAAGGGCGCATGGATCGATGGTATCAAAGGCAAATTCAAACGAGGCCGTCGAACGGTAACGTCATATGTTGACGCAGCTCAAGCTTTAGGCGACGATGAATTAGCTGAAAATCGACTGGCTTCGAGTCATAAACGATCGAGGAATGAGTTCGAAGGCGATTCGGATGATGGACATTTCGAATCGGGAGAAATGCAAATAACCAATGTTCGTGGCAAAGATCTTGTAAATAGAATTATTATTTTGAAATCTAGTTTTTATTTTATATTTTGATTTGAATCAAAAACAAAAAGGATCAAACAAGTGAAACAACGGATGAATTGGATGAAGATGAAGTCACTCGGCTACGTATTTGTATACGTGCTATGCAGCAAACATTGGCTGCAACCAATGATCCTGATATTTCACTGATATCGGATTATTTCAAAGAAACATTCGAAGTTCGACGAAATTTTGTTAAAACTCATAATACAAACGAAATTCTTCTCGAATATCCGGCCTTACGTTTACATTCATGTGTATGTGCCATTCTTTTTTTGATAGTCTGCTTTCGAAAACTTTCTTTCTTTCTTCCTTCAGCTTCTTGCTGATTATCACATGCAGACAAATATTCCAATTCAAACAGTTTTACTTCATAAAATTCGTTCAATTTCAAAGCCCATCCTTCGGCTCGCTAAAGAAACACATTGTGCTCCTGAACTTCTTCACACATATCATACAATTCTTTCACAACGACCGCAATTAGATCAAAGTATTTGTAAAGTTTTATATATATTCGATTTCGACGAGTTGTTTTTATTTAGTTGTTGCCGATACATTCGCAATTCTATTCGTTGCAAGTTATTTCGGAGAAAATCAATATTTAATAATCTCATCGGATAAAGTAAAATTATTGAAATTGTCTATTCTTTAATGTTTTTTCTTTCTTCGTAAAGGATATTCAATCACCATGGCCAATTATTCGTGGTGATCATCCAGCACGTGCATTTTTCGATGTTAAAACATCGTTGGTTTACAATATCGAACTCGATTATGTTCAATTATTTCATCGACCATTGAACGATTTTCTCTCAGCTTTATGTACATTATTTGCTACATATACAGTTTTTGAAATCACCTACGGTAAATTAGAAATGACACTGTCATTTCTTGAATGTTTACTTCGAGATAATCAACACGATTCCGTACGCTCACCACAAGTCTTAGAATTAATCAATGAATTAAATTCAATGAGATAAGAACAAGATCGAAACGAAAACTATTCGAGAATGTCTTGTATCTCTTGTTGTGTGTGCGTGTGTGTGTGTATATTTATAATTATATATTAAAAAAATCAATAAAAAAAAGTTCTCTCATGCTTTTTCATTATTCAATTTGATTAATTGGTTTTTGAATTAACGATACCACAGATCGTATTCGGATCATCGATAACGAAAGCATCATCTTTGGTAACATGACCAGTTTTCAACCAACATGTGCCATCGTTGTATGTCGACCATGCAAAATGAGTACAACCATGAGTTTTAACACACGTTCGACCACATTGATTTGCTGATGTTGATCGATTTTCAAGATTATTTTTGTAAAAATCACATCCAGTAGACCAATGAAATTCATTCCATTCAATATCTTCATCAAACTCTTTGCGATCAATTATTCCACAGATTCTCTGTTGATCATTGGTAAGATAGGCATCATCTTTTGTAACGGGTCCTGATTTCATCCAACATGTACCACCGTTGTGCGTATTCCACGTGAAATGAGTACAACCTCCAGTAGCAATACATGTTAAGCTACAGTCGTCTGATGAAGTCTTTTCATTTTTAAAATCATCTTCATGAAAATCACATGCATACGCCCAATTATCTTCATTCCAGTTAATATTCGAACTAGGAACATCAAGATAGATATTTCGCATTGATTGTTTATCGGCTTCTGTGAATAATTTATCTCTGTCTACATTTCCATAGGTTCCATACATGATCGATGATGAATCAGTACTGTGTATTTTATCGTTGTGTCTATATCCGAGTGCATGTCCAATTTCATGTACAGCAACCAAATAAAAATGGAATGTGCTACGAGACTCGTCAAAACTGAAAAGAAAAAAAAAGAAACAACAAACAATTCAAATCGAATCATTCGTACATACGTATGTGCCCATTTCTTTGCAGAATTGAAATGAACTGTACCATCTTTTGGAAAGTAGCCATGCGCTAGGTCAGCAGGATTAAAACCTGTATCGTTGATATTTTTTTCATGATGATGATTTTTTTCTTTTTGAAAACTTAAGTAGATATCTGCATCGCATGTTGAACACACTCGAGTAAACTGAAATTGTGGAAGAATTTCTCTCCATTTTTCGAATGCTCGTTCAATTGCACGTCTATAGGCTCTATCAATACCACGAAATGACCATGTTAAATTACGTTTATCCCATTTTTTTTGATCATGACTGTAACTAGCTAGATCCATCGATGATGATTCTCGATCAGGTAATCCACATCGCGGTTGATTCATGATTTCTTCGGTTTCAGCATCAAATTCTCCAGTCATCGGTAAACCAAACTGTTCTTGAAAACTGGTTAACATTGATTCCAGCGTTAAATGTTCATCGTCACTCATGCAACCGGCACCGGCTGTACATTCTGAAATCTCGTAGCCATATCGTTTAAGATATAGCAGGACATCTGCTGTGTTCTCAATCGTTGGTCTGCTGAAAACCGTTAAGAAACAAAGGAACATACTTATAACTCGAATAAGTATCATTGTATCAGTGTCTATACTGTCGATTCAACGGATTATTGCGCCTCTTTATAAGTGTAAGCGTTGACAGAAAGGGAAAAATAAAATGGGATATCATACGTATAGAATGGGAAGAATACCACGAATCTCATTGGATATATTATTTTTATTTGAAAATATTTAGAAAATTATATAACGAATGTAAAGTCTATTTTCGATTTACAACACCACAAACCATAGTTTGATCACCCGTTGAAAAAGCATCATTTTTTGTAACTTTTCCGGATTTCATCCAGCATGTACCACCGTTATATGTTGTCCATGCAAAATGAGTACAACCACTGGTTGCAACACATGTCGGGCCGCATTTGTCTGCTGAAGTTCTTTGGTTTTTAAGATCGTTTTGATAAAAATCACATGCAAAAGCCCAATCATTACCATTCCAGTTTATGCCCGAACTACCCACATCAGGATATACGCTTCGCATTGATTTTCTATCTGCGTCAGTAAATAAATTATCTTTACCTAAATTTGAATAAGTTGGAAACATAATCGACTTCGAATCGTCGACATTATGCGATTGACCATTGTAATTATATCCAAGTGCATGACCAAGTTCATGAACAGCAACCAAATAAAAATTAATCAGACCATTAGTCGATTGAAAACTATAGAACATCATATATATGTAATATCAATTCGACTGTGATTTTACCTGTGTGTCCATTTGACTTCTCTGTTAAAATGAGTTGTACCATCTTTGGGAAAGTATGCATGTGCTAGAACATTTTCACCAAAATCATCTTGATTACCAGTTCGTTCGTGACGATGTTTGACTGGTTGAAAACTAATGAATATATCAGCATCACATGTTGAACATACTTCACGAAAAGTGAATTGTGGAATAATTTCTCTCCATTTTTGAAGGGCTAGATTGAGCCAATAGGAATAAGTTGCATCGTTATGTCGAAATGACCATGTTAACTGTCGTTTATCCCATATTAGAGCAGAGTTTATAGCTTTAGCACTTATAACTAATTGATTTCGATCTGGTAGACCACATCGTGGTTGATTCATCAACTGTTCCGTTGCATCATCAAGTTTACCAGTGACGGGAAGATGAAATTGTTTTTGAAAATCTCTTAACATTGATTCAAACGTTGGTTCTCCTGTTAAACAAGCCACATTTGGATTATCACATCGTGGTATATCATAACCGAATCGTTTGAGATAAACCAAAGCATTGATGCTATTATCAACCACAGGTTTATTATAAGCAACACTTACAAATAAGCATAAAAATAATAAGAAAATACTGATTGATTGTGTAGAAAACATTGGTATGGTATAGTGTAGTTTTTCTTTACAGTATTTATTTATATACGGTTTACCTGTCATTTATATGACGTAGTAATCGCTGTGTGGCCACACACGCTATTTTCCCCACGCTGTCATTTCTTTACCTTAGTGATTGTTTTTATTCGCATGTAGGTGTTCCTCCTCTTTATTTAATTACTGTAATGTCTATTTTTATATGATGATACCACAGACCATTGTTTCATCATTAGTAATAAAAGCATCACCTTTTGTAACAGAACCTGTTTTCATTCCACATGTCCCATCATTGAAATTACATCCGCACGCCCAGTTATCTTTGTCCCAAGTTATTCCATTTTCAGTAGTAATATCAGGATAAATATTTTGCATCGCTTTTTTTATCTACATCAGTCAATAAATTATCATCATCCAAGTTATGCACATCTCCTTTATACATATATTCCAAAGCATATCCGATTTCATATGTGGTTGCCAGGTAAAGATTGAACATGCTCCATTGGATTTGATTACTAAAATTGATAGTACCATCTTTTGGATAGTATGCATGTGCTAGTACACCTTCACTAAATCGATTATCTTAAATATGTTTTTCACGATTATGAACTATCGATTGAAAACTTAAGAGAATATCACCGTCGCACATTGAACGCACTTGCCGAAAAGTGAATTGTGGAATAATTTCTCTCCATTTTTGAAGGGCTTGATTGAGCCAATAGGAATAAGTTGCATCATTATGTCGAAATGACCATGTTAGCTGTCGTTTATCCCATGCATTAGCAGAGTTTAAATCATTAACATTTATAACTAATTGATTTCGATCTGGTAAACCACATCGTGGTTGACTCATGAATTGCTTTGTTGCATCATCAAATCTTCCGGTGACAGGAAGATGAAATTGTTTTTGAAAATCTTTTAACATTGATTCAAACGTTGGTTTAGCTGCTAAACAAGCTATGTTTGGAGTATTACATAATGGTATATCATAACCAAATCTTTTGAGATAACTCAAAGCATCGATGCTCTTAGGAACCACAGGTTTACTGTAAGCAACGGTTACAAAGAAGAATAAAAATAATACGTTAATATTCTGTATGTTCATGAAGAGCGTCGTTGTAGGTTTGTAACTCGTTTTATTTGATTCTTTTCTTTTACTCATGCGTGAAAATATTCGTATATAATACGCATATAGTGTTCGGTATGTGAGTCCGCTTCTCTCTATCACAATTAGAAGCGAAAAGGTCAAATGTTTTAAAATAAGTGCATACAGTCATTGGTTACTACTTCTGTATACTATAGTTAGAAGAACTTGTCAAAATTCCAAATCGCAGAACCAGCTTTAATGTCGTTTCGAAAACACTCGATACAGATTGTGGTAAGACTGAATTCAACAATCGATTTCATTCTGGATTGAAAAGAAAAACAAGTAAAAATTGAAAAAATTTTCAATATTTTCCTTCGATTGTTTCGTTCGAAATGTCAAATAGTTTCTATAAATGCAAATACAGAGAATTTCTTTTCTTCGAAAATTAGTTACTAGGTAAACAACAGTAGGATCATGAATTCGGACCGGCAAATCAAGGAGATTTCAAGCAAAATTTTGGTCAAACATGGATTCCGTACGATGAAAAGTTATTGAATAATAATTTACAAATGACAGTTAGGTTCTATTTCATTGAAATAAACAGTTTGCAAAACCTAACTGAATAGAAGATTCTGCTCGAGCTCAACGATTAGTTACATTTTAACATCAGGTTAAAAGAAATCGTTAAATAATGATTTCATTTTTTGAATATTAATTTAGCATCGGACGTAAATTGGTTGGTCAATGAAGATGGAGAAAATGAAACTTGTATAACAGCTGGTGTAATGATCCCTCCAATAGGCTGGAATCATAGCGAAATAATTTCACAAAGTGTTTACAATTATTCATATGAAAGTCTCTCATTTT
>Ga0209930_1002513_pt1 | contig 21385 bp, 26 predicted proteins | sample ThiBiot_500_biof_2_FD_183948 | JGI IMG/M metagenome (GOLD analysis project Ga0209930, IMG submission 183948) | Wastewater bioreactor microbial communities from Cape Town, South Africa - Thiocy_cont_500_biof (SPAdes) | ecosystem: Engineered > Bioreactor > Thiocyanate-remediating >... | reverse complement strand
TCGGTGAGAGTGCCCATTCGAAAGAGTGTTTGAATGAATGAACTTTTTCCTGCACCTGTTCTTCCAACGATACCAACTTTCTCGGCAGATCGAATAGAAAGACTGATATGTTTGAGTGCAAGTGGTGCATGAAGATCTTTTGAATGAGACATACAAACATTGTCATAAATAATTTGACCATGCGATGGCCAGTGTGACGGTGGTTGTTGTTTCGATGGAACTTCTGCTGGTGGTTCTTGATCGAGTTGACAATATTCAAGCACACGTTCCACGGATGTCATTTGTGATTCAACTTCGACTGATTGTCGGATAGTCCATTGTACAAGACCCATGAGATTAAGACTATAAGCAAGTGTAAGTGCAATATCTGCAGCTGTAAATTGTTGATGTACAATTCGGACCACCATTGCCAAAATGGTAACAACAAGAATAAATGCACAGGCAATCCAATCAAAACGAATCGCAGCCCATCGATTCGTTACCAAAATTAGAAAGTTAGCACGTGTATTATCATCGAGACTATGGAAAAATTCTTTGCATGAAATATCTTCTGCATGATACGATCGAATAACTTTTAGACCATAGATAGTCGATGATAATTGTGAATAAATTGGACTTCGTGTTATACCTTCAATTCGTTTTAAATCACGTAAACATCGTGCAAATCGATATCTAACAAACAGCATACTACCAGCAGTGATTATCGCTGGTATAAATGCCCATGGATTAAGTGCTCCAACTAAAACTATCGCACCAAGAACTTGAAATAAACACTAGTTATTCAAATAAATTCAATTTGCAAAATTTTCATTTTTCAAAGTTTTTATTTTACTTGAAGAAAATCAAAGAAATTTAATGGTAATTGCTCGTCCATGTTCGATACATCTTTTGTAAAACGATTAAGAATTCGACCTGAATGCGCAGATAGTATTTCGTTGATTAAAAAAAAAAGAAACTTATTTCGTCTACATACCAACTGGATTTAAATCGAAAAATTCAATTGGACTTCGAATCAATCGACGAAACATCCTTAAAACAACATACAGAAAATATGTTTGAAAAAAAAAACTAATCCAATAAATATCATTTTTACTTATTATGTAAAATTCGACTAGCATTTAAACACATCGATCCAATAAGAACTGCTCGTACAAGTGTAATAATAACAAGAATACCACAAATATCTATCTCAATGAAAACATATCATTCTGAAGAACGAATACAAAAATCTTCTAGTTTAACTGACAGCAGTATGTATAAAAACGATGATTTCGAAATAGATTCCATTCAGTATTTGTCATTGCTTGTATTCGTGCGGTTTTCTCGTCCAATTTACTTGTACAATTCTTATAAATTTGATGACGATGACTTTCATCGTTACTCCATTGTGCTAACCAATAATTGCCATAGAGTGATATTGTTTGTTGAAGTGAGAATGTCACAAAAATTATTAATAGACCTGAGATGGCACCAATGCCTGCTCGAATGTATGATAAATAAACATTCCATTTGACTGTTCCTTCTTGTTTCATTTCGGTATTTGTTGCTGCTGATTTCATATCTTCTTCTTTCTCAGCATCCGACTGAACTGAATCAACTCGTGACATTCGTTTAACTAATGTAGCTTTTTGTTCTTCTGCTTGTTGTTCTTGTTCATGTTGATTTATATCTTCGAGTAAACGAGCGAATGCAGCCGATGATGATAGTAATTCTTCATACGTTCCCATCTCAACCATTTCACCCTTTCAAAAACAAAGACGTTCAAATAAGAAATCACAAAGATTATTTTAAAATACATTATTAAGAACAATGATTCGAGTAGCATCTTGTAAAAATTGAATTTGATGAGTGACGAGAATGCAAATCTTTTTACGAAGATATGTTTTAATCGATCTATAATCACAATCATAAATAAATTCATGATAAATATTAAACTAACCTATCAAAAAGATGTTTAGAAACTTTGACATCAACAGCAGAGAGTGGATCATCTAATAGATAGATATCAGCATCACGATATAATGCTCGAGCCATATTCACTCGTGCTTTTTGTCCCTATAAAAGAAATATTTAATTCAACTGAATGAGAGAGACAGAGTGATGTTGTTGTCTTACTCCCGAAAGCATAACACCTTGATCACCAACCATTGTATTTGCACCATGAGACAATTGAAGAAAATCCTTAAAAAAAAGACATGTCATTCTTTAATCGGATTGTTAATTAATATTTACGGTATCTAAAGCTGTTGCACTGATTACGCGTTTGAATAGTCTGTGATTATATTCTTGTCCAAAAATAATATTATTTTTAATTGTCGATGAAAATATCCCTGAATTATATATATTTATATATTCAGTGATGAATCAAATAAAAATACAAACATGGTTCTTGTGGAACATAACAAAATGATCCATTTAATCGAACTTTACCATCGAACCATGCAATTTCACCAGTTAAAGTTTGAAGTAATGAACTCTAGATAGAAGTGTTTATGAAAGATAGGATAACGAATGAATGAATGAATGAGACAAACTTTGCCAGATCCAACAGGTCCAATAACACAAATAAGATCACCTGGATTTGCTTCGAAAATAATATTTTTCAATGAAAATGTTCCAGTCTAAATTATCAACATGATTATGTACCTCTGTTTTCTTGTTTATTCTCCTTACTTGTTCCCATCGTGCTTCTTTCAAATTACATTTAACTGCAATCTGTTTTTCAATCGATTTCTCTTCTGTCAAATGTCCGTTCGGTGCTAAATGCAATGTTGATGTTGATAACAATCGATTATCACGTTCAGATTCATCGAGAAGTAAAAAACTCTACAAATTAAACTGAACAGATGACAAAATCATCAAAGAATATTAATCTTTTCTGACTTCAATACGTTTTCGTGCTGCTAAATATTGTACTAAAAATCTGATTGCAAAACTAAAGAAATCCACAATGGATAAACGCATATATGCGAGCATACAAGCAGCAAGTGCAAAGAAACGTGTATCAAATGACATTCCTAATAGCCACATTGTTCCGTACATCAAGAGAAAAGTAATACCGAGAAAAGTATGTGAAAATGTTGTTTGAGCTCCATCAATCGATAAACGTAATGCATATTGAAGTATTTCTCGTCTAGTCATAAGTAAAACAAGAATACAAAAACAATTGAAATTGTTGTGACAAACTTTCGAATTTCACGTATTTTTCTATTGAATGCCATTTCCCAACAATACATTTTCACGATACGCATTGATTTAATAATTTCCGACATGATTTTGACACGTTCATCAGTCACTAGTAAACTTCGTGTTCTAAAAATCGAAACGAATTCAACAAAAACATCACAATAAAACGAGTTTCTTTCTACCGAACATAAACAATCAAACGTCTAGAAAACGATTGAATAGCTAAAAGTAAAAGCGTATATCCAACCGCAATGAATGCAATATATTTCACATATTTCCAAAAGAAATAAACTGCGAATGCTAATTCTAAGGGCGCCATCCAAATAAAATTAATAAAATAGAACATAAAATCAACTTGACCGGCATCATTGGCGATGAGATTGGTTATTTGACCTGAACTGAGATTATTCATTGAATGACTCGATAATCGAAGAATCTATTCGGCAAAACAAATGCAATTCTTATTCAATTTTTACTTAAAACGAAATTATACTTTGCGAAAAATCAAACCGGTATAAGCAGTGCGCATTTGTAAACCAATTAGACAGATACGATAAAAATACTAATAAAAAAAACAAAGGATTTTCTTTTGTTGTGTTGAAATAAAAATCAATTTACTTGATTATAGATTGTACTTGTTAATAAACATGAGAAAGCTGCACCAAAAACGAATAGCCAAGCTTGCCAAGTTTGCATTGTCGAGCAAGATTCGAAATATCCCATGAGAAATGTCAACAGAATTGGTTGCGCAAATTTAGATAATTCCTATGAGAAATAAAAACAATCATATCTTGATTAAATTTTCGTAAATTTACTGATGGAATCAGTAATAAACCAACTAATAATGGTCTCCAGCCTAACGTTTTGATCATTGCTCGTATGATACTCGGTTGACGATTCGATCGTTTAAGTTCTTCAAACCAATTCGATTCTAATTGATCGATTAATCTCGTTGATTCAAATTCCGGCATAAGTTCATAAAGATCATTTAAATGAAGTGTTTGTTCACGATGGCTTTTATTTAATAATTTCAATATCCAACTATGGAACATACGAGACCAAAGATTAGCTTGATAAAACGGATGTCGATTATCGGACGTCATATCTGAAAAAATAAACAAAACAAAATATAACTGTCATATTCTTAGAACGTATAAACTATTTTCTGAGATTCACTGTTCTAGAAATGTTTAGTTACTACAGGTTGTACACTAATCGAACGAGAAAAACGTGGTTTTTTGTCGGTTTGAAATAGGAAAGGTGCTGTCATGGTTTCACTATACATTCGAATGCCAACTAATAAACAACAGAGAATAATTGGACCGATCAACGCCCCTTCAATACCACGATAATAGACTCCGCCAGCAATAGCCAATGCTGTCAAATACTGATGACCACCACCTTTAACTTCACTATAAATTGCCGTATCGACAATATAAACAGGAATTATTTGAACAATTAATAGTGCCAAAGCACTCAATGGTCGTTGTTGAACTAACCATAGATCGAGACAACCGGGCAATGCTGCCCAATAAGATTTCAAAGTAACTGCACAGATCGAAGCGATCACTGCAGGTATGTAAACAAGATTCGAACCGAGTAATGTGTGTGTAATATATGTATAAAGACCGTAGAATAGTGCGATTTTGAGTGAGGCAAGAAAGACACTTGTAATAGCATCGTTCACTGCTTGACCTAGACCTGAACCACCGATAGCTAGAAAATTATTGAGCCATTCTGTTGGTTGATAGACTGGTTGATTCGAGTGCGAGAGTAAATAGAAAAGTAACGTTATGAAAACAAAAAATGAAACGAAAAAATTGAACAAGGCAAAACCACTGGTAAATAGAAGAGAGAATACAGTTGAAAGAAATGTTAGTATAATTGTTGTATTCGACCAAATTGAATCGAATATTGTTCGAAGAAGATCTAAATTGTCATGTATTAAACGATAGAAATCATTCGAATGAAAATCGAAATTTGTCTGAATGAATTTGTACATATTCGGACCGAATAGATTCTCAGTCGACGAAAGAGAAAATCTTCGACTACGATTTTTCGGCATGAAAAATAACGTCGATGTATTTGTTAAATATGTATATAAATTTTCCCATAATTGTAAAACTTGTTCTTCAAGGTTTTTATTCGATAGACTACTACCTGGACCTAATGTATTCATCTAAAAAACAAAATATTCATTCAAATGTATAGACAATAACAAAAAAAAACAACTTTGTCATACATGCATAAATGGTGATTCATTCGGACGAACATTTAATGGAAGACAACAAGTCGGTTCACGACGGGGTGGTTGAACTTTTGCAATCTATATACAAAAACAAATTCTTTTCAGAAAAACACAAAAGAAATCTTTCGAACTTGAGCTGTAATCCAAGTTTTTCCAATTGTATAAAATTTATTAAATGCTTTATCTAATAAATCATTGAAATATTCTTTATCCGGTAGCATATTTTTGAATAAATTCATTTGATTAACAAAACTACTTGTTAATTTAATCATATCTAAACTTTCATATTGAATCTAAACGAACGAATTAGTTTCAAAGTCAATGAAATCAATTTCATTCAACCTGTATCAACAACCAAATTGTTCCGAAAAAGATCAAAATAAATAAACTTATAATAATAGATGCACTTATTAAATAATCCATTGATTCTTGTAGAGTACGATTCATTTTCTTGTCACCCTTAACCACACAACGAAAAACAATTGAAAACGGCTTAGGAATGATAACATCACGTCGAATTTGCCAAAATTCAATGAAATAATTGAAAGTTTGTTTCAAACGTTCTTGAGAACGTACATAATTGAACGTATAAACAAGTAAATTTTTGAGAATTTTATAAATAATAATAAATATTGAAAATGGTATGAGATACCAAGAGAAATCATAGACTTTAATGGCAATTAATGAACAAAAAATGAAAGTAAAATACGATGTTGATGATGATCGAAATGAATAACGTGCAGATGAATTCGATTTCTTATGGAAATAAATTCGAATACATTGACAAATATGAAGTAATTTTATGATGATTGACTTTGAATTTTGAGTTGATTTTAGTCGATCAAATTCTAAAAATAATATTCAGATCAAATGACGGTGTTTTTAAGTATTTTCATTCTTATACGAAAAAAACAGTAATCCGAGTATCGAAAAAGAAATATGAGAAAATTATGTGGCTCGAAAAGACGTGCTTGTTCTTTATCTCGTTTTTTTTCTGTTTCAGAAGGTTATCGTCATACTTACCATTCGTGTTTAATTCAATGAAAAAACCGATCGTGATTAAGCCAATTATCAAAGTAACCGCAACCAAACGATAGTTTATCGAAAGAATTTGAGTTAAATTTATCAATAAACACAACCAAATAGGCATAGACAAAACATTCAATAGGATTTGTAACCATACAAATGATTTATAGAATAGAAAAACAATAGAAAAATAACTAATTATAATTCCTAACATCCAACTGGAATCGAATAAATAAATATATCGTTCGAAAAGAACAATATAATCATAAATAAATGTTATTAAACAACGGTAGACAACGCCTGATTGAAGATATTCAATTGATGGAAGAAAAATAAGAATAAATATTAATTGTTTCCATTTTCGCCAACATAAAATACCGATTGAATCGAGAAAACTATTGAATAATTTTATCGGAAGAACTATACTAAAGCCAATAACTAACAAATGTGAATTAATATCTAATTGCTGTAGATAGGTTCGTGTTTGTTTTGTTAATGAATATTTCAATGGAAAGAGAAATGCTCCGGCTAAGAGTGACCAAAGTATACTTTGAAGAAAAGGTTCAAGAATATAATAGACAAATAGAGCACATATTCCACATAGAATCACAAATACGAACGATGCAGAATGAATGAATGCTTTACGAAATATTTTTTGATCATGTTTCGTTGAAAAACCTTGAGGATCTAAGATAAAAAAAATCAGACGTTTAATTATCAAGTTTGTAATATTGCTTTTTAATTAGTTAGTTTACCAGACACGATGTTCATGTAGGTGGCTATTGCATATTAAAATCAAATCAGAACAAATATGTGAGGGTGGTTTTTTCTTTTAATTTATTTTTTATTTGATGAAAGACGATCAATAATTGACAGAACTCCAGACGAGTTGAATGAGACCCGACGAGAGATGACGCCCGATGCCAGAACTATACGTAATAGGCTTTTTTTTATTCTACTTTCGAATGAAAATGACAGAAAAATAGAAGAAATGCATTTTGGTTGTTTTTAACAACCATTATTCAATAAATCAAAACGTTGTATTCGATTATTGTTTTGATCGACAACATAGAGATTATTATGTTTATCAAATTTCACTTGAACAGGACTATTTAATTGCATATTATTTGTTCCAGGAACACCTGTACCTATATACATAAATACAAACAAATCGAAAAGATGATTAATAATAACGAAAAATCATTGATTTTACCAGCTATGATTCTTGTTTGACCGTTATTAAATAACCATTGAACAATTCGATGATTGCCCGTGTCTGCAATGTAGACATTACCATTAGAATCAATAGCAACACCGGATGGTGACGACAATTGAACGAGACTTTCACCCGAACCATGACCACCAATAATAGTAATCCCTTGAGTGGAATTCCAATTAAATTTTTGTATTCGATGATTTTGTGAGTCAGCTACATAAATTGCACCCGTGTGTTCATCGACTGTGATACCCAGTGGAGTGTTAAGTGTTCTATTAGTTGAATCAGCTGTTCCTGTACCGGCAATTAATGTTAATGTTCGATTAGTTAGATTTAATTTTAATATCCGATGATTTTCTGAATCAGATAGATAGAACAAATCTCGTTGTTTATCGATAGTCATTGAACGAACATAATTGATCTCATTTAAACTTAATCCTTGACCATAATAACCGATTATAACCGTACCTTCAGGAGAGTTCTCTATTGGACTTAATGGAAATGAAAGTAATCGATAGTTATCTAGATCAGATACATATAATCGACCGTCTCGAACTAGAAATCAAGCAAATTTGTTTTTCTACAGTTCATCAAATGTTCTCTCACTGATAATAGCAGCAGGCTTTTGAAATGAATCAATCCATGAACTAAGCACACCAGTACCTGCTATCATAAGACCTTCTTGAGCTTGATTTGGCCAAAATACGATTCGATTATTATCCAAATCAGCAATGAATAAATTCTCGTTAGAATCAACTATTAAATCACTTGGATTTTTAAGTCCTGCGTGTGTTGATGAGTCGACTCCATCGGATGAACCAGCCACAGTTATACCTTGATCTTTCCATATTGCATTTTCACCACAAAGACGATCGATTGTAACTAACGAGACGAGAAAGTCAAACAGACATTCGAAAAGTGTAAACAAACCTGATTGATTAATCGGTAAAACGAAAGAAACATCGGTTGATACTATTGTAATACGAATACGCTTTTTTTTTAAACAAATATTTCTATCAAAATTAACCTGTTTGATAGATTGTCAACGGTGTGGTTTTTTCTAAATAATCTATATCATATGATGAACACAGTTCATTGTCTAGATTTGTTGTTGTTGATGATTGATTAACCACATTTGGTAATACAATAAAAGCGATCACACACACTAATATTGCTGAACCAGCACTACTAGCTAATCCAATATGACGGTAGTGTCTGATCCACCAACGTGAAGCACGTGTTGGTTGTTCCGTAACTTGAGGATGTTGACCAATAGACTACAAAATATAAAAATAATTCATAATCTGTATTTTATTTCGTTCGTTTTGTACATTAGTGGATGCTAGTTCTGCCATATTTGCTTATTCTTTCAATGACGTTCAATGTATGTAAAAATGAATATACTTAATCATTTTAAAAAAAAAAGAAATTTTTTTTTGACGTAGCTCATTCGGTACTTTAACTAATGAGCTTTTGTGTTCAAAAGAAATGACTTTTGAGGGGTGTGCATTTTTCTTATTTAAGTATATTTGTAGACAATTTTTATAGACTAATAAAACTAAAACTTATCAAAATGATCTGGACACATAATAGAGATGCGAGAATTCAACCAGAAGTATGTATTAAATCGATTTGAATTCGAAATGATACAATAGACAAGATATTTAGTTAAATTCACTTCGATTAACACTGTCACATGCTCGGCAAGCAGAAGAAGAACAACAAGAACTCTATCAACATAAAAACGATTGGTAGAGATTTTAAAAAGAAAATTTTAAAAAAACCAAAAAAGTTTCAACTATTCAAATAAATTCTTCTAGGAAAATTATTGCCAGTGCTATGTCATTGATGATTTTTCTCGTTTTATTAGCGTTTACTGTTCTTGGTTTGCCTATTATTTTAACAAATATTCATCGTAAATATCATACATGAAATAGATATTCATATTTTTCTTTTCATATAGATGAAAGTGCATGTAAACAACTTGACAATTGGATATCTCAAGGTGATACAAATACTAACGAATGGAATTTAATACCAACTAGTGGACAGTTATGCGTTGAAAATGCAATTTGGAGTCTGCAAGGTGTAACTGTTGCTGGATTTCAGAATGGAACATCATCGACATCACTGAATGGCTTAAATTTTCCTTATGATATTTATGTATACGATAATGGAACTGTTCTAGTTGCTGATACGATGAATAATCGTATTACAAAATGGAATCCAAATTCAACTGTAGGGATTCTAATGGCTGGTACGGGTGCGTATGGTTCATGGATGAATCTATTAGCAAGACCGAATGCAATTACGAGTAAATTGAAAATGAAAACTATGTATATAAATATATTTGTTTTTGAAAAATAAGTTCTAGGTGATGAATTAATTGTATCTGATCAAAATAATTATCGTATACAAACATTTCAATTGAATTCAAACGAAATATCTCCTAATGGATCGACACTTATCGGCCGTTATGGACAAGGTTCAAATCTTAATCAAATCAACGGTGTTACGAATTTGGTTACATCGAAACGATTTTCATCATTAGTCTACATATGTGATTCACTAAATCATCGTATTCTTGTTTATAATTCAATGAAAAAATCAATCCAAGATATTACTAGTTTGCCACGTGCACCCACAATTAATCCGTCGACTCTTGCAATCAATGAAAGAACGTTTTCGATCTATATAACTGATCGATTAAATAATCAAATACAAAAATATGATCTTCGTCAACAACCTCGATTAACAACTGTAGCTGGTTGGAATCAATTGAATAATCCGAATGGTATTCAACTCGATCCAACGGGAAAACATATGTTTATAGCTGATACTGGTAATCATCGTATTTTACTTTGGATGAACGGAACTCGACAAGGTCAAGTTATTGCAGGAACAGGTCAAGCAGGTTCAAATGCTTTTCAATTGAATAGTCCAACTCAGATACAATTCGATGCGAAATTCAATTTGTATGTTGCTGATACATTTAACTCGCGTGTTCAGCGTTTCGATTTAATCGCAAATGGATGTTAAATATTTTCTTGTAATTATTTTCACTGTTTGACGTCAATAGAACAGAACTAAGAACAAAAGTCATTAAAATAATGATTTTTTTCGGATATTTTATTAATCAATGAAGTGAATAGAAGTGTTCTTTGACAATATCAAATCAAAAATAGATGTTTTTTTTCTTTCTTGTGAAAAACTAATGTTGCACTGTATTCGGTGTGAAAATTTCATTTAATTGTTGCCTAGAAAAAAAAACTCACATCGAATTATATTCGAATTAAAATCAAATCAAATCTTACGTAACACGTATAAATGTTGTACGACGACTGAGTTCTTTTAATTTACCAGCGCCAACGTACGTACAACAACTACGTACACCACCGAGAATATCTTGCGCCGTACCTATAACAGAACCTCGATAAGGTACTTCGACAGTTTTGCCTTCCGATGCTCGATATTCGGCAACACCACCGGACTGAAATATTCAAGAGAATTCAGATTTATCAATAAAGAAAACGAAATTTCTCATACATGTTTATCCATAGCTGTTTTCGATGACATGCCATAGAAAAGTTTATATTTCTTTCCATTACGTTCAGTAATTTCTCCCGAACCACTTTCATCATGACCAGCAAGCATACCGCCAAGCATAACGAAATCAGCGCCTAATATATTCAAATCATTTTCTCAAATCTTCATTTTTCGATTTTCTACCTGCACCAAAAGCTTTAGCAACATCACCAGGACTTGTACAACCTCCATCCTAAAATGTTCTTATTCATTAAATTTCTCTATTCAATCAACCTACACTAATTATATGTCCGCCAAGACCATGAGCTGCATCAGCACATTCAAGAATGCATGATAATTGTGGATAACCAACGCCAGTTTTCAAACGTGTTGTGCAAACACTTCCTATACAAACAATTCGACAGTAGGAAAGAATCGATTTAATTTGAATACAATCAAACCTGGACCAATACCACATTTAACGATATCAGCTCCGCTCAAAATCAATTCTTCGACCATTTCACCTGTAACAACATTTCCAGCCTTGAAAAAGATTTCTTTCTCTCTCTCTGTCTTGTATTTTCAAATGATTTATCATACAATAATTGTTTTATCGGGAAATTCTTTTCGAACTAATCGAACAAATTCAACAAAATGTTCGGAATAACCATTGGCTACATCAACGCAGATGTATCCTATGTCCGGTATTGCACTAATAATTCCTCTAAACAATAACGAAATCTTCTCAATGAAAAACAAAATGTCAATTCAATTTCTCATTTATTTTACTGTAATTTTTTGAAATCATTTTCTGTCATACCAGTTGATACTGCTACATTCTACAACAACAAAAAAGGCCAAATAATCAAAATGTATTTTTAATCTTTCGTATCTTACAGGAAGAATTTCTTTATTTGCATTCGCAAATTCTGCCCATTGTTCAACTGTATAATGTTTATGAATAGTTGTAAATAATTTCAACTAGAGAATGAAAAAAAAACTCGAGATCAAATAAATATTCGTTCGTTAATACTTTCGACAGTTGTATGGCCATTTCGAATGTACCAACAGTATCCATGTTTGACGCAATAATTGGAATGCCTTCGTAGGTTTTTTTACTATTACGAAATCGGAATTCACGTGTTAGATCGACATCTGCTCGACTTTTTAGAGTTGATCGTTTTGGACGAATTAAAACGTCTTTGAAATCAAGTTTGATATCATTATCGATATGTGGCATTGCTCGTTTGATTCTTACAATTCAAATCTACAAATTCAAAGAAAAGAAACAAATAACTTTATCGCTCAGTTAAATCAACAGTTGAATTGTTTTTTTTTGATTCAGTCTCTTTCTCTCTCTCGATTGAATGCTATCATATGTATATATTTTCTTAAAGAAGTTAAGTTTTTTAAAAAAAAAGAAAAGAAAAGACACAAGCACATGAATATACAATAAATAAAACAAGGAAAAAGAAGAGAAAATTATCTAACGTGTTAAATCAATAAAAAGTCTTTAATGTGCATATATGTTCATGGTCGTTTGACATTCTTGTCTGTAACTTGAGCGATAGTTATTAATTTATCATTGTCAGTTTTGGTTACAACAGTCGGTTTTGTTGTTTTTGTTGTCGATGAAGTTTTAGTTTTCGTTGATTTTTGTTTTTGTTTTTGTTTCGATGATATTTCGTCTAATGCTGCACGCATTTCATCCTCGTATGCATCAGTTTTTGTTTCTTCTCGCCAATATGTATAAACTGAATAGGTTTCACTTGCTGAAAATGAATCCATCGGTGGAAAAAGTAAATCAACACTTTCATGAAGATTTTTATAACTGGAAAAACTCGAAAAAAAAGATTTATTTTTAATGAATAATTAATTGCATCGATCATACTTTGTCGATAGCGCTTGAGAGAGTTTCTCTCGAACAACTTCACCGCGTGGATTTATCGTATAAATTCGTGTCACCGGTATACCTACAGCTGTATATGACCATTGATCCTGAATTGAAGCAAGAAAATGAAAAAACAAGAGAATATGAGAAATGAAATTTTACATTAATTCGATTGCCAAAACCGGCATAGAATGGATTTTTGCCTGGAAAGAGACTAGCAATGTTTTTCAAGCATTCAATTTTGAAATCTTCGGGTTTCTTCGCAATAACTTCTCTAGAAAACAATAGCGTTTTTCTTTTTCTCTCTCTCGCTCTTTTGTTTTGTTTCGTAACAAACCGATAGAATGCTGCCATCAATGTATCTGGCGATACCAGCAATGGTCCACTCGGTAATTGTTGATTCGATTGTTTGACATTTCGTAATAGATTTCTTGTTATTTGACTTTGACCAATTGCACGTGCAGAAAGATAAATAAATTGATAGCCATTCTCTTGAACGGCATTGTAAAATTCAGCTATACCAGCATGAGACCAATCACCGCCCACTAGTGGTATGATTTGACCGAGAACATCAGATCTTTAACGAGAAAAAACAACGAATTTGTTTTGTGAAACGTTCGATTTTCTATGAAATTACTTGGTTATTGTTCCATCGATATCTGAAATGACGAATTTTGTCATATGATCAAAAAGAAAAATATTTGATTCGATCGTTGATGTGCCTTGAAGTGCAGTTGTAACACTGAATTCGACTTTATTTTGTCCTAATTTTAGATTCAAACGTTTGAGTTGATCAGATGAAAGAATCATTGTTTTTTTTAAAGTCGTCGTTGTCGTTGTTGTTGGTCGTTGAACTTTTTCTTGTTCGATTTTATCGGTTAATTTACGAACTTCACTATCCTCTAATTCGCTATCATTATCAGATTTCCTAGGAAAAAAAACAATAGAATTCAATCTTTTCAACTCAAAATTTCGAAAACATACGAATTTTTCGATGGTTTCAGTTGAACACTCGAATCATTTTGTTCAATGGCCGATGGCAAGACTTCGGATTTCGCAGCTACTGCCAGTAAATCTGTTGCAGTATTCGTTTTGGGTGTGTCAGATTTCATATCAGACTAAAGGCACTGAATATAAATAAGATTTCGAAAGTTTTTTTCATCAATACTTTTTTGGTATAAAACGGGATACCCCACCATCCTCCACTTGTTGCTCGCGGTTTTGTATGTGCCATATGTTTTCCTTGAAGTTTTTCGATCGTTTCAGCTGGCAATGGTTTATGAAAGACACTTGTTGAAGTTATTAATGCGATTGCAACTGGCCAATTGTAATATCTAATTGAATTCAAATGAGAAATGACAAACAAAAGAAATTTCATCATACTTTCCGCCGATTCGAACGACAAGATTGGGATCATTGGTAATCGCCGGATTTTGAGCAAATGTTTCGAATGTAATGAGATGAGCATTGAAAATTTCATCGGTAATTCCAGGTTGTTTGCCGAGATTGCCGCAAAGAGATAATTGTGCGTCACCGAGCAGACACGACGCTTCATGTTCTCGAAATGGTGATTGTGGAATTGAATTGCCCGTGCCCGATTCTTGATCATCATCGTTCGTTGTTCGATGTTGAGCTTGTTGGTAATCCAATGTTGGAAGATAAAGCGATCGATCGACATGCGAATTGCTGGTTATATCTTCGAGATAGAGGCCTTCCGATGGTGGTTTCGGTTTCGATGATCCCCAAAAATATTGGAACATACTTCGTCGTTGTTCGGGCAGTTCGCCCCATTTCCATCGCCAACCGACCGTATTCGATTGATCAGACGATTTGTCTAATTCGTATTCGGTATCTGATTTCGGACTTGTTGGTCGAGGCGACGGAGGACTATCGTAAGATGTTGTCGGCGAATAGTAACCTTCGGTACGATCACTTTGTTGACTTCCTCGATGATTTAGACCATTGTGATTTTCTGAGGGCGCTGATTTCGATAGATTCGAATTGTTTAATGTTTCGATATCGTCAGTTGTTTCAATGGGAATCGGATTCGAATCAGTACGTGCTGTTTTCTCATCGGTAATTTCATTTAAATTCAATGTTCGCAGTCGACCTTCGATACTATGAAATCGACTACGTGCGTCAACATAAGGCGTATATTCGAAATCCATGGCAAACAATGGCAAATCGTGTTCACTTGCACTACGTTTACGTAGAAGTTTAACTGAACGAGATGTTTTCTCATCGGTTGGAATATTTGTTGGCGTATTGGTTGCAACAGATAGTGAATCACGTTTACGAGCACGTGATCGACGTTTTATCGATGAGAAAGCAACTTGATCATCGTCTTCACTTGGTTGTCGACTGAGACGATTTGGAAAACGTCGTTTTATACGACGACGTGCAGGTAAAATCGTATTCGAATGAAGAACATCAATGTTTATCTTGGGCTTATAATCTTCTTCGGATAGATAACTTTCGGCCAATTGATCGGTTATACGTTCCGAAGATTTAGCTTGATCGAGTTCTTTATTGACAATCTGCGGTGAACAATCAATATTCGATAATTTCTTTGATTTATCATCAGAAAACGATGTTATTGCATTGTCAGGATCAATAAATGTATTGTTATCCGATGGTTCTAAATGTCGTACCGGAGGAACAGTTGTAGTCGACTAAAAACAAACATATTTGTATTTAGACAATATATTCGATTTGTTTTTTGTTTTACAGTATTCTCTTCAGTAAAAAACGCTTCACCAGCATCACCCAATTGCATATATAAATCATCTAGTGGAGTGTCATTAATTGTAATATAAACCTTCAAGAAGAAAATCAATCAAAATCGATATGATTCATTTTGTTAAACAAAATTACCTTGCTTTGTGAACTATGTAAAACACCTAGTTTACCAAAACGAACATGAAACGGTGTACAACGAAGTGTACCATCCTCTTGTTGGACAACAATAATATCAATTGCACCTACAAATAATTCACAATGCACAATACGATTTAAAAAAAAGTCAATCATATTTACCATTAAGCGTTGATGAATTGAGATTATTATAATATCTCATTACTTGCGAAAAAACTCGTCCCGGTATGGAGGTCATTGTTGATATTTATTCAACTAGAAATAAAAACTTTTTCTTGAATTAAATATGTCTTATAAACTGTTTAATGAGTCATAGATTGCGCCACGTTTCATAAGAAATGAGGCCGAAAAGTACAAAAGATATATTTGAATACAAGTTGGAAAAAAAAACTTTCGACTAGTAAAATACCCAAAACACACGACGCAAGCAGTCGACCGTTTAAAATTGTAAATATTTCGAGATAGACAATCGCTGATAGCTTATCAGTTAATTAGGTAATTGGTCGAGAAAAAAAAAGCAAATACTCAAAACATTTGGGGGGAAATATTTAAATAAACTAAAGACGAAGAGAAGAGGCGCGATCATACTCTATTCTATTTATATATGACGTCAGAATAAATAAAAGCAAACGAATAGAATTTGTTTTGTTTTGTTTTTCTATTCGATAAAAACATACCCCAAATAATGATTGATCTGCATAAAGAACAAGACGAAATAAAAGTTAGTTTTTTCCTGTTTTTATCTAGAAACACAAAGATAAAAGTTAACAGATGTTCTATTGTTATTGTTCTTCTTTTCGTAAAGGTTATCTTATTTTATTGCGTACTTTTCGGTTTAACTCGAAAGTTCACATTCCTATTTGAACAAATATCGATCAAAGGACAAAAAAAGAAGAAGCACAACATTTATATACAACTTTGAATCACAGATTTAGTCTGATATTGGCATTTGTGGAATGTAATGAAATTGTCGTTGAGATTGTTGATCTTGTTGAATTGATTGATTATTATTATTAGTTGAATTAAAATTAATGGTATCGAGCAATTGTTGATCGAATTGAACAATATTTGTACGTCGAACATTGCCGATAAAATCAGTGAGTAATGTTTTTCTGTAATCACGTTGAGTAAATAGATCGGTTCGCCATGTCACTTCCGATATGCAAAGATGTTTTGGACAACAATGAAAAAAGTCATCGATCGTTTTTTGTGAGTCTTGTTTTAGTTTCTCGAGAAATTCCAATGCATAGTATGTAAAACGATCGATAACATAGACACCAATCTTTGGATCGACATGATGTGAAAGTGAATCTTCGCCACGTTTCGACGAGCCAACAGCAAGAATATTTGGCGAGTAGAATTTTTCGAATAATGTCGCTGCTTGACATGTATCAACAACGAAAAACAATTCATGATATCGTTTTTTTCGCCACATTTGCTCGATTACATCGGCTAATTCGACAGCTGAAATTTCTTCATTATCTTGAAATTTCAAAAATCCATCGCCACCATGACCAGTCATGTAGATAAATATATTCGAACTTTCATCGGAGAGTAAACGCTTCGAAACAGGCGTTACTTCCGGTAAACGATTGGTGAGAATTCGTACGAAATTTTCAACTGTGACGTCATAACCACGATAGTCAACTTCGACATCATCACCGTAGACATTGATTTGTTCGGCTACATTGTTGAAGATTTCAGCTGGACGAGGATTTCGTGGACTACAGGCCATATCATCGGCCAACATGAGAATGATATTCGAATCGGGAATGCCAAGTCGTTTGACACTTCGATAGATCGAAAGAACATTGGCAACATGTCGATAATTAAACCAAAACCTTGATGTATCAACAAGAATAGCCCAGTTATTTGTGTGACGTGTTGTTGATTCAGCAAATTTATTGAAAGCATCGAGCGCCGTATTCGAACCGAATAAAAATCCGATGAGAAGACATTTGAAAAGCATCTGAAGGAAAAATAGAAATCCTTGGGTTATTTATGAGTAAAGCAAACAAGACTAAACATGATCGATCGGTACATGCACTATCGAACGATATGAACATTAGTGTTAACCAATGAAAAACAATTTGTTCTATATTTTTTTGCCATCAGCTATTAGCCAATCAGAATATTTCGAGAGATGACACGGGTGAATTGTAGAGAGAAAAAAAATGTTTCTATTGAATTTGAAAACTTAGACAGACGACCTTTAGAATAACATTTAAAACAATGAAGCTTTCCGTTTGTTGTTAATTGTTTCCTGCTTTTTTTCAAACATGACATTTGAATTTCTATAGATTGTTTGGTTTTAATTATTAGTTGATAAAATGACAGTGAAAACTTTTATCATGTTCAAACTATAGTTTATTTCTGATTGCTTTTTAGCTTGTATTGTACTGTGGTACTGCATACGCTGGATGTGCAAAATGAATTTGAGGTGTTGTATGAGTAGGCTGGATGTATGTTACTGGTATTGAGCCATAAAACCGATTTGCATTTCTTATTTTCATTAGTTCATGCTTTTCTCCTTGAAAATTTTTGACTCGATTTTCTATTTCTTTTTTAATTAAGTGTGTGCGTATTCCATGATAGTATATAAGTTCTTTAAGCAACACTAAAGTTCGAATAACTCCAAGAAATACATCAATGATGACTAAACACCCCAACGCGGCAATTAGGATTAATATACCTATCAAATAAATAAAAATAACACAACCTTCACCCGGATCACCACCACCTCGTAAACCAGACTGTGAGTTTTCGTTTGTATTGCGACAACAAATCATATTATAAAACACACATGCAGCACAAGGGATGTCAGCTATTTTTGTTCCATGATCATGATTATATTTGGGAAATTGAGTAAGTCTACCAAATACACCCATAAGCACTAAAACCATAATCAAACCACTAATATAATAAACAAGAAATGGGTCCATCGAAGCTGGATACATATTTATAACGATTCGATCAGTTTTGTCAAGATATTCAAACAAATATTTGAATCCAATAGTAATTCCTTGGCTGATTATAATCATTAGTAATAGATCAAAAGTGACTAAGAAACGAAATAATACTGCTTTTGTTTCAGTGATTCCTTTACGAACTAAAACTTGTTTAATAACATATTTAAATTGACAAGTTTCACAATATTGAGTACCACGTCCATCTATGTTTAATGCTCGAAAATTATCTAGACATTGTCTATGAACGTATTCTAATGGGCCATTACATAAACATGGAATAATTAAATCTTTCGTATTTGAAGGATCACGACATAGTCGACATATTTCTTCTGAAGTATTCTCGATTGGTCTTGCAGACGCAGACATTTAAAATCTATTTTGAAATTATATAAATGCTCACGATCTACGCTCTTAAATAGGTTTTAAAAAACGTTCTTAAGATGCTCTACTTAAAAACTGAGAAGACATCTGATAGTGTCACGATTATTCATGAAAAGAACACAAAGATTATAAACAACAGCACGAATAAAACTAGGTTATCTTCCTCAAATATTTTCTTTGATGCTATCGTTTTTGTTAAAGTTTGACATATTTGTATTTAGCAGCAAGAAACAAGTCCCATTCGTATAAAATACCTCTCTAAAGTGAAAAGTAACTGAAATTAACAGAAAATTTATGAGAAATACGATCAAGCACATAGTGTAGCTTTGATAATCTCTAATGATGAATACAAGAAAGAAAAAAGGAATCGCCCTTCTTGTCGAATCAGCGGAAAATCAAGAAGAGAACAATGATAACTTCACCGTATTTATTATATGTCTCGTTTGTTCTATTAGTCTTACTTTTCTTACTTTCAACTCTCAGAAAGCAGGAAATGTTATAATGTCTCATCGAAAAACATTAACACTGGAAGAAACTAAAGGCGTTAAACGTAAACTCAAAGGTGATAGTCGGCAATTAATTGACAAAGTTGTCTTCGCATGGTTCGCTCAACAACGTGCTAAACAAATCCCGATTTCCGGACCTATGTTTCGAGAGAAAGCCCGACAAAGTTGCTGAACTATTAGGTGATACATCAAATGAATTTAAAGCATCTAACGGATGGCTCGAAAAATTTCGTAATCGTCACGCCATTTCACTTCGAACAATAAGCGGTGAAAGTGCTTCGATTGATCCTAAAACTTTTGAAGATTGGTCAAATCGATTTACAACAATACTTGATGGATATTATGCTAATCACATATTTAATGCAGATGAAACTGACTTCTTTTATTACGTACTAAAACTTCTAGCAAGTCCAATTGGTGCCCATTATAGAGAGGTTTTACTGTAAGTGTTTCCTGGTTTTCTTTTTTCAAACATGACATTTGAATTTCTAGAGATTGTTTGGTTTAATTATTAATTATTTGATAAAATAACAGTGAAAATTTTTATTATATTCAAACTAGTTATTTCTTATTGTTTTTCAGCTTGTATTGTGTAGTGGTACTGCGTATGCTGGATGTGTAAAATGAATTTCAGGTGTTGTATGAGTAGGCTGGATGTATGTTACTGGTGTTGAACCATAAAGCCGATTTGCTTTTCTTATTTTTCTTAATTCATGCCTTTTTCCTCGAAAATTTTTGACTCGATTTTCTATTTCTTCTTTGACTAAGTGTGTGTGTCAAGGGGGAAACAGCGGACTTCAAGACTTCAAGACTTCAAAGACTTCTAAAGACTTCAAAAGACTTCCCCCTATGTGACTTCACTTTTTTCGCAATACTTCATAAGACTTCCAATAACTTGATAGACTTCGAAGAGTTTGAAAGACTTCTAAAGTCTTCAAATGATTTCGAAAGACTAAAATAGATTTCAAGAGACTTGAAGGACTTCTGGAGACTTCAAACGAGTTCAAGGAACTTCATAAGACTTCCAGAAACTTCTAAGATTTCATTAGACTTCAATAGACTTTTAGGGACTTTAGTGACTTCGCATGACTTTACGAGATTTAAAAAACTTCATCGGACTTTATGAGACTTCATAAGACTTCAAGGGACTTCATGAGACTTCATGAGACTTCATGGGACTTCAAAGGACTTCATGAGACTTCAAAGGACTTCAAGGGACTTCATGGGACTTCATGAGACTTCATCGGACTTCAAGGGACTTCATCGGACTTCAAGGGACTTCATCGGACTTCAAAGGACTTCATGAGACTTCATGAGACTTCATCGGACTTCAAAGGACTTCATGAGACTTCATGAGACTTCATCGGACTTCATCGGACTTTATGAGACTTCATAAGACTTCAAAAGACTTCACTGGAGTTTCTTAGCATATGAGTGGGTATCTGTAATTTACGCTATCAGCACTAACACCCAACTTTGTAAAACCGCATATAGGTTATATTCACTAACACCCAAAACTCGATGAGCTATGCTTACTAACACCCACTAACACCCATTTCGTAC
>Ga0209930_1002511_pt1 | contig 21397 bp, 16 predicted proteins | sample ThiBiot_500_biof_2_FD_183948 | JGI IMG/M metagenome (GOLD analysis project Ga0209930, IMG submission 183948) | Wastewater bioreactor microbial communities from Cape Town, South Africa - Thiocy_cont_500_biof (SPAdes) | ecosystem: Engineered > Bioreactor > Thiocyanate-remediating >... | reverse complement strand
CCGGCTCGGGGCTGTTCTGGGCGAAATCCGCCGCTTCGTTGACGATGTCGCGGACATCCGCGTCGATCTTCTTGAGATCGTCCTCGCTGGCCCAGCCCTTGTCGAGGAGGCGCAGGCGCACCTGCTCGATGGGGTCGTGCTCGTTGCGCATCTTCTGCACTTCGTCCTTCGACCGGTACTTGGCCGGGTCGGACATCGAGTGGCCGCGATAGCGGTAGGTCTGCATCTCGAGGATGTAGGGACCCTTGCCGGAGCGGCACCATTCGACGGCGCGTTCGCCGGCGGCGCGCACGGCGCGCACATCCATGCCGTCCACCTGCTCGCCGGGAATGTTGAAGGAGAGGCCGCGGCGCGAGAAATCCGTCTGCGCCGAGGAGCGCGTCACCGAGGTGCCCATCGCATAGCGATTGTTCTCGATGATGTAGATGACGGGCAGCTTCCACAGCTCCGCCATGTTGAAGCTCTCGTAGACCTGGCCCTGGTTGGCGGCGCCGTCGCCGAAATAGGTCAGCGAGACGCGGTCGTTCTTGCGGTAGCGATTGGCGAAGGCGAGGCCGGTGCCGAGCGAGACCTGGGCGCCGACGATGCCATGGCCGCCGAAGAACTGCTTCTCGATCGAGAACATGTGCATCGAGCCGCCCTTGCCGCGCGAATATCCGTCGCGGCGGCCGGTCAGCTCGGCCATGACGCCCTTGGCGTCCATTCCGGTCGCGAGCATGTGGCCATGGTCGCGATAGCCGGTGATCACCTGATCCTCGCCGTTGCGGATCGCCATCTGCATGCCGACGACGACCGCTTCCTGGCCGATATAGAGGTGGCAGAAGCCGTGGATGAGACCCATGCCATACATCTGGCCGGCCTTTTCCTCGAACCGCCGGATCAGCAGCATCTCGCGATAGGCTTCGAGCTCCTCCTCGCGCGAGAAGTCGGCGACCTGCGGCTTCGCGGCTGCCGAGCGCGCGGGCGACGCAGCTTTTGCGGCCCTATGCCCGGCTGCCTTGCGACCGTCGGTCGACCCGGCTTTGCTGCCGACCTGCGATTTGGCTACAGCCATACCTTCGTCTCCGGAGCGTTATCCCTCAAACTATGGGGCGTGACGTTATCCGAAGGCGATACGCAATCCAAGATGCATGGCGAGCACGGGAGCCATGCACCAACTACATGACTTCGTTGCCTAAATGGTGATGAACCGGGTTTCGGTTAATCGCGCTGCAGCGCGAAAATTACTGCGATGCGACCGACTGCGACGCAGCAAGATCGATCACGAGCTCGTCCGGCTTCAGCACATTGAGGTTGCTGCGGGCGCGCTCGTCGATCATGTCCGGGTCGAGGCTGTCCGGGCGCAGCAGCCGCGAGCGCTCCTGCAGCGCAAGGCGCTGCGCCTTCAGGCTTTCGAGCTCCGCTTCGAGGCCGATCGCCTCGCGATTCATGCGGTCGCGGGACCAGATGCCATAGTCGCCATTGAAGGAGTGATAGCCGAAATAGGCCATCACCGCGACGGCGCCGAGCGGCAGCAGCAGCTTGCGGCGGCGGGAATTGCGGCGCTGGCGGGTGGTCATGCGGTGGGCCCGGTGCGATGCAGCATGGTGAACGGATCATCATCGACGAGGATTAACGCCGCGTTGCCGAGCGCGCAGATGGTTGGCGATGGACGGCGGCAGGCCTTGTGGACTAAGAGAAACCGCGCGGCGCCGCCCTTTCCGATCCTGGCGCGCCGCGAGCGTGCGCCAGGCGCGCGCGCCCCGAACGACTGCGCGACCGAAGCGCGCCGAAAGACATAGATGACATCCGAAGAATCGACCGCGCCCGCCATCTCCAATCCCGCGCTCGCCGCCGCCCTCGATGCGCGCGGCTACAAGAGCCTGACGCCGGTGCAGGCCGCCGTCGTCGCCAGCGATGCCGGCGAGCGCGACCTGCTCGTCTCCGCGCAGACGGGATCGGGCAAGACGGTCGCCTATGGCCTCGCCCTCTCCTCGACGCTGCTCGGCGGCGAGACCCGCTTTCCGCAAGCCGACCTGCCGCTCGCGCTCATCGTCGCGCCCACCCGCGAACTCGCCCTGCAGGTCCGCCAGGAGCTCGGCTGGCTGTATGCCGATACGGGCGCCCGCATCGCGACCGCCGTCGGCGGCATGGATGTCCGCCGCGAGCAGCGCGCGCTCGCCGATGGCGCCCATATCGTGGTCGGCACGCCGGGGCGCCTGCGTGATCATCTGGAGCGCGGCCGTCTCGACGTCTCGGCGCTGCGCGCCGTCGTGCTCGACGAGGCCGACGAGATGCTCGATCTCGGCTTCCGCGAGGATCTCGAGCTGATCCTCGATTCGGTGCCGCCGACCCGGCGCACCCTGCTCTTCTCGGCGACTCTGCCGCGCGAGATCGTGCGCCTCGCCCGCCGCTACCAGAAGGACGCGCTCAGGATCGACACGATCGTCGAGAACCAGCCGCATGGCGATATCGAATATCGTGCACTGCGCGTGGCGCCCAACGAGGTCGAGCTCGGCGTCGTCAATACGCTGCGCTTCTTCGATGTCGGCGCGACTCTCGTCTTCTGCGCGACACGCGAATCGGTCCGTCACCTGCATGCGAGCCTCGTCGAGCGCGGTTTCGCCGCCGTCGCCCTTTCCGGCGAGCTTAGCCAGAGCGAACGCAACCATGCGCTTCAGGCGCTGCGCGACGGCCGCGCCCGCGTCTGCGTCGCCACCGACGTCGCCGCGCGCGGCCTCGACCTGCCCGATCTCGGCCTCGTCGTGCATGCCGACCTGCCGACCGGTCCGGCGGTGATGCTTCACAGGAGCGGCCGCACCGGCCGCGCCGGCCGCAAGGGCGTCAGCGCCTTGCTCGTGCCCTATACCCAGCGCGCCAAGGCGCTGCGGCTCATCCGCGCCGCCGGCGTCGATGCGCGCTGGAGCGCGGCGCCCTCCGCCGACGAGATCCGTGCCCTCGATCGCGAGCGGCTGCTGGCCTCCTTCACCAATGCCGAGCCGGCGACGCCGGAGGACGAGCAGATCGCGACCGCGCTCCTGGAGCGGATCGGCCCGCAGGCCGCCGCGACCGCCCTCGTCCGCCTCGCCCGCGCCCGGTTGCCGGAGCCGGAGGAACTCGTCGATGTCGGCCAGGCGCCGGACGAGCGCCGCGGCAATCGCGAGCGGCCGCAGCGCGGCCAGCGGGATGATCACGCCCGTTCCGACCGGCAATCCGACGATCGTCAGGAGCGCCCGCGTCGCGGTCCGCGCGAGGTGGAAGGCGGCGACGCCGTCTGGTTCCGCCTCTCGGTCGGCCGCCAGAAAAACGCCGATCCGAAATGGCTGCTGCCGCTCATCTGCCGGCGCGGCCATGTGACGAAGAACGAGATCGGCGCGATCAAGATCTTCGAGCGCGACAGCAAGTTCGAGATCGCCGCCGAGGCCGCCGAACGCTTCGAGGAAGCCCTGCGCCGCACCGACGACGAAGAAATCCGCATCGAACGCGCGGAAGCCCCGGGCGGCGGCGATGGCGCGCCGCGAGGCGGTCCGAAGCCCGCCCACAAGGGCGGACGCTACAAGGGCGGGCAAAAAGCAGGATCGCGGGGCGGCGACAAGGACGGCGCGTCCTCAAAGCCGAAGGGCCGTTACGACAAGCCGAAGGGACGCCCCGATCGGTCTCGCGATCGCGAGGTGTGACCTCGGTCACAGGACGGATATCGCTCGCTGCTCGGGCGAGCTTTGCGCAGAATGACGGCACCTTGGTCTTCACGCTCGCCCGGGGCCTGAGGAAATGACCTGGGATGAAGGCCGTGACGGTGATGGCAACGCCCGTTGAGGGCTCCGCACCTCTGCATCGGACGGCGAGGCCGCTGCCCCGCGCAACCGTGCGATTGTGGCCCTGACCGGACTTCCGTTGTAGTTCTGCCGCTCCGTCGCGGGATCCCCACCCGCGTGTTCGGCGCGCAACGCTTCGCTTTTTGCTTTGCCCAACGTCTTGTGCATTGCGGTATGGCGTGTCAGTTTCGCGCCGTGAACGCCCTGACGACGCAAGGTCGCCTGCACCTGGCCGAACCAGATCAGTATCTGTTCGTGCGAGAAATGCGACTTGCTACAAGTGCTTGATGGATCGCAGAACTAATTTATGATGCATCGCACCAAACGGCCCCCGACGTCTGAAATCAGGATTTGGCCCCGATGATGATCGAACGTAACGTCATGCGGTTCGTCGTGTTCGCGGAGGATTCGATCCTTTCCGCGCTCACGAAGATCAGCGCGAACAAATCCGGATTTGTACTCTCAGTTTCCGAGCAGGGCCTTCTGCTTGGCGTCGTGACCGATGGCGACATTCGCCGCTGGCTGGCGGGTACGCCCGAGATCGACCTGTCGCTGCCGGTTGGCGACATCGCCAATCCGAACTTCGTCAGTGCGCGGGACGATACGCCGGTCGCCACGATCAACGAGATGTTCTCGGACCGGATCCGGTCTGTTCCTCTCGTCGACGAATATGGCCGCGTGGTCGGCATCGCCTTCCCGAAGATGGAGACCTTCTCCGTCGGGGGCCGCCTGATCGGACCGGGGCATCCGTCCTTCGTCATCGCCGAGATCGGCAACAACCATAACGGCGACATGGACCTCGCCCACCGGCTGATCGACCTCGCCGCGGAGGCGGGAGCCGATTGCGCCAAGTTCCAGATGCGCGACATGTCCTCCCTCTACCAGGGCACCGGCGCTCCGGAAGATGCGTCGAAGGACCTCGGCGCGCAGTACACGCTGGATCTTCTCGCGCGCTTCAATCTGTCGAAGGAAAACCTCTACATCCTGTTCGACTATGTCCGGTCGAAGGGCATGGAGCCGCTCTGCACGCCGTGGGATCTGAGCAGCCTCAAGGCGCTCGAGGAATACGGCATCTCGGGCTACAAGCTCGCCTCGGCCGACCTGACCAATCACGAACTGCTTCTGGCGCTGGCCGAGACCGGCAAGCCGCTGTTCTGCTCGACGGGCATGGCGACCGAGGCCGAGATCAAGGAGAGCGTCGCGCTCCTGAAGGCGAATGGCGCGTCCTTCTGCCTGCTCCACTGCAACTCGACCTATCCGGCGCCCTACAAGGACATCAATCTCCTCTACATGGACCGCCTTGCGGTTCTGGGGGATTGTCCGGTCGGCTATTCGGGCCATGAGCGCGGCTGGGCCGTGCCGGTGGCCGCCGTCGCCCGCGGCGCCTGCGTGATCGAGAAGCACTTCACCGTTGACCGCTCGATGGAAGGCAACGACCACAAGGTTTCACTGCTTCCCGAAGAGTTCACCGAGATGGTTGTCGCGATCCGCGCCGTCGAGGAAGCGATGGGCACGGCCAAGGAGCGCGAGCTCACGCAGGGCGAGCTCATCAACCGCGAAGTGCTCGCCAAGAGCCTGCATGCCGCCGTCGACATCGAGCAGGGGCAGCTCATCACCGACGACATGCTCGTGGTGAAGAGCCCCGGCCAGGGCCTGCAGCCGAACCGCCGCGGCGAGGTCGTCGGCCAGCCGGCGCGGCGCAAGATCACGGCCGGCAGCCCGATCTTCGCGGCCGATGTCGTGGAGAGCGGCGTCGCTGCCCGGCCGTTCCATTTCCCGCGGCCCTGGGGCATCCCAGTTCGCTGGCACGACCGCGCCGCGATGCTGGCCGCGACCAATCTCGACCTGCTCGAATATCACCTGTCCTACAAGGACATGGAGGCCAATCTCGGCGACTGGTTCAAAGGTGTCGACGACGTTTCCTTCGTCGTCCATGCGCCGGAGCTGTTCGCGGGCGACCACATTCTCGACCTCGCCGCCGAAGACGAGGAGTACCGCACCCACTCGATCGCCGAGCTGCAGCGCGTCATCGATCTGACCCGCACGCTGCGCCAGTGGCACCGCCCCGGTCAGCCGCCGCTGATCATCACGAACATGGGCGGCTTCAGCACGTCGCGCGCCCTCCCCGCCGCCGCCCGCAAGGCTCTCTACGACCGCATCAAGGACAGCCTCTCGCGGCTCGACCGCGAGGGCGTGGAGATCATCCCGCAGACCATGCCGCCCTTCCCCTGGCATTTTGGCGGTCAGAGCTACCACAACCTCTTCATGGACCCCGACGAGATCGTGGCGTTCTGCAAGGAGATGGGGATGCGCATCTGCTTCGACGTCTCCCACTCCCAGCTCGCCTGCAACAATTTCGGCTGGTCGATGAAGGAGTTCTGCGAGAAGGTCGGGCCCTACACCGCGCATCTCCACATCGTGGACGCCAAGGGCGTCGACGGCGAGGGACTGCAGATCGGCGACGGCACGATGGATTTCGCCGTGATCGCGGATGTCCTCAACCGCGCCTGCCCGGATGCGAGCTTCGTCCCGGAAATCTGGCAGGGTCACAAGGACTCCGGCGCCGGCTTCTGGTTCGCCCTCGACAAGCTCGAGCGCTGGTTCGGCGGCAGCCGGGGCAAGGCGCGCCTGTCGGAAGTCCGTTATGGCTGAGCGGTCGATGTCGCGCGAGGTCGTCGCGCTCGTTCCGGCCCGCGGCGGCTCCAAGGGGCTGCCGGGAAAGAACATCCGTCCGCTCGCCGGCCACCCGCTGATCGCCTGGGCGATCGCGGTGGCGAAGGCGGCGCCCTCGGTCGGCCGCGTCTTCTGCTCGACGGATTCGCCGGAGATTGCCGACGTGGCGCGGGCCTATGGGGCCGAGGTGCCGTTCATGAGACCGGCCGAGTTCGCCGGCGACTTCGCAACGGATCTCGACGTCTTCGGCCATTTCCTGCGCTGGCTCGAGGAGAACGAGGGTACGGTGCCGGAACATGTCGTCCAGCTCCGGCCGACGACGCCCTTCCGGGATCCGCTCTGGATCGACGACTCCGTCGCGCGCATGCAGGCCGATCCCACGATCACCTGCGTGCGGTCGATCACGCCGGCTCCGCATACGCCCTACAAGATGTGGACGGCCGACGCCGATCTCCGCCTGGCGCCGCTGATGACCCTTGAGGGCGTCGCCGAGCCGTTCAACATGCCGCGCCAGAAGCTGCCGGTCGTCTACTGGCACACCGGCCAGCTGGACGTGATCCGTTCGGAGACGATCCTCGGCAATTCGATGACGGGCGACAACATCGCCGGCATCAGGATCGACATCAAGACGGCGATCGACATTGACGATCTCCGTGACTTCCAGCTCGCCGAACTGGCATTCGACGACGTCATGCCCGAGGCGGTGCGCCGGGCTGTCTCGGCGACGGCCGCGGCCGCCGCGTAAGGCGGAGCGGCCCTCGCTGGGCGTGCGGCAGGTAACGGATCGGTTTCGGAAAGGCTCGCATGCGCGCGCTCGTCAAGACTGTGCTCGGCAGGTTGCGTCTGGCCACCACCAACGCCCGCCGCCGCTACTGGACGAAACGGGTCAGCCGGACCGCCGCCAGCTGCGGGCCGGACCTGCGCGCCAACAGCCGCACGATCGTCACGCCGAAGACGCATATCGGGCGGTCGGCGAATTTCAACGGCATGGTGATCACAGGCGGCGGCACCGTCCGGATCGGTTCGTGGTTCCATTCCGGACGTGACTGTCTGGTGATCTCGTCTTTCCACAACTACGACGGCGGCAGCCGCATCCCCTATGGCCCGAAGGGCGAGGACATCGACAAGGATGTGACGATCGGCGACTTCGTCTGGCTCGGCGACCGCTGCATCGTTCTCGGGGGCGTCACGATCGGCGAGGGAGCGATCATCCAGGCCGGGTCTGTGGTCGTCTCGGATGTGCCGCCGCTCGCTATTGCCGGCGGCCATCCCGCGCGCGTGTTCCGCACCCGCGACGCTGCGCATTTCGAGCAGCTGAAGAGCGAAGGAAAGTTCCATTGATCCGCCGCCTTGCCTCCCGGGTCCCGGCCGGGGCGCTGCGGTCCGGCAAGGCTGCCGCCGTCTATTTCGGAACCTCGGCGCTCAACGCGATCGTTCCGCTTCTTCTGCTGCCGGTCCTCACCGCGCGCCTGACGCCGGCCGACTACGGCACGGTCGCGCTGTTCCAGGCGGTCTCGACCCTCGCCAACGTGTTCATCTATTTTGGCATGGGCTCGACCGTGATGCGCAGCATGACGGTGGGTCCCGAACATGAGCGGCGCGACTATGTCGCCTCGGCTTTGGTCATCATCGTGGCGGTGTTCGCGGCGACGACCTTCCTCGGATGGGGCGTCGATGCCCTGGCCGGCCCGATCGCGGGACTGTCGGTGCTGTGGTTCACGCTCGCGATCGCGACCGGCGGCTTCATGTCGCTGAACCAGCTCTATCTCATCGTCTTGCAGGCGCGGATGCAGGCCGTGAGCTTTTCCTTCGTGCAGATCGGCACCGCGGCGCTCAATGTCGGCCTGACGCTGCTGTTCGTTGTCTCGATGAACGAAGGCTGGCAGGGCCGCGTCTCGGCGATCGTCCTCTCCTTCGCCGTCTCGGGCGTCGCCGGCATTCTCTACATGGCGGTACGGCGCGAGATCGGCCGTCCTTCCGTCAAGCATATCAAGGATGCCGCGCAACTCGGCGGCGCGACCCTGCCGCACAGCCTGCTCAACATGGCAATGGCGGTGGCCGACCGCTTCCTGCTCAACATCTTCTTCTCGGACTCGGTCGTCGGCGTCTATGCGGTCGGATCGCAGCTTGCATCCGGAATCATGTTCATCGGCCAGTCCATCCACGGCGCGGTTCAGCCGCAGGGTCTCAAGATGATCGCCGCCGCCAAGACCGAGGCGCAGCGTCGGCGCCTCGGCAAGATCGCGGTCGCCATCGTCGGCCTGATCCTCGTCATGTCGATCGCCTATGTCGTTGTCGTCGCGGTCTTCGCGCCGAGCCACATCGACCCGAAGTTCCACGATTTCAAGCAGTATTTCTTCCTGCTCAGCATCGCATCGATCTTCCAGTCGATCTATTTTATCTTCTCCTATCCGCTATTCTACTATCGGGCGACGAAAGTCCTGGCGACAACGGGGTTCATCTTGGCCGCCGTGTTCGCGGCCGTGTCGCTTGGCGGCATTTACGTCTTCGGCTCGATCGGCGTGAGCCTCGGCATCGTCTCGGCGCGTGCCGGCCTGCTGGGGGTGGCCGTCCATTATGCACTGAAGCTGACGGCGATCGGCCCATCTCCCTCCGTCTCCTCCAACGCGGTCGCTCAAACCCATGGCTGAGATCATCGAGACGTCCCATGCCGGCACGGATCGCATGCTTGAGGTCTATGAGCGGTTTGTCGGCCTCGAAACGCGCATCGCGGCGCACCGGCTGACCATCGGAGGCGTCCATGTCTGGTCCGCCGCCCGCAGCGAGATCTTCCGCAAGGTGCTGACCGCCACCGCGACGACGACGGACTTCCACAATATCGACCTCGCCTATGGCGGCGGCCGCGCCCGGCTGCTGAAGAACCTCGCTCTGCGCAACCCGTTCCTCGCGGGCCGCGCGGACACCGTGATCTTCCGCTGGGAGCGCCGCCATGGCACCGAGGGCGATCCCATCTCGAACGCGGTCGCCTCGTCGCTGGGCGGGCAGGAACGGCTGATCCAGATCGAGGCGCGCGGCAATCCCGCCGAAGGGCCGGGCCGCTACAGCATCGACGCGGTCGCCATCCTTGCGAAGCTGGTCGCGCGGCGGCTCGATCTGCGGCCGACCGAAGCCGAACGCAAGGCGATGGCTGCGGCCGAGGCAGCCGTCCGGGACGAATTCGGCGTCGATGTCGCGCTGCTCGGCTTCCTTTCGGCCTATGCCGTTCGCTTCGAATCGCGCGCGCGGGTTTTCACGCAGCTCTTTCGCCGGCTGGGGACGCGCCGTGTCTTCATCGTCGTGGCCTATTCCTTCCCCGACATCATCGAGGGCGCGCATCGCGCCGGTGCGCATGTCGTCGAGCTTCAGCACGGGCTGATGTTCCGATCGCACACCGGCTACGATTTCCCTGACTCCCAGGACGTGCAGTACCGCCCCGACGAGATCTGGCTGTTCGGCGACCATTGGCGCACTGCCGCGCGCCATGATCCGCGCACGAAGCTCACGGTGTTCGGCGCGCCCCATATCCGCGCCCGCATCGCCGCGGCGGCGAACCGGACCGGCGATCGCCACGGCCTCATCGTACTGTCGCAGCCAGCGGTCACCGGCCAACTCTCGCGCTTCGCCATCGAGCTGGCGAGCCTGCCCGGAACGCCTCACATTCTCTATCGCCTGCACCCCAACGAGAGCGCCGATGCCGTCCGGGAAGCGGCGCGGCTGTCTGGCCTCGGCCCCGATCGTTTCGAGGTCAGCATCGGCGGCGGCGGCACGCGCACCATGGAACTCCAGGCGGCGCATCGCTATCAGCTGGGGGTCTTTTCGACGGCGGTCGTCGAGGGCCTCGCGCTCGGTTGCGAGACGATGATCCTCGGCATTCCGGGCTGGTCGGCGCTGCAGTCGCTGGTGGATGATGGCTTGGCGAAGCTCGTGGTCACGCCTGAACAGGCGGCGGCGGCGATGACCGGCCCGCCTTCAGCTGCCGCCGTGGTCGAGGCGGATCGGTTCTTTGCATAAGGGTGGTGCAGGCCCATGCGCGGCGTGCATCGTTCAGGCTTGAATGGAAGGATGGGTCGATGGCTGATGTGACCGTCTATATCCCGACGCGCAACCGCGCCCGTCTCGTTGCGCAGGCGGTCGCGAGCGTCATGGCGCAGACGCATCAGGACTGGCGCTGCATCATCGTCGACGATGCCTCGGACGACGAGACGCCGCGTGTGCTCGCCGGTCTCGCCGCGGCCGATCCGCGGGTCAGCTATTTCCGTCAGGAGACGGCTCAGGGCGCCTGCGCGGCGCGCAACCGCGCCATCGAGGCCGCCGAGACGGAATTTGTCACCGGCCTCGACGACGACGACATCTTCCTGCCGCAGCGCCTCGCCCAGCTCCTCGAGGGCGTCGCGAAGGGTGCGCCAATCGTCACCTCGCGCGACCTGCTCTGGAAGGCGGGCCGCATCAAGGCGATGCCGAAGCCGGATGTCGCAACGCTGCCGATGATGCTGAAGCGCAACGTCATCGGAAACCAGATTCTCACGCGCCGTGACAACGTCCTTGCGGTCGGCGGCTTCGATACCGCCCTGCCCTCCTGGCAGGACTACGATCTCTGGGTCCGCCTCATCGAGAAGTTCGGCCCGGTGACCGTCGTCCCGCATTTCGGCCAGATCATCTATGGCAGCGACAGCGTCGCCCGCATCACGGACGATGTCAGCCGCCAGGCGCGGGGCATGGAGCTCTTCTTCGCCAAGCACGGGCCGAAGATGAACGCGCAGGCGCGCAGCATCCATCTTGCGCGCCAGAAGCGTCTGAAGGGCGATCCCGAGGCGATCATGCATGCGCTGCGCGGCTTCGACGCCTCCGTCGATGGCCTGCGTGACGTCTTCTGGGCGATGCGCAACTACCGCCAGGCGCTCGCGCTGCGCTGAAGCGGTTCCGCGCCGCGGTCACGCCGCATTCTGCAGACACCCTCCTTTCGCATCGCACCATGACCGGCCGGCTCGAGGCCGCGTCCTTGCACGGAGGATGGCTTGATCAACCGCCGGACATTCCTGCGCTCCGCGGCGCTCGTCACCGCGGCCGGTCTCGCCGGCCCGGCGCTCGCCGCGCCGCCGACGCAGCGCCTCGTCGTCAAGGGCGGCCTCGATCCGGCCGCCTTTGCCGACGAGATGGCATCGGCCGATCCCGACGGGAAATCCGATAACGGCATCGCCATCCAGCGGACCATCAATCGCCTCTCCGACGAAGGCGGCGGCAAGGTCGTGCTCCGCTCCGGCCATTACCGCTTCGCGCGCCTGTTGGTCATCCCCTCCAATATCATGCTCGAAGGCGCCGGCCGCGATGCGACGCGGCTCGAACGCATATCGGGCGATGATTCGCGCTCGATCATCATCGGCACCTATGGGCCGGTGATCTCGACCTCGCCGAAGCTCGAGACGCGCTACCTGATCGAGGATGCGACCATCGAGCAGACCTATGTCGATCTGGTCGATCCTGCCGATGCCGCGCTGTTCAAGCCCGGCGAGCTGGTGGCGATCGACGGGACGCTGGGCGAGGTCCCGCATGGCAAGGGCTTCTGGCTGCCCAACGTGCTTGGCCGGGTCAAATCTGTCGAGGGCGCGCGGATCCATCTCACAGGCCCGGTGGATGCCCCGCGTATTCGCGGCACTTACCAGACGCGCGACGGCAACCGGCCGGGCATCCGCCGTCTCAATACAGGACTGAAGTCCGGCATCCGCGATTCGGCCGGGCGGACCTGGCCGCTCTTCGTCGCCGAAAATGCGGGCATTCGCGGCATGACGCTCGCGCAGAGCCAGAGCATCGGCTGGTTTCTGCCGACGCTCGCGGTCGAGCACTGCTTCGTTGAGGATTGCCGCATCATCGGACGCGGCATCGGCGGCAATCCAGTGGCGCATTCCCGCTTCGAGCGCCTCGAGATCCGCCACCAGAAATACCCGCTCGAGTTCGCCTATCTCTCGCATGACACGCTGGTAAAGGACGTCACCTTCGTTCAGCTCGCCGATGGGGAATCGTCGCGTTCGCAAGGAATCTGGGTCAACAGCAACGAAGGCGGCAAGCGCATCACCTTCGACAACATCACCCGATATGGCTTCAGCGACATGCAGAAGCCGCCGGAGTTCGGCATCGCGCTCTTCGATGGCTCGGTACTGAAGAACTCCCGCATCTTCGCGCCCGCCTCGCAGGGGGCGCTGGCCTATCGCAGCTCGATCATCAATTCGACCATTGTCGCCTCGGCGCACGCCTCCTCGGCGCTCGTCGTCAGCGACAGCACCGTGGAAACCTCCATCATCCGCGGCGGCGGCAAGCAGGCGGTGCTCGCCGACAGTTCGTCCAGGGAGGTTGGAACGCTGATCAAGGACACGACCGTCGGCGGCAAGGAGAAGCGGCGCGCCGATTTCGTCCTCAAGAATCGCAATCCGCTGTTCACCCGCGTCGAGGCGACAGCGACTTTCTTCAACAAGGCTGATCCCGTCATCGCCTCGCTCGCGGCGTCAAAAGCGGCCATGAAGGCTGCGAAAGGCGCGACGGCCCTCGGCCTCACGGCGAAGCCGAGTTTCCATGTCGGCCCGCAAAGCGTCTGGTCCTTCATTCTTGCGGGCACGCTGTCCGGCGCCGGAGACGGGGCCGAAATCGTCATCCGCATCGACGGCGAGGACATTCTCTATCGGCCTTTGCCGGATCTGGCAGGCGCTCCGTTCAGCTTCGAGGCCGAGCTTCGCTTCCCGAAACCGGGCGGCAACGACGGCTTTTCCTGGCGCAACAGCCTCACAGCTGGCTCGGCTGCCAGCGCCGACATCGCGAAAGGCATCGGCGCGATGAAGCCGAAGCGGATCCGCACGGCCGAGGTCGTGATCGTCGGCGCGGCGCCCGGCGCGGCCTTCACGCCCACCGACGGCCGCGTCACGGCCCGCACGATCGGGACCCGCGTCTAGCGGCGATCACCCATCCAAAGGCGCTGGAATTGCTGCGCCAGTCTCGACATGCTGCACTGCACTATGGCATTGTCCCTGCGCGGCTGCCGCCGGGCGCGGCTGCCTGCCATCGATTGAGACCGGACGAAGGGGGCGACGCTTGAGCCAGCTGGATGAGAGCGACTCGGGCATTCTGGACGCGAGCAAGAGCGGCGGCGTCCATGGCGGCGCCAATTTCTCGATCAAGCACCGCATCTTCCGGGGCATCTGGAACCTCGTCTGGCTGATTCTGGCGTCGTGGACGCCTCCTCCGCTGCATGGCTGGCGACGCTTCCTGCTTCGCCTGTTCGGCGCGAAGCTGGGGACCGGGGCGCGGGTCTATGGCAGCGCGCGCATCTGGTATCCGCCCAATCTCGAAATGCGCGACTATTCCGTACTCGGCTGGAAGGTGAACTGCTACAGCCAGGGCAAGATCACGATCGGCCGATACGCCGTGGTGTCGCAATACTCTCATCTCGTGTCGGGAACGCATGCGATCGACGATCCGAGCTTCCAGCTTTATACGCGCCCGATCGTCATCGGCGACAATGCCTGGGTCGCGTCCGATGCATTCGTTGGCCCGGGCGTGACCGTCGGCGAAGGTGCCGTTCTCGGCGCGCGCGCGGTCGCCTTCAAGAACCTCGATCCCTGGACGGTGTATGTCGGCAACCCGGCGCGCCCCGCCCGCCCCCGCAAGCGCTTCACCCGTCCCTAGCCCGCCGCGTCCCGACAGACTGACCGCTTTCCCCCGTGCTTTTCGGCCGAAGACCGAGGACGCCGCATGAACGACCGAAAACTGAGGCTCGGCCTCCTCTCCTTCTGGCTGTCGCGCAACGGAGCAGGCGTCTTCGAGGCGGTGGTCGTCTGGTCGAACCGCAGGTATTCGGCCTCGCGGATGACCGGTCGGACACGGACGCCGCCCGTTTCGAGGGTATCCCGGCCAAGGCCTTCGCCGTGAAGGGGCCACCGGTGTTCGGTTTCGCCCCCGGGCTGCTGGATGCGATCAAGGCCGCTGACCTCGATGTCCTGCATCTGCACGGGATCTGGATGTATCCCTCGCGGGTTGCGGAGCGCTGGGCCGCGGCGACGGGCAAACCGGTCGTCATCTCGCCGCACGGGATGCTCGATCCATGGATTCTCTCGCGCGGGCGGTGGAAGAAGGCGATAGCACGGGCGCTCTACGAGAAGCGGAGCTGGAAGCGGGCGGCGCTGTTTCACGCCCTGACCGAGGCGGAAGCTGCCGATATCCGCACCGCGGCGCCTTCGGCCAAGGTGACGATCATCGCCAATGGCGTGCATCCACCGGCGGGAACCTCGCCCGTGCCGCGCACGAAATTTGTGTTCCTCAGCCGGATCCACCCGAAGAAGAATGTCATTGCCCTGGTCGAAGCCTGGGCCGCTCTCGGCACGCTGCCGGCGGAGCGCGGCTTCTCGCTCGAGATCGCCGGTTTTGGCGAGGCCGAGCATGTCGCCGCGCTCGAGGCAGCTATCAGATCCGCTGACTCCCCGACCATCCGCTTTGTCGGCTCGGTGTTCGGCGAGGACAAGGCCCGGCTTCTGCTCTCGGCGCGCTACCTCGTGCTGCCTTCGCTGAGCGAGGGCCTGCCGATGGCGATCCTCGAGGCCTGGGCCGCTGGTGCGCCGACGGTCATGTCGAAGGACTGCAACCTTCCGGTCGGCTTCGAGCGCGGCATCGCGATCGAATGCGGCCATGGCGCGTCCTCGATCGCCGAAGCTCTTCGCAAGGCGATGCAACTCGACGAGCCCGCCTGGTCCCGCATCTCCTCCAACGCGCGGGAACTCGCGAGGGAGCGCTTCTCGTCCGACGCCATCAGCCAAGCCTGGGTCGACACCTATGCGGCGCTTGCGGCGAGAGGAACGCGTTGATGTACGATCCGAACCAGATTCTACGACGGCAGGCAGTCCGCTCGGGCCGATAATCGACAGGGACGACGATGCTCTTCAATTCAGCCCAGTTTATCGGGATATTCCTCCCTGCGACGCTGCTGCTTTACTATTTTGCGTCAAAATTCATCGGCCGAACCGCCGCGATCGGCGCGCTGGTCCTTGCCGCCTTTGTTTTCTACAGCGAATGGAACTGGACGCATCTTTTCGTCCTGATTCCGTCGATTGTCTTCAATTATTTCATGGCCAGCTTCATTATCGACTCGCGCGCCAGCGGCCGCGTCCATCGATCGAAGATGGGCCTCATCATCGCCATTCTCGTCAATCTCGGCGCGCTCGGCTTCTTCAAATACGGCAACTTCGCGATCGATTCCTTCAATTACATCCTCGCGACCGACGTCCAGCACTATGAAGCCGATCTTCCGCTCGGCATCTCCTTCTTCACCTTCACCCAGATCACCTATCTGGTGGACGGCTATCGCGGCCTCGCCGAGCGCGTCAGGCCGCTGCGCTATGCGCTGTTCGTAACCTATTTCCCGCATCTGATCGCGGGTCCGATCCTCCATCACAGCCAGATCCTGCCGCAGTTCGAAAAGGAAGAGAGCTACCGGTTCAACCTGGCGGTATTTGTCGACGGACTGGCGCTGTTCGGCATCGGTCTCGCCAAGAAAGTGCTGATTGCCGATCCGCTCGGGCAGTTCGCGAGCTACGGCTTCAACGGTGCGGGATCGACCGACATCTCATTCTTCGCCGCCTGGGGCGCAGTCCTCTCCTATACGTTCCAGCTCTATTTCGATTTCTCGGGCTACAGCGACATGGCGGTCGGGCTGGCGCGCATGATGCGCATCGATCTGCCGATCAACTTCTTCTCGCCGTACAAGGCGACCAGCATCATCGATTTCTGGCGGCGCTGGCACATCACGCTGTCGCGCTTCCTGCGCGACTACGTCTACATCCCGCTCGGCGGCAACCGCCGCGGCGAGCCGCGCCGCTATCTCAATCTCTTCCTCACGATGACGATCGGCGGGCTCTGGCACGGAGCTGGGCTCACCTTCCTGCTGTGGGGCGTGGCGCACGGGCTGATGCTGACCATCAACCACGCCTTCCTTTCGCTGCGCGGCAAGAAAGCCGGTGGCATCCTGGCGGCCTGGCCAGTCCGCTCGCTCTCGTGGCTCGTGACATTCGCGGGCGTCGTCTTCGCCTGGGTGCTGTTCCGCGCCGCCGATATGGGTGCGGCCCTCAATATCTATTCCGGCATGCTGGGCAAGAACGGGTTCTATCTACCCGCCTCGATTACCAATCTCAGCCCCACTCTGAAGAACCTCTTCGGATCGCAGGGTAACGTGCCGCTTCTGGCTGACCAGACGCTGCTCGGTCTGTTCACGATGGCGGTGCTCATCGCCGTCGCCTTCGGCCTCTCGCTCTTCGCGCGCAATCCCTATGAGATGTCGCCGAAGGGCCGGCTGGTGCGCGTCTGCATCATGATGCCCTTCCTGATCCAGGCCGTGTTCTTCGCTCGCCACCCGAGCGAATTCCTCTATTTCCAGTTCTGAGCGGGAGCCGCCCATGCTCGAGATTGCTCCACCCTCCCCCACCGTCGGCGGCCGCCGCGCCCTCGCGGTTCTCCTTGTCGGCAGCCTGCTCGCGACCGCGGTCTATCTCGGCCTGTTCCATTTCGTTCTGACGCGCCCCATGACGCTCGGCGACATGACGCGCATGATCGACCGCAAGGAGAAGATCGCCGAGGCGGTAGGGCCGGGCGCCATCATCATCGCGGCGGGCAGCAATGGCCGCTACAGCCACTCCTGCGCAACGCTCTCGGAACTCCTGGATCGCCCCTGCGCGAACATGGGCGTCGCGGCCTCGATACAGATCGACTTCCTGTTCGACTGGGTGGAGAAGGTCGCCAAGCCCGGCGACCTCGTCTATGTACCGCTCGAATATCCGCTGTGGAGCGCAGACCGCAGCGATTTCCTGTCGGACGACATCGGACCCGCGTATTTCTCGAAGGATGTCGCGACGCTTAGCGAACTCGGCTGGGACCGGCTGGCGCATGGCGCCTTCGCCTTCAATGTCCGCTTCGCGATCGAGTCGGTATTCGAGAAGCTGCTCGTCCGCATGGGTGTCGCCCGCCGCGTCGGCGTCACGGCCTCTGACCTCAACGACTATGGCGACATGGTCGGCCATGATGCCAAGGCGGCCGCCGCCTATTCCGACTACCTTGCCAAGGTGCGCTGGCGCGTTCCGAACAACGCGATCTCCGATACGACGCGCGCGCTCGTCAGCAATTTCATCAAAGCGATGAAGGACCGCGGCGTCGTGGTGGTGGGCGGCCTGTCGACGACGTTCGACGACCAGCCGGTCCCCGATTCCGTGATCGCGCCATGGCGGGCGCTGTTCGAGGACAATGGCGCAGCCTTCGTCATGCTGCCGAACAAGAGCCAGTATCCGCGCAGCGAGTTCTTCGACACGACCGCGCATCTGCAGCAGCAATACCAGATCGAGCACAGCGTGGCGCTCGCGCCGCTGCTCCGGCCCCTGCTGCCGCCCCTGCAGGCAAGCTCCGGCAGCTGATCCTCGCCGAGCTCGGGGGCCTGACCCTGCGAAGCAGGTGGCAGCGGCGCCGGGCTCAGCCCCGGCGGATCTGCTGTCCGCGCTGGGGCCCGCCCATCGGCCGGCCGAGAACGCCGCCGTGCGGCATGGCTGCCGCCCGCTTTGGAGGCGGGGTGCCGCCGCCCATCAGCGTTGCGCGCAGCTGCGGGCTGATCTGCTGCGCGATCTTGGGCTTGGGCAGGTAGACCAGGGCTGCGACGCCGATGATCACGCCCATCCAGAGCGGCTTCAGGCTATTGCGCAGCGGATAGGCGAAGACCTGAACCGTCGCGAGCAGCACCAGCAGACCGATGGCGAGACCGAGATACCGGTTGCGTTCCGTCACGCGGCGATAGAGCCAGAAGGCTCCGAGATAGATGGCAGCCAGCGCCGCGAGATAGCCGGGGCCGAAGAAGAACGCTTCCGTAATGCCCGAGAACGGGGCGAATGGCGACAGGCGAACCTGATAGAGCCGGTTGATCTCGGAGAACTTGTCGATGAAGGACGGCAGTGGCGAAAAGCTCAGGATCTCGTAGATCGGAGGATAGGACGCATTGCGCGCGAAGCCTTCTGCAACCACGAACGCGCCTTCCGCGCCGTTGAGCAGGAGCTTCGTCGCGAGATCGAAGACGCCGACGCCGACGAACTGGTCGGGAGCATCGAAGAGACTGCTCAGCCCGTGATGGGCCAACGACCCGCGTCCCGTCAGCGCCGTGGCGTAGGCGAAGACGGTGTAGGTGATGGTCAGGATCTTCGCGATCGGGTGCGAGCCGGTCGAGACGATCGAAAGAACGACGACCATGGCGGCCGGCGGCACGATGGCGACGCGCTGATGCGAGGCGAGGAAGTAGACCGAGATAGCCACCCAGACGACATTGAAATAGATCGCCGGAAGCGGACGTCGCATCGCGAGGTTTATCGCGCCGAGCACGGCCGCGACGATACCGAAGAGCGGCAAGAGGTTCGGCAGGATGGCAAAGGATGGGACGGTGATCACGTCCGCCCGCGTCATCGACAGATACGTATAGTTCGACCAGATCATCTCCCAGTCGGACACGAGAGCGAAAACCATGAGGACGATTGCCGTCAGAACGCCCATGCTGACATTGATCATCGGCATGACGGTCGCAAATCGCGTGATGTCGACGTGGATCGAACCGAGGCGCTGGGCGCCGTTTCGGAACATGCCTTTCCAGAACGACAGGACCACGAGCATTGACGCAGCAAAATACAGCATCATGGTCTGGAAATAGTAAGTATAGACCCCGCCTCGGCTGTAGGTCTCCATGAAGGAGTTCACTGCGAGCCCGTGATAGACGAGCGTCAGCGAGACCTGCGCGACCAGGAAATAGATCAGCGCCAGCCCGGGCAGCGGCGCGAAGCCGAAGCGCTTCAGCGCAATGATTATGAGTACCACCTCGACGGCGACCGCCCCGATGAGCAGCAAAGCGTCCAAAGCGCCCTCCTCCTGTTCGAGCCGGTTCGCGCCGGCAATCGGCACGCCGTGAACCTCGAAGGATCGCGGCGCTTGGCATAACCTATTCCGCGGCGGTCTCGAGGACGCTGGCCTCGCGGCTGTCGGCGCGGCCGACGCCTTCGTAAGCGAAGCCGTGCCGCGCCACTTCCTCGCGGCTATAGACATTGCGGAGGTCGACGAGCACCGGAACCCGCATCGCCGCCTTCAGCCGCCCGAAGTCCAGCGCCCGGAACTGGTCCCATTCCGTCACCAGCACGATCGCGTCCGCGCCCGCCGCCGCCTCATACGGGCTCTCGGCATAGGAGACCCTCTCGTCCAGCAGCGGCTTCGCCGCCTCCATGCCGACCGGGTCATGCGCCACGATCTTCGCGCCCGCATCCTGCAGCGCCTGGATGATCGACAGCGACGGCGCCTCGCGCATGTCGTCCGTCCGCGGCTTGAAGGTCAGCCCCAGAACGGCGATCACCTTGCCGCGCACGTCGCCGCCGCAGGCCGCCACCACCTTGCGCGCCATCGCCCGCTTGCGCTGGTCGTTGATCGCCACCGTCGTCTCGATCAGACGCACCGCGCTGCCCGCGTCCTGCGCCGTCTTCACCAGCGCCAGCGTGTCCTTCGGGAAGCACGACCCGCCATAGCCCGGGCCGGCATGCAGGAATTTCGAGCCGATCCGGTTGTCGAGCCCGATGCCGCGCGACACCGCCTGCACATCCGCCCCGACCTCCTCGCAGAGATCCGCGATCTCGTTGATGAAGGTGATCTTCATCGCCAGGAACGCGTTCGCCGCATATTTGATCAGCTCCGAAGAGCGGCGCGAGGTGAACACGATCGGCGAGGCGTTGAGATAAAGCGGCCGGTACACCTCGACCATCGGCTCGCGTGCCCGCTCGTCTTCCAGCCCGACCACGATCCGGTCCGGCTTCTTGAAGTCGCCGATCGCCGCGCCTTCGCGCAGGAATTCCGGGTTCGACACGACCGCGACATCGGCGGCCGGATTGGTCTCGCGGATGATCCGCTCCACCTCGTCGCCCGTCCCGACCGGCACCGTCGACTTCGTCACCACCACCGTGAAGCCGGTCACGGAAAGCGCGATCTCGCGCGCCGCCGCATAGACATAGGAAAGATCCGCATGGCCGTCGCCGCGACGCGACGGCGTGCCGACCGCGATGAACACCATGTCCGCCGCCGCCACCGCCGGCGCCAGTTCCGTCGTGAACGACAGCCGACCCGCCTTCACATTCTCCGCGACCAGCGCATCGAGCCCAGGCTCGTAGATCGGGATCTCGCCACGCTCCAGCGCCGCGATCTTCGCAACCGCCTTGTCAACGCACACGACGCTATGGCCGAAATCCGCAAAACACGCGCCAGAAACCAGGCCGACATAGCCAGACCCGATCATCGCTATCTTCACGGCAAAGTCTCCTCGACTCGACAGGCTCCAGGAAGGCGGATCGAGGGAACCCCTCCGCTGGAGGCGGACATTGACCGGAAATTGTGCGATGCACAAGACCTGGAGCGGTGCGAAACCGTTACAGAAATGCCCGACTGTTGCCCATTTGCACCTCAGCCGCGCAGGGTCGAGGCGTAGCGCAGACGGAGATCGTTCTGGCGCTGCCGCACCATGCCGGGGATGAGGAAGATGTCGACGAGGATCCAGACGAAGCCGATCAGCACGAAATAGCTGAGGATCTGGAGCACGGCCGAGCCGGGACGCCCGAGATAGAACCGGTGCGCCGAAACGAACCACAGGAAGAACCAGAACAGATAGGCGACCACGACGCTCGGCCCGTCATTGGCGACGCGGGCTTCGATCAGCAGTTGCTGTTCGGTCGAGAGGCTCACAGTTCGACGACCTTTCCGCCTGAAAGCGTGATGCGCCGATCCATGCGTTCGGCGAGGTCCATGTTGTGCGTCACGATCAGCGCCGCAAGACCCGAGGCGCGCACGAGGGCCGAGAGCGCGTCGAACACGTAGTGCGCCGTCGTGGGGTCGAGATTGCCGGT
>Ga0209930_1002492_pt1 | contig 21505 bp, 23 predicted proteins | sample ThiBiot_500_biof_2_FD_183948 | JGI IMG/M metagenome (GOLD analysis project Ga0209930, IMG submission 183948) | Wastewater bioreactor microbial communities from Cape Town, South Africa - Thiocy_cont_500_biof (SPAdes) | ecosystem: Engineered > Bioreactor > Thiocyanate-remediating >... | reverse complement strand
TTTAGAATTTGACGAAGTTTGACAATCGCCCAATATGAATCAGCAGCAGTTGGATAGTAACTTGCAGAAATTATCGTTGTGGCAGTATCGAAGCCCATCAATACGTAATGCAAAGCTTTAAGTACGTCCCAGTCATCGGGACTTAGTGCAGCTAATTTCATACGATTTGTTTGGGCGACAGTGAGGCCATCAAATTTTCGACGGACTACACTGTCTACAATAATATGATGTTGAATCAAACGATCTAACATTTTAAATGTCGTGTTCCAACGAATCTGTGAACACAAAAAAAGAAAAAACTTAAATTGTAGATCAATTTATTTTGAGAAAAAGATAAAATATTCTCTCCATTAAACTGTCCCATTGAGTTGCGACTCAAATTAGTTCGTTATTGTAATTCTTTTGTTTTAAATATATATCTCCAAAATCTCTCTTGCATTTCTTTCAGTCTTTCATTGAAAACATCTATTTCAACTTGCAAAATTACGCACTAGTTTACCTTCATATCAAGTGCTATACCACGGCCATTTCTCCCAATTTGCGTTGAAACGTATGTAAAGACAACACCAATATTTCGCATGTCCGACACCAATTGACGACATCGTTTTAATAAATCAAATGTACGTTCGAGAAGACCAATAAGAGTGAAAGCTCGAGTGTCCGGTTGTATGTTGTGTGATGTGTCATCATCATCATCATCATCATCGTCATTACTCAAGAACGCATCTTGAAAATGTACTGTTCGTTTTTTCTTTCGAACAACAATGTTCGATGGAATCATACGAACTGATGAATGAGACGGATTTCCATCCATATCCTGTTCTCCTTCTCCTTCTTCTTCTTCTTCTTCGTGTTCATCTTCGTCGGCAGACTGATGAGAAGTTTCCGCTTCATCATAACTTAGATCATCTTCATATGCAATATCATCGATAATCGATTCGCCGCCTTGTGCTAATTGTGCTTCGACAATTGGAAACCTAAAAAGATTCATTTATCTAATCGTATCAGGAAAAAACAATAGTAACCCAAAACCGAAAACTACGTAAAAGGTAACTAAACTAAGGATATGATGAATGGTTTCATAAATATATTTCTGAATTGCATATGTCATTTACACATTTATGAATATAAATAAAGTGAACAAAGATCTTTTCGAAGATATCGATTTTTCGACGAGATATAAAGCAACGAGAATAAGCATTTTCTTTACTGAACAAACGTTGTTTTCTCTTTTATTTTGTCTTCTTACACTAACATGTGCCGTACTGTTAGACCTTTTCGTATTCTTTCACAGAGAAGAAACTTACTTGTTTACGTCTGGTGTTGACCATAGACAAAGACCATTTTTCACGACATTATTCAATACGTGTGCAATACAAGCATATCTTCGACCGAAAACACCTGAAGTCGTTGCCGCCACCATTTCACTGCCACAATCTGTAGTAATACCCATTCTTCGTTCAAACGGGATTTTAAATTTCTGATCTAGTTCATAGTTAAGAAACGATTGAACATTGACAGCTAAATGACGTTCATTGAATCGACGTAATGACAAAACAAAAGGAAACGATTCGAAATGATTATCGAACAAGTGTGCAGTTAGCGAGACAAAATACTGTTGACGTCCACTTTTCCAAATATCACATGTAAAAGCTACAGCTGGAGCTTTCTGAAGTACCAACTAAGAAAGAAGACATATAGATTTGTATAAGAAGAACTTTCTTTTGATTTGTATATTTAGTTCACTTAATGATTATTGCTTCACAGAAGCCTTAGACATTGAAACTACGTTATCTTTCAAAAACACAAAAAAGTTTTGCTTGAATGATAATACGTAGTGATGATGAGAATCATAGTTTTACAGTAGAAATCAACTTACTTTCAATTGATTGACATATTTGTGATACGTTTCATTCACTCGAGAAGTAATGGTTGATCTACTAGGTGGTTTGTATCGAGAATCAAAAGCTTTTATTAAATTCATCATTCCAGACTTTTGAAAGCTGGTAAATGATAATGAATCATCAATGATGCAATCAAGGATTGCTTTATCTAATTGTTCTTTTCGAGCTTTCGGAAGAACAGGTAGAGTATCACGTTGATGAATTTGCTGTTTGATTTGTGCCAATTGTGAGTCATATGCAACACCAACAACATTGTGTATGACAAAGAGATGTTTTCGTAAATTTGTTACTGATTGACGATTTGACAAATATACCTAGAAAAGGAAATTGATATATATTCAACATAGATCCTTATCTAGGTAAACAAGAAGACAGTAAAGGAAATCATCGTTTTTAAATATTGAACATTTGCGCATTATAGTGTGCGTGGATTCTTCAAAATATTTGATTTAATTTCTTGGAAAAATATTTTTTCTCGAATTATTCAATACATATCTTTTCGAAGTAATTGCTGTTCTCAAGAATGAAATTTAGGATTGAGAGATAAGATATTTTTCTCTTTATTTTTTGTCAGTAGAAATCATTCGCAAACACAAAATTTTGTTCTAGTCGATCTGTACACGAAATAAAAATTACCTGATTGCATTTTTTGCATAAATAGCTTCCATCGTGTTGTAGAGTAAAATAATTCAAAACGTCCGTCTTGTTCATTTTACCGGACTTTGTCGTTTTGCTGCCAATACGTAGTTGATGTTGCTCATCGTCACTTGAGATATCGAACGGAAATGTTTCAACTGTTGGTGGCGGTGCTGTCGTTGTTGTTTTAACTGTTGGTGATGGTGCCGTCGTTGTTGTTTCAGCTATTGGTGATGGTGCCGTCGTTGTTGTTTTAACTGTTGGTGATGGTGCCGTCGTTGTTGTTTCAGCTATTGGTGATGGTGCCGTCGTTGTTTCAACTATTGGCGATGGTGCCGTCGTTGTCGTTGTTGTTTCAACTGTTGGCGATGGTTGTGCTGTCGTTGAATTTACTGCACTGAAAGCAGCTTCGTCACCATTGTTGATGTCCATCCCAGACAAGTCGACGTCAACAATTGATGAACGACTTGATATTCGTTTCGATCGACGACTTGATTTTGGAGTAGAGATAACACGACTCGAAGAACGATTTGAACCTTGTCCTTGAGCGGAAGTTGAATTACGACGACGTCTTTGAGATGTTGAACGGCGACGTGTAGAAGAAGAGCGTGATGTATTCATTGATCGAGAGACAGACGATCGATTTTTCATCTTTTAAACGCTTGATATTTTTTGAATTAAATCAAATCGAAATTTGAAAAGCGAAAGTTGTGCAACTGAACGATGTGATTATAACGTTTGAATAGAAAGAAATGAAACATTTTATGGGGTTTTTATTTATTCTCTTCTCTTATAGATTAGTCTCGACTATTTTTCGTTCATTTCGTTATTTTTCTCTTCTCTGAACATGAACATATATAAAGAAACGGAAACGAAAGAAAACAAGAACACATGTATTTTAAATATTTAAATATGAACAAGGCATGTGAGTTCAATGAGGACATTTTGATTAAAAACGTGCATTAGTTCATCTCCTTCATGTGGGCTGGCAGTATAACACATGAACATAAAAATATCTTGAAAGTTCTGCATTAATCAAATAGAAATGAATATTCTTATTCTCATATATTTTATCCGATACATTAGAAACAGAAGGATTTATAAAAAAAATCAATCTAATTTCTCCTAGAACTAGATAGTATAAGAGTTTACTTGTATACAAAAAGCAATGCGAAGTAATTTCGTATCTTTCAAAATATTTGAAAGCTGAATATTTATTTGGATAAAATTGATGATATCGAATGATTGAAGAAAACACTTTTCAATACCCCAAATTTTCACTTTAATTTTTCGATTAGCATTATGGCGATAAATTGAAAAATTTTTAAGAGACTATACTATTATTATGTTTAGTTATTCATTTAAATTTTGTTATTAGCTTGCTGATTTGGCATGAAAAGAGAACTACAATAACTAGGAACAGTAAAGAGTAATAGAAATCTAAAATTGGCTGTCAAAGACTATAATTCAACTATGAATCGAATACTTCAAGCATTAAGAACGATTACTAATATCTTTTTAATTTTTTCTTGTAAAATGAAAATAACATCTACAAACTTTTAAAAGTCAACAAATGAGATGTTGACTAATTTAGCAATTTAATCATCTGTTAAAAGACTAATAAACTAGTTCCGTTTGGTTCGGTATACTGTAATCATATTGAGCAGTAAATGCAGACTAGTTACAATCACCTAGTTTTGTTTTTTAATTTACATTGAAGTGGAAAGTTGTTTTATAAATCTGAAAACAGATTACCAGGTTCGCGATCAGTCTATCATCTCGATTTTGAACCAATGTGATTAGATCTTCCATTACTGAAATGGCTACGACAGAATTGAAATCTAACGTCTACCAGATAAGATACAAACAAAGTCACGCTTGAGTATATAAATCTTGCTGTTTCGTATCACATTAATACGCAAATAGAGAAACAAATGCAATTTTTATACATACGACTCATAAATATTATACTTTTGTTAGAATTGATTGACAGAAAAAAAAGACGGATGCACCAGTGAATTTTAATTTTACATAAGCAGTTAATATGTAAGATGACTTAAATTTTTTTTCTGATAGTTCCATAAACAGTTACTTGTTATTGACTGTTACTAGTAACTAGTAACAAAAAAAAAGTTATTGTTACTGGTAACAGTAACAAAAAAAGTTGTTGTTACCGGTAACAGTAACAAAAAAAAGTTATTGTTACTGGTAACAGTAACAAAAAAGGTTATTGTTACTGATAACTAGTAACAAAAAAGTTATTGTTACCGGTAATAGTAACAAAAAAAGTTATTGTTACTGGTAACAGTAACAAAACAAAAATTGTTACTGATAACTAGTAACAAAAAATATTACTGTTACTGGTAATAGTAACAAAAAAGTTATTGTTACTGGTAACAGTAACAAAACTAATTAATGTTATTGTAGCAATAACAGTAAATCGGCACCTCTAGTAAAAAAGCAATAGGCATCGATTTAGGTACAGCATATTCATATGTGGCAATATTTCAAGATGGTGATGTGAAAATAATATCTAATGAATTGCATGAACGAACAACAGCATCGTACGTGACATTTACTAGACATCGACGTTTAGTTGGAAATGAAGCTAAATATCAAGCAGCTTCCTATCCAAGGGGTAGTACCTGTATATCCAATGTTAAACGGCTTATTGGTCGAAAATATGATGATCCAGTCGTACAAAATTATTTACACCCGAAGAAATTTCTGCATTGATATTAAGAAAAATGAAACAGATAGCTGAGAAGTATCTTAACGAGACAGTTACTGACGCTGTCATTACTGTTCCAGCTACATTCAATGATTCACAACGACAAGCAACAAGCGATGCCGGTACTATTGCTGGTCTCAATGTGTTACGTATCATTAGTGAACCGGTCGCTGCTGCTATGGCTTTTAGTTTCGATAAACAAATATATGATGGGCGAACGATTCTAATTTTTGATTTGGGTGGTGGTACTACAAATGTATCAGTTGTAATAGTCAGTGACGGAGGAGTCTTCGAAGTTAAATCAACATCTGGTAATGTACTCGAGAAATTCAACATAAACATAATAAAGATCTATCACAAAATAAACGTGTCGTTCAAAAGTTACGTGCTGCTTGCGAACAAGCTAAAGTAAACTGATTACACTCTAATTATTGTAAATTGATCATTTTTCTTTTTTCTTAGCGAACTCTAACCTCAGCAAACCAAACATCTATTACAATCGATTCGCTTGACGAAGATTTTGATTTTCATTCAAGCATATCTCGTACTCAATTCGAAGATATGAATGATGATTTATTTCGTTCTACACTTAACATTGTCGAAACGGCTTTATCTGATGCTAAAATGGATAAATCAGCCATAGACGAAGTTGTACTCATTGGTGGTTCAGCACGTATACCCAAAATAAAGAAACTTCTAGAAGATTTTTTTCATGGTAAACAATTGAATCAATCAATTAATCCTGATGAAGCTGTTGCTTATGGTGCTGCTATACAAGCAGCTATATTAACAGGTAATAAATCCGAACAAGTCAAAGATCTTGTTTTATTGGATAGTACACCATACTCATTGGTAAATTTATCGAAAGGAAAAACTTTATTTTTATTTTGTCTATGATTAATTTATTCAGGGTATTGAAACTGATGGTGGAAAAATAATAAAATTGATCGAAAGGAATTCGACATTGCCTACAAAACGAACACAAACATTTACAATTTTGCCACAATGTCAATCGGATAAGATTGTAATGGAATTAAGTAAATTCTATGTACCTAATCCAACTGAACAATTAGAAGCTTTGAAACCATTTCAAAATACGAAATTTAATGTTGATATAAAAGTATTTGAAGGTGAAAATGAATTAGCAGAAAAGAACAATTTACTTGGCTATTTCACTCTGTCAGATATATTATTATCATCGAATAAGAGACCACAAATTGAAATCACATTTGATATTGATGCAAATGGCATTTTAAGCGTTTCAGCAATGGATAAAAATTCGAAAAACGAAAATAAGATTATAGTTACAAATGATAAAGGTCGATTGTCAAAACTGGAGAAGGAAAATATTATTAAGAATTTAGACAAATATGACCAAGAAGATGAATATTAATATCAATGTAGGCTGGTGAAAATTGTTCGTGAAATTCAGTTTCCTTTTTTTCTTTTTGCATTCATCAATAAAAAAATTAGACGACTTGAAAATAAAGCAAATTTTGGATGAACAGATTTCTGCAGTGCATACAAATACTAAAGTCGCCATAAGATATAATAATTAATTTCGGATAGATCTAAGTAGTGTAATGGGTGAAAGCTCTTTATAGTGCATGTAGAATATTTCCTTTCAACTCATTCTGCATGCGAAATTATGCCGATTAACATGACCAGTTAACTTGAAAATGAGGTAATCAGTGCAAATGACTCTACATGTAGTAGGAACGGAAAAGTTATCAATTAACAAATCTAGGGCTGTCAAACGTTCTGAATTTATTTTCCTTTTATTTTATTTTTAGACAAATTACGTATACAATACAACGTTGAATAATGAAACGAATATTTTGTTTTAAATTTAAATTTAAATATTATTTTCGTCATTGTTATTTGTGTTTATGACAATGGGCATAACTTGAGTAACTGGTATTCTTTGTCGATTGAAATGAATTGTAAATAAGACATAAATTAATTGTTTACGAAAACGTTCTGATACACAAATATAAATATACAATGGACTCTGAAAATGAAATCATTATTATATTAAATATTTCGTTTTATCGATTACTTACTGCAAAAAAGATATAAAAATTAAAAATTGTAATTGTTGCAGCGAAATTTAGTTTTGTTTTCGTGTCAGGATTAATAGTTAAACTTGGAATCTCTGAAAGAGCATTCACAGTTGTAAATGGTAATAGAGTAAAAATATTGACAATAACTTGTATCAAAACCATAACCGTTAATTGTTTCTCCAATTCACGTCGAATAAGTGGAACTGTACGATATGCCATTTGTTGTAAATTACGAAAAGCCATCGATCCAAATAAAATTGCTATAGTAAGAGGTAAATATCCAAAGAGGACAAGTATAACGAAACAAGCACGATATTGAGTAAAAATCGGATTTGGAGTGGTACAACTAATTTTGTTTGTAGTCGATGATAGAACATGATCATTGAAGATTAAATATAGAATACCATGTAACATCCAAACAGTAATCGTTATGATTATTAAATATTTTGCTACTCTAGTATTACACCATTGTTGCCAACGGGGACGAAAACAAGTTGCAAAATATTGATCAATAGTGGCCAAACATAAACAAGTTAAAGAGCATCCAACAAAGACATGTGTGATATACCCACGAAATTTACAATAGAATAATGATGATTCTGAACCATCAAAGCCTAATGTAACGACCATAATACGAGGACCTAATGAAAACATCAATTGACCAATATTCATCATTGACATAACAGTCAAATATAATGCACATGAACTTTTTCGAAATGTTTGAAGACTAAGAAATACAATGCTAACAAGAATACATCCCATGACACCAACAATTAAAATTGGTACTCCACAATAAATGGTTACGAAATTTGTAATAGTAGCGAATGATGCTGACATGTTAAACTGACTATATTAGAATGTATGTCAGTAATAAATGAAAGCTTTTTTTTTCTAAGTTCATATTTTTAAATAGAATATAATTTATTCAACCGTATTATTTTAATTACTTTTGTTTTTGAATGTCAATATGTTAGTATAGTGTTCATGGAAGAAGTTTTTTATAAATATGATATCTCAGAATTCGAAAATATAATCAACAATAAAACAAAGAGAGAAAACAAAATATCAGAAGCTTCCTCTTTTGGGCGTAAAGTATGTGTATAAGAATGCACTTTTAACAAATGATGAAAGGGCAAGAATGCACAGAAAAAGAAGGGTGGGCGCGATGATACTCCTACAATATACACATATTTTTTTTCGATTTCGAAGTCACTCACTCAGTAATAAACGTTAGTCGACGACGAACGTGTCGAATCCTAACAGTTTTTGTATGTAACTCGAAAATATATTTCGTTTACTTTTTTCTATATTAATTTATATCAATCAAGTCGATTAAGATGATTACAAGTGAAGAACATTACAATGTTTTTAGTGCATGGTGGTCACGCCACTTCAGTCGAATTCAAATGGGAGCATTCATGACTGTTCTTCTGCTTCTCATTGTTTCTGGTTCAATTGTAGCTTTCACATCTTATCATGCAGCAAAATCTACTAGCATTAATACGAATAATGATGAGGAACGTCAAGTGCGTCACGTGCGATCATATGTCGATGAAAATTCTTTACCTGAGCGTATTGGCTCAATGAATATTTACATTCGAAAAAGTCGTCATCGAGATAATCAAGCAACCGCTTACAAACGTTTTCGTTTTCCTATTGCAAAATTTAATCGTCGAAATTTACGTATGTTTTATCAAAAATATATTTATTTCTTTTCTTTATTATTTTTTTCTACGAATTTAGCATTTACTCGTCCATTTCTCAGTTTCACACCTCGAATTCCAATCTTTGCTGATCGATTAACTAAACAAACAATTATTTTTGCACCAACCGGAAGTATAATAGAGTTCATGTGATTGTAATCTAATCATCGATTAATCCTATTTTAGCATATATTATTCCACCTCTCATCAATATGTTCGGTCAAATGTATTCAATTGCTGAATTGATTGCTTCGGGTTATGCTAGTTTAGTTAGTGATGGTAGTGTTCTACCATTAGGACCAATCAATATGTTACCTTTATTTTCACCAACTCTTTGTTCGTGTTTTATTTAACGGTATAATTTTATTTGATTCGTATCTGTTTGAATATATTCTAGTGATGGGTTCGAATATTCCACAGTTTAATTCTCGACGAGGAAGTTTTGATGGTGGTTTGCGTACTAATTTCGGTAGATTTTCAACACGTCAAAGTTATAAGAATGATGGTGGTGAATACAATTATAATTCTAAACCAAAACCAGACTATTACAATCCTTTGAGTAATATTGAGAATATATAAGAAAATATCTATGTTTTATAATCTAGAAAAATCTAACTCACGTTTTGATTCAAGTCAAACTCTCCAATCGTATCCAGCTGTTTTATATGTTTGGTCTGGTCAAGATCCATCTGTTTCCAATGCTGCAGATTTCGTAGCCGTCATTGATTTCGACGAAAACTCAGCTACTTACGGGCAAATTCTAAAAACTGTGCCACTCGTTTCGAATAGTACAGCTGGAATAAATCAAATAGGAAATGAAGCACATCATGCTGCGATTTCATCCGATGGTCGATATTACATTTCGGGTGGTCTGCTAAGTTTTCTCTCGCAAGCAAAAGAAATCTTCGTTTGGCGTATTCCAAAAAATCCTGCCCACGGTCCTGAATTTTTGTATGCACTTGATGCACCTGGTGCTTGTGTTGATGAATTTCAGCCAATTGGCGGTGGCAAATTTCTTGTTAGTATGATGTGCAATGAAATTGCTGATAGTCCAGGTGACATGGTACTTATTGATGCTGATCGACGTCTTGTAAAATCTTTCCTAGCCAATGCATCAACATTAGAAAATTTCAATCCACATGGATTCGGTCGTTTGAAGAATGGTTCGATTTTCGTCGGTGATTATATCAAACCTATCAGTCTTACGGGTTCGAATGCTGCCGATATTACATTTCGAAGTACAGTTCGACATTTTCTACCAAATGGAAAATTAGAACGAACGTTTCAAGTTGAAATGCCAACAGACCCCGAACAATGGAGCGGTGTCGGCTCAGGAATAGGATTTATGGAAACAAAAACCATTCCAAATGACAGTCAAGGCCGTGCATATGCTTGTGGAACGAATGATAATAAAATTAATCTCGTAGGACCAGGCATGTCTCAACCGATCGCCGTTTTAGATGTTTCTCTAGTAAATAATTATCATAAAATACTTAGTGCTGGTATAACATCATTCTTTCCCAATGGTAAATTGAGCATAATGACATTTCAAATGCGATATGTTATTTTAATGAATACAACGGTACCGGAAAAGCCTGTTATTCTTCGTGCGTTCGATTTTTGTACCGACAGTTCACTTGATCAATACATATTTCAAGTGCCTGATTCGAACGAAACGACAACGTTTGCTCAATATTGTGCAAGTAATAATAATGTCGTTGGTTCACATTTTTGTCAATACGTTCCAGGTGAAAATCGATTTGTTGTTGTCAATTATTTTCTTAAATTTGGTCTCGCACAATTTGCAGGCACGCGAAGTATACACGCATTTAAATTGAATAGTGATCTAACAAACTTCGAATACGATCATCGATTTAAACCAGATTTTCATTCACCTAAGGCATTTCCTCATCATGTTCAATATATACGATTATAAAGTGACACACACAGTTAAAAATTTCTTTTTTTCTTTTTCTTCTTCAATAAATAAAACATCATATTCAAGTTCTTTCTTAAAAAAAACATTTTTAACGTCACATGTAAAGATAAGAACTACAACATGCAGTGCAATGTTATTATCACATTTGTATAAAGATGATCGAAATGAATTAGTATATTGTGAGATAAGAACAAATTTAATTTGAAGAAAAGAAATAGTATCATGCGTGGTTTAACTAATTATTAAATGTTCTGCTTCGTTTTTCTGTATTACATTAAACGAGTTCGTCAATTTTATACACATCATACTATTTTAACAGGAAATGCAGTTTTTACTCATGTTTTATATCTTTCAGTATCCTAACAACATGGGATGAAATAATTCCTGTATACGTATCATCTTGGAATATGTCACAATTATACCTAGTTTTCTTTTAGTTTATTCGTTCATAACGAATTGCTTATCTGTATAAACTGTTTTTTCTAGCTTAATCATGGGGTTTTGTTTGTATCGGATTTGCTTGGTTAGTCACAATCATTTCGAGTAACTATCAAATAAAAACAACAATTCTCATATAGGATTGAAATACTTGGTTGGGGTTCAACTTTTATTTTCATCATCTTAATTAGTATACCTTCTTGTTTAATGATCACTTTTGATGTTTTGATCTATGGTCATATCCAGCAACCATCAATTTAATTAATATGACTCGTCAACACAGTCGAGATAATTATCTCTTGAAACATATGTTGTTTATTTTCATTTTTTTCGTTCTTGGATGGGCACCAGCAGTTATTTCATCTCTGCCAGGTTTAAGTGACATACTGACATTTGCAATCGTAAGAATGCTGCCTGTGATTAGTGAAACTATCATTCGATCTGATTTATTTGTTTATAGTAATGAACTTTGCCGACATTTAAAACAAAAATTATTCAAGTTGATCATCTCATAAGCTTTTGTAATATCAAACAAGTGAAGCGTAATTTGATATCGTATTATTTATATTGTTATACTATCTACGTTCGAAGACAACCCAACTCTCAAACAGGTATTCTCTCACAGAATCACCATGAAATCTTATAAGTGTCATTCGATGTGTATACGTCTGTGCTTTTCTTCTGTTACATAATCTTCGATGAATCTACTAATCTTGATTATTTTTTTACATTAGTTATATTAATACTGTCTACAGCAAATTGTTTTAAAACAACTTCAGAAAACGTTAAATCAAAGCTAAACGAGCTACGTGTTCTAGTTTATTGCATAAATTAACTTAGGGTCTTTCCTTGCCTTTTGTAATGAAAATTTCATTTCCACCTCGGACGTAACTCTGTGCATCAATAATCAGATTCCAGAAGGAAAAGAGACAACGATGAGTATTACAATTATAGATTCTTTGTCGCTACACCACGTTCAATGTGACTATATGTTCTCCAAAGATCACTCGGAGACTTTCACACTCTCTAGCAATTTACTTTTGATACGTGTGAAAAAACAAATTTAGCTACAGCTTCTTTTTTTATGAAATCAATGTTTTCCTTCACGCTTTGAATATTTGGATGATTTGGGGGCAATGAACGTTGAAAGATATCCAGAGCACGCTCAAAATAATCCAGTGCTTTCTTGTAATCAGTCTTGCTTCTATAAACCCATCCGATGTTGTTGTATGATTGAGCCAAATCTGGATGATTTGCAGGAAGAGTTTTTTTCCTAATTTCAAGTGATTTTTCATGATATTCAAGTGCTTTCAAGTACTCGCCCATGCTATCATACACACCTCCGATGTTATTATATGATTGAGCCAAATCTGGATGATTTGCAGGAAGAGCTTCTTTCCTGATTTCAAGTGATTTTTCATAATATTCGAGTGCTTTCGAGTACTCCCCCATGCTGTTGTACATCAATCCGATATTGTTGTATGAAGTAGCCAACAAAGGATGATTTGCAGGAAGAGTTTTTTTCATGATTTCAAGTGAATTTTCATAATATTCAAGTGCTTTCGAGTACTCGCCCATTCTGTAATACAAATTTCCGATGTTGTTGTATGATTGAGCGAAATCTGGATGATTTACAGGAAGGGTTTTTTTCCTGATTTCAAGTGATTCTTCATGATATTCAAGTGCTTTCGAGTACTCGCCCATGCTATCATACACACCTCCGATGTTGTTGTATGAAGTAGCCAAATCTGGATGATTTGCAGGAAGAGCTTCTTTCCTGATTTCAAGTGATTCTTCATGATATTCAAGTGCTTTCGAGTACTCCCCCATGCTGTCATACACCAATCCGATGTTGTTATATGAAGCAGCCAAATCTGGATGATTTGCAGGAAGAGTTTTTTTGTTGATTTCAAGTGATTTTTCATAATATTCAAGTGCTTTCGAGTACTCCCCCATGCTGTTGTACATCAATCCGATGTGGTTGTATAAAGTAGCCAAATCTGGATGATCTGCAGGAAGAGTTTTTTTCATGATTTCAAGTGAATTTTCATAATATTCAAGTGCTTTCGAGTACTCGCCCATTCTATAATACAAATTTCCGATGTTGTTGTATGAAGTAGCCAAATCTGGATGATCTGTAGGAAGGATTTGTTTCCTGATTTCAAGTGATTCTTCATGATATTCAAGTGCTTTCGAGTACTCCCCCATGCTATCATATACACTTCCGATGTTGTTGTATGAAGTAGCCAAATCTGGATGATTTACAGGAAGGTTTTTTTTCCTGATTTCAAGTGATTTTTCATAATATTCAAGTGCTTTCGAGTACTCCCCCATGCTGTTGTACAAATTTCCGATGTTGTTGTATGAAGTAGCCAACGAAGAATGATCTATAGGAAGGGTTTTTTCCCTGATTTCAAGTGATTTTTCATAATATTCAAGTGCTTTCGAGTATTTGCCCATGCTGTTGTACAGGAATCCAATATTGTTGTATGAAGTAGCCAACAAGGGATCATCAGCAAGAAGAATTTTTTTCATGATTTCAAGTGCTTTTTCGTAAGATTCAATAGCTTTAGCATAATGTCCTTGACCATTTTTAATCATCCCAAGCATATACATGCCATAAATTTTTGTTACTGCATCCTGATCCATAGTCTGATCAAACATGATATGAAACACTTGTTCAGCCTTATCAAATTGTCCTAATGTAATGAGTAAGATACCTAATCTATACCACCCTTCCGTCTGTGGAAGCGTTTCTTCTCGTAGTCGTTCTGTCAAGACATGAAGTTGTGAGTTATTTTCATGGACTAATGTCAAGTTCACTTGCCAGAGACGATCATATCCATCGATTTTTTTAACCAATTGAATACGAAAAATGGAATGCATAGAAAAGAGAATCTCTTCTTCTTCTTCAAAATGACCAAAATCTCTAACATTGGCGAATATGGACGAAGATATTGATGGATCGATAGTTATTTGAAATAGAATACCTATTAGATTAGGATCACCTTGATTACTTTCTGCAAAAGCCAAAGATACTTGTTGATCAAGACTTGTTGATAAAAAATTATTAAATGACAATAATCCACCTTGCGCATTCTTCAAATCATCAAAATCTCTTAGAGACAAACCTTGACCACGATACACCGTAAATGTTTTCTTATCATGACGTTTAGAATATTGCTGTAAATGAAGTGCTACAATTTGATTATGAAGATCGCGAACAAAAAATCCCATTTTAATTATAAGATCCACTTCCATTAAACGTAACGCTCTATTGAGCATGGTGTACAGAAGACATGAAGAGGTATACCACCGAATTGCTTGTTGAGGACGATAGTCTTTTTCTATCATATTAACGTGTTCCAGTTCGCTAGCATTAACACTGAATAGTTGCCGACAATACGTTAGAAATTCATTTATATGTTTTGGTTGAAAATCAATAGTAAGAATAATCTCCTTGAGTAGTTGCGTATACATAAAGGATGAATCGACCAGATCGAAAGCTTCGTTCGAAATTTCATCAGATGGTTTGACAAAGCTAATATTGATGGAGTTACGATCACAATCTTGAGTAGTCTTTTTGAGTGCTTCACAGATCGATGTGATGTTTGTGTGAATACCTTTCACTTTAGACTGCAATTCTGAAGACGGATTCTTTGAAAATGACTTATTACGATGGTATATATAAACTGAAGTTATTTGATGGATTTCTGGAATTATAAAGGCAATAATCCCAAAAAAGAATTCTGATACCAGCATAATACATAGTTCGTGCTCGATATCAGTAATAAAATCAATACATTCATCTACATCAGTGAATGTATTAGTAGTATTAACAATTTGCCGTAATTTCACAATTGATTCGCAACATTCGTCGTTATTAACTTCGTCAATACTTTCATCTAACCATACAAGATGGAAGTTTTGGACTACTGGAATATGAAGTTGTCTACGTAGTTTTGTGCTTGCAGTTGAAAGCGATATTGATGAATCGATCATTGTTGGTTTTTTCCCACTAATTTTACAGTATTACCTTGGTGGATAGGCAAAAAAGTGTTTATATTTTTATCAAATGATAACACTTTCATGCATACTTTGTTGCTGATAAAGTATTCATTTCAACTTTATTACCAATGAGTTTTACCTTTTGTATCTTGTTTCATAGATGTCATCATAACAAGCAAGCGAAAGCATTTTAAAATGATTAATGGCATATAAGTTGGTTGAATACTATGTACTGAATATAAATCTAGCATTGAATTCATATTTTTCTTGCTTCGAAATTTCAACGAAGGCGAAGCAATCAGGGATTATGGAATGAATCATTAAAGTAAAGATAATAATTATTGCCTATTTCTTAATCTTGGCATTCGAAATGATTGTGTCAACAGATTTGTGGTCATTTATTTTCAACTGAAGGTCCAAGTCTTGGGTATCCGTATTGTATGGAACCATCTATTGGATTATGAAACTAGAAGCGCGTACTATGTAGAAATATGAAAAATCCTGTAAAGATTTATTATTAGACGTACTTTATTCCAGTGTAGATAGATTGATAACACGAACTTTTCAATGCTCGTTTTTTTTTCGCATGTGTTTCTTTTATTACTAGTTAATTTCGTTCAGAAGTGTAATCAACAAAGTTTTCTCAGCTTATTATAACGGACTATCGAACCATCTTAACTTTCAAAACTAATCGACGTTATATTTGAAAGTTATAAATGATAAAGTGTATGACTCAACAACATATCTTCTTACACTTTCTCGAAAATAAAGAGGAGCATATGAATTAATAGCAACGGCGAGTTTCAACAATTTTATTTGGATTAGAAACAAGACATACGTATAGTTCTTTTGAACTATGATTGAGAATAAATCTCAACATCACAAATTTCGATAATCCTTCAACAAATAGTAAAACGAGTCAAACGTTTTTAATCGTTAGAAAAAAAAAACTTTTCTTCGATGTTATTTTGTTTTGTTGCATCAAATATTTTTTTTATCACGTGTGTAAATACGTAAATATTTCATCATTGGATGAATTACTAGTATATGCTGCATTGCATCAGTTCTTTATTCTGTCACATATACATACCTTTGTGCTCATATTTATAAACTCACGCGTCATAAAAACATGTTGTTTCTACTCGTTATTGTTCTACTAACAATATTTCTCGTATACATTAAACTTAAATATTTTACATTGTATGGCCCAATACCAGGTCAATCACCACAATTTCTTGTTGGTAATCTCGTTCAAACAGGTCTAGGTAATCATCGATATATAGGAGACGTTGCAAAAGAATTTCAAGATAAATATGGTGATACTTTTCATATGTGGTTTGGACCGGTACATGTCATTTTCTTATGTAATCCGGATGATGTTCAACATGTGTTCACACATCGGCATATTTATGAACAAGGTGATCTACAAGCATCTCAACATCGGGTTGTTTTCAATGATGCATTGATGTGTAATATAGGTTTGTATTACGACTTTATTCGTAGATTTCAACTTAAACACTAATTTGATTATATTTAATCATAGGACCCAAATATAAACGTCATGCATCTGTTATTCTTCCTCTATTTCGTCGTGGAAGAATCTTGAACAATTACGATTTAATTGTCGATTGTACTGATAAACTACTCGATCAATGGCGTTCAAAAAGTGACAACGATCCAGGCTATGTTCATTTGAATGTTGTTGATCAATGTCAAAATTTATCATTGGCAATCTTTGGTTTTCTCGCGTTTGATTATGATTTACAAACGTTAGACGAAGCTAATATCAATAAGAAAAATCGATTAACAGAGGCGTTAAATAATTTCTTGGAAATATTTCTCGAAACAACTCGTGCACCGAATTTCTTGGCAAAGATAATCTTGAAATTTCATTCTCGATATCAACGTGCCAAGACAACGATTGACGAATGTTTGAATAAAATAATGGAACAAGAACAGAGCAAAACACCAGAACAGATTGCTGAACAAAAACGAACTAGTTTGATTGCATCATTGATTACTTCGTTACAACAAGATGAAAACGCGGAAGCAGCAAAACCCGAAAGAGAGAAGAAAGGTGAATTAATATTAATCGTTTTCTCAATTAATTTTCATTTTATTGTTATAAGGTTTATCTCGTGCCGAAGTGATCGACGAGTTACTTCTGTTTCTTGTGGCTGGTTCGGAAACAACAGGCAGTTCAGTTGCTTGGTTCATTTATTTTATGAGTAAATATCCGCGTGTACAAGCCAAGATTAAAGCAGAACTAGGCGATCATACGTTTAATCGCATGTCTGTCGAACAAATTGAATCTTTCACTTATCTGGATTGTGTTCTTCAAGAAGTCTTTCGTTTTATCCCGCCTGCTGCCGGTACAACTCGTAGGTTAACTGTTGATGATCTATTACCAGGAACTGATGTTCAATTACATAAAGGTGATGAAGTATTCCTATCATTTTACAACTTAGGTCGAGATAAACGATATTGGAAAATTGATCCTGATCTATTCTATCCGGAACGTTTTCAAGGTGAAGATAAAGAACATCATCCTTACGCATTGGTTCCTTTCGGAGGTGGCCATCGGCAATGTGTTGGTCAAGATTTAGCTCGTTTTGAGTTAAAAGTCATTGCAACACGACTAATGCAACATGTCACTTTTGGTGATGGTGGTGCGCAAGTTAATAGTGGCGGATATGTTCAAACAATGATTACTTCACCTAAAAATGTCGGTGTTACAATCACATTTGACTGAAATGTTTTTTTAATTCAGTAGTGTTGAACTTTCAATATATTTTCGTTTATTTCAAAATTTTATTCTTGAACAAACAAAGAGAAACTAATTAATGCTTTCTTTTCTGTTCGAAAACGATTGTTTCACATATCACGTATTCCGTAGAAACTTCGAAGATATCCGCAGACCATTGAATTGTCATTAGTTCGTCTTAAGGTTCTAAATCCATGTGGATTACCGAATAATTTTCCTAGACCTGCTTTAAGCCAACAAGATAGTGATCACAAGACAAAACGAACATATTCGGCTTAGAGTTATTGATCGTAGTATCACCATTTTAATGTTTTCTATGAAATGAGATGATGTCAGCTTTTTATACAGTTCGAAAACAAGGGATAACATACGACGAATAAGAATGATTCTTTTGTCTTCATTGTGTAGGAAAATTGTGCAATCGTTTTATGATTAAATTGCATCTTATAAAAATCAAAGAATTACGAAACTTTTTATCTTAACGAACTAACATTAAAACAAGCGGTGATATGCTTCATTGATCGTATCAAATATCATGAGTCATGTATGGCCTTGTTCTGTTACCTTCTACACGTCATATACTCAAAGAGAATTGAAAGTGTGTAGGTTTTCCCCACCATTAAGATAGTGAGTGTATAAAAAGCGTAATCAAAATTAAACGAAATAATCAGTCTACTGATAGTTCAATTAATAACATGCTGAAATTTGTGTTTCTGCTCAGTATTATTACGTTTTTGGTGGTTGACGTTACATTAGCACGTCGTCACAAACGTCAAATATCCTGGAATGGGAATTGGGCATTCGCTTGTGATTTTCAAGGAAATGATTTAACCAATGTACAAATTCGTGGTGAAGATTGTGGTGGAAGATGTGCACAAACATCAGGATGCACTCACTTTACATGGACAACATATCTTGGTGGTACTTGCTGGATGAAACAAGGATCAGTTGGAAAACATAATGCCTTTTCAACAAATGATCAAAGTATGGTTTGTGGAGTAGTTGGTGGTGGTCCACCCTCAAATTCAGGACGAACAACACGTTATTGGGATTGTTGTAAACCAAGTTGTTCTTGGGCTGGAAAAGTAGCTGGAAAAGATACATATGTTAAATCTTGTCGTCGAGATGGATATTCTGCTTTTGAACATCCAAATGCTGTTAGTGGCTGTCAGAATGGTGGTGAAACTTTCACTTGTAATAATCAACAACCTTGGGCTGTTAACGATCAATTAGCTTATGGTTTTGCTGCAGCTCATATTCCGGGATTAAGTGAACAAGATCGTTGTTGTGCTTGTTATAAATTAGATTTTACAAGTGGTCCTGTGCAAGGCAAATCAATGATTGTTCAAATAACCAATAGTGGTTCTGACGTAGGTGAACATCAATTTGATTTACAAATTCCTGGCGGAGGTGTTGGAATATTTAATGGGTGTCAATCTCAATGGAATGCACCGTGGGATGGTTGGGGTAATCGTTATGGGGGTGTCAATTCTCGTGATGAATGTTATCAACTTCCTGGTGAAATTCGAGACGGATGTTTATTTCGATTCGATTGGTTTCGAGGAGCTGATAATCCTACAATGACTTATTCAAAAGTAGATTGTCCACATGAATTAACTTCCATTACTGGATGTTCTCGTTAAGACTCAGTATACTAACTTTTTTTTTTTTTGAGGGTGATGGTATTATAATATTAAAACGACACTGAAAATTTATTATACGTATTATTTCTGCTGTTCTGATGTGTTTTGAGATAGCATTGAATAGTAAATATTATAACGATTCATTAGTTCTGTATGAGTGCCAAACTCTACCCATTGACCTTCGTTCATGACATAAACAATATGATTTAATTGAATAGTTGAGAAACCAGACATGGGCAAGTCAAGTCAAAAATCATATACGTAGAGGATAGTTAAATAATGGAATTTTAGCGAATAATTGAAATACGTATGAAATAAAACGAAATAAAATAAATTCAAAACGAGCCAAGATTTTCATGATTTTCCGAAAATTAAATGGATTTTTGACACTGTATTGGTCTTCTTAGTCCCCCAATGATTTACTTCTCAAAGATCTTGATGTGAATAATAAATTCTTCTGAGAAAATCTATCTCAAATTTTATTTTATGTATCAACAAACAACTACAACCGAAATTTCTCCTTTATCAAACAGCGAACATGAAACACAAGAAATGCAACCATCGAGCACCACTACAGATAGTTTCGACAATAAAGCTTTATTATGAAGTTCAGTTTTGAAACAAAACTGTTCGAGATCAATTTTTCAAAGATATTCAATGCGAAAAGGATAAAAATCGATGATCAGCTAAATGCAAACTTTGCAAAAAGTCGAAAGAACATTTTCCTATAGTGGATATTTATTGCGTCCTCATCGTAGTCGTATGTCACGTCAAATATTCTTGAACAACTTACATCACTGAAATGCAATGATAATATGGCATAGGATATTTTCTAGTTGATAGTTTTTTTTCTTATAAACTTTAAGTAACGTAATCTATTTGTGAAAAAACTTGTGGTTTTCTCGCTTTTTTGCTATTGTGAAACATTATTACTAGTTGTTTATTTTTCTTTTGCAAATAAATGAAATATTTGGTACTTTCATCTGGTTTCGATATCAGTAACAGAATATTTGAAAAAAAAAATCATCCAGGAAATGATAACCTGAATACACAAAACACGAGTCTATTGATAACTTTGCTTGATTTAAAACTATCAAAAATTAGCTTTGACTTGATTTGCCGCGAAACTGCATTAAAAATGAATGACTTGAGTTGACTTGACTTGCAAAAGCCTCTGACTTGCTCCCCTAGGGAAAATCTTTGCATTTTCAGTGTAGGATCATTCCAAGATACAGCAAGGTTCCTGCAAAGATTCACTGTTTTTTCCTGAGGAAACGACTTTTTCCTGAAAGAAGTGTGTAGCCACGGTTTGAAAGGATCCTGACAGGATTTGAAATCAGAATATATAAGACTTTTCCCTGTTTGTCATACAGGATATTGACCAGAAACGAATTTTTCCTGAAAAAAGTGTGTAGCCACGGTTTGAAAAGATCCTGGCAGGATATGAAGTATGGTCTAATAAGATCTATACAGGTTTGCTATTGCTTAAAATCAGGATCCTGTCAAGAATTGCTTGAATCCTGAAAGAAGTGTGTAGCCACGGTTTGAAAGGATCGTAGTAAGATTTCGAACAGAAAAATCAAGGAATCGTCAAGGTTTTTTGTCATAGTCCGTAAAGGATCCTTCCAGGATTTATCAAACTAAAAAGCAAAAAACTGATTCAAGATCCTATGCTT
>Ga0209930_1002487_pt1 | contig 21548 bp, 21 predicted proteins | sample ThiBiot_500_biof_2_FD_183948 | JGI IMG/M metagenome (GOLD analysis project Ga0209930, IMG submission 183948) | Wastewater bioreactor microbial communities from Cape Town, South Africa - Thiocy_cont_500_biof (SPAdes) | ecosystem: Engineered > Bioreactor > Thiocyanate-remediating >... | reverse complement strand
TCGCTGCACGCCTGCGTATAAGCAACTTGCGTCCGATCTCGCCAAGCATTGTGACGCCAGCATCGCAGACGTGATGGAAGAAGCCCTTGCTCTCCTGGCGAAGGCGAAAAGGTTCAGCGGAGGGGAATAGCAATGCGCTGGGTCTACATCGGAGCCGGGCTGCTCGCCCTTTCGGCGTCCTGCTACATGGCCGTCATGGCGTCGGGCGGCATCCAATCGGGGAGCGCACCGGCATTGATCGCGATGGCGGTTATTCTCGCTGTCGGAGCCGCAGCTGTGGGCACCGCGTTGGCGGGCGGGCATACGGGCATCGCCGTTGTTGTCGGACTTGGGATGCTGGCGGGCGAGGGTGGCGCGATGATCCAGACGGCCCAGCGCGTCACCGCTGCACGGGAAGCAAGCCGTGCGCCGATGGTCGCTCTTGAACTCAAGCGACATGCCGCACTCGATGAGCTTGCGAAGGCGCAGGCGGCCAAACCGCAGTCGGCGGACCATTCCCGGCTTGATGCTGCGGAGACGGCGGAGGCCCAGGCTGAGAAAGCCGTTCGCGAGAAGTCGGCAGAGAAGGGGTGTCGAGAGAATTGCCGTCTGTTGCTCCAGTCTGCCGTCGATGCCGCTCAGCACGAGGTCAAAGCCGCTCGGGAAGACCTCGCTCGGCGAGAGGCCGAGCAGTCTAGAACGATCACTAATCGGATTGAGATCGCGAAGGCTGTCGTTGCCGCGCTGCCGCCACCGCAGAGCGCGACACCACTGGCCGACTATACCGGCGTTCCGGAATGGCTGTTCGACGTCTTCGAGGCACTGGCCCTATCGCTAGCAATCAATCTGCCAGCCTCGGCATTGATCGCGCTGGGCGTGAAGATGGGCCGCGAGCAGCATATCGTTGAAGCAGCCTGCGAGACCGATGCACCGATCGCCCTTGAACAAGTGCCCCTATCGGAAGCGATGAGCGACGAGAAACGGCTGCTGCCGTCACCAAAAGCGAAACGCCGCAATCCCGATGATGAAGCGGAGCAGTTTGGCGTCGCCGTGTTGCGGCCTGGAAAAGAGGGCCGAGTATCGCCCAGAGATCTTCGCGCGGCCTATGTGGGCTGGTGTGAGAAGACCGACAAAGAACCATTACCGATCGAAGACATAGCTCCGGCGCTGGGAAAGTTATTCCGGAATGCCGGGATTGAGATGCAGAATGGCCATGCGGTAGGGGTCAAGATTTCTCAATCGTAGTGCTTATACACAGAAGATACCTATCGCGATCCGATTTGTCCTTCTGATTTGAGCGACTCCGACCCAATTCTCAACGTGAGCATGTGAGGGGAGGGGGTCGATGGATACGGCGCTCGAATACTGGCCATTCGTTTTTTTCGCATTCGTCAGCATTTGCATCGGGATGCTTTATTGGGACGAGCGAAGGCGTCGAATTGCGCTTGAAACGCGCTTCGCCGCCGTTCTCGATGCCACCCAAGAGGCTAATCGGATCATGAGGTCCGTTAAGCTGCGTGCTCAGAAAGTCGAGGAAAATTTGCGCGCCGATGCTGAGGCCATTCAAGCTGCGGCCTTGGCCGATAAGGATCAGACGATCAAGCAAGCGCAGGAGGACGTCAAATCCATCCACGCTGACGCTCAATCGAAATTCGATGCTGCCACACAAGCCGAAAAGGATGCCGAGGTTCGTGTCGAGGGACTTGAAGCTGAGGCACGAGGTATTCGCGATCAGATCACCCAACTCCAGCTCGACTACTCTCAGAAACGAACGATCTACGACGCGCTCTCGAAACAAGTCGCCATCTTCGACGAAAAGCTGGCGTTCGCAGAAATGGGAGTCTACGAGCCACACTTTGATTTCACGGATTGCGATCAGTTCAGAGCGGCGATTGAGGAGACTAGAAACGCTCAGAAGCGCCTGATCTCAGAAGCCAAGGCCGTCGTCTGTACCACTGAGTGGCAAGTCAATGGGAGCCGATCTGAAGGCAAAACCATGACGAACCGCAATATCAAGCTGACATTGAGAGCATTCAACAACGAATGCGATGCGGCGATCGCCAATACCCGCTGGAACAATGCGATCGCGATGGAAAAGCGGATTGTCAACGCTCAGAACCAGATCGAAAAACTTAACGCCTCAAATTCCATCGTCATCAAAGGCGAGTTTCTCGCGCTCAAACTTAGAGAGTTGCGCTTAACGCACGAGTACCGAGAAAAGTTGAAAGTGGAAAAGGAAGAGAAGGCAGAGGCAGCCCGCCTAGCTCGTGAGGAGCAGCGGTTATTGCGGGATCTTGAGGAAGCTCAGAAAGACGAAGAGCACTACGCAGCCCTTCTAGCCAAGGCCAAGTCCGAGGCCGAAAGCGTCACCGGTCAGAAGCTGCAAGCATTCTCGGAACAAATCAGGATGCTTGAGAAGGACCTTGCCTCGGCACGAGCGAAAGCGGAACGGGCCCAGGCTTTGGCCGAGAAAACCACATCCGGGTATGTCTACATCATCTCTAACGTAGGCTCTTTCGGTGAAGACGTGATCAAGATCGGCCTGACGCGCCGGTTAGATCCTATGGATCGCGTTAAAGAACTTGGCGACGCCAGTGTGCCGTTTGTCTTTGACGTCCATGCAATTATCTACAGTGAGCAGGCCCCAGCGCTCGAACGCGCGCTTCACGCCGAGTTTGAAAGTTCGCGCATCAACACGCAGAACTTCCGTAAGGAGTTTTTCCGGGCTCCGATCAGTGCAGTACATACTGCGGTGAAACGGCTTGCGCCGGATGCTCCTTTCTTCACTGACATTGAAGCCCAAGAATATCGGGAAACACTGATGCAAAGGCAGGCCGTCCTTCAATTAAAGGAGACTAGAAGAGAACAGACGGAATTACCCATAGCGATATGATCGAACCGCGCGAGTTGGTTGCTCATTCGACAACCATTCCCGCAGCTGCAGGCTTTGTGCTCTGGAACATCCAAGCAGCAATTTTTCCGCAACGAGCCGGAAGATGCACCAATGCTCAGAATACTAATCAATGAATCAATTTAGCGCCTTGAGAGCGCGGCCGTCTGACTTCCGGCGCAGACTGTTACGCCATTGCTTCCAATTCATTTAGCAAGGCAAGGTGGCTAGCTGTTGTAAGTGGGGCAGTCGAGAAAAACTGCCTAAGCTTTCTTTCGGTGCCAATTCTGCGCTCAAATCGAAATTGCGCGGGCTTGAAATTTTCAATTTGAGAAAAGTCGGCCCCAATTGAAAATCCGCTCAGTGAAAAACTTGCTGCGAAATTCGAATTCTCTTGAACCTTTGTCGATAAGCTTTTTTCTAACTTAGTAAGTTTCTGAAATATCTTTGCTATTGATTCAGAATTAGCCTGAACGATTAGGTTGCTTTCGTAGATTGTTGTTGCCGAGTTGGAAGCGATAAATTCCACCCCAAATTCCTTTTTCGCCCATCTTTCCAAGAACTCCGCTAGTTCATCCAAATTTGATGTGTCGGTGTTCGATTTTATCACGATGCCATCGCTGTATATTCCGAGGCTATCGACCGCGAATTTCTTGAATTTTCCTTGGAAGAAGACAAGGCCTGCTCTTTCGTCCTCATTTATTGAGGTTGGATCAGGATATTTGACAAAGCTAAATTGTTGAGCAAGCGCGCCTATTAGGTCGGGAAGGTATATTTGCCCTTCCTCTCTGGCTAAAATGCCAAGTTTTAGTAGAACGGATTTTTCAAAGCTTAGAATTTTCATAGGGTTGCCGCTTCAAGTGCGCTTATTTTATGAGTCGAAGACTGCTGATGTAGCTGGACGTTTGCACGTTTCAAAAAAACGTCTAGCGACGATGAGTTTTGACCGGCTAATTCAGTAGCTCGGCTTATGCCGATTATTCGATTTTGGTTTCCGTGCTCAACCACTTCCCGCCTCGCTTCAGACGAGGCGGATGCCTCGCCCGAAATGCTTAGGGGATCATATATCTTAACTGTTATTGCGTAGCCCAGAGCCCAAACCATATCCGCAATGGTTTCTATAGTCATATTGGTGTGGCCCATAAGTCTATGGTGCACTGCGGATCGATTGATGTTGAGTTTTTCGGCTATGCTAGACTGCGTAACTACGCCAGTCGCAAACCGTCGCGCATAGGCCTCGCGCAACTGTCCTTCTATTTGGCTTGATAAAGATAGATAGACTGATCTTCTTTGATCAACCTTGCGGGGGAAAGACGACACGGTTATCTCCCAATAGTACAGTTCCAGCTAGGTCATTGCGACGAATGAACATCAACACCTCGTCGCGCTTTTTATCATTCAATTTTAGGTCGCTCTTAGTATCGGCTTCTAAGGCACCGGTAACCGCAACGAACTGATGCTCACCAGGGCACCATCCGTATATTCGCAGTTTGGCGGGATGCATTTTCCGAATGCCGTGCTTAACGGGCATTATTTGCTTCAAATCCCCGGCGGGAAAGGAGCTGCTGCACCTGAAGTCACAAAACATTAACTCAACATGCTCAGCGAGCGTCTTGCCGCCGACTTTAGTATTCATGATGGGTGTCTCATCGACCCAGTCCCAAAGCGAAGGGACGAACCACAGGGGGCGTATTGGCGATCGGCGCTCCCACTGAGGGAGAGCATACAATTCCAATGCCTTTGCGGCTATTGCGTCCTTCAATGTTGCCATATAAGTCAACAAACTTCAAGATTCGAATTGCGGCGACCCACCCTGGAGGCCTAAGAAGTACCCAGCCTCGTCTCAGCAAATGGGTTTGCGGCAATTTGCTCTCGCTGTTACTCCGTTCGCACTCGGTGCTCAACCACCAGTGTGTGGGTGTCGGAAATTGAGTTTTTCCTGCCTCCTGCAGTCTCTTAGCGCTTTAGATATCGGCTTGAACTCTCGTTCGGCTTAGCGTGCGTGTAGACGGAAGTCGTTTTCAGGTCCGCATGGCCTAGTGTCTGCGAGACGAGCGAGATAGGCGCGCCGTTGTCGAGCGCGTGGCTTGCGTGCGCGTGCCGAAACCAATGAGCTGAGGCGGCTTCATTCACCCCAGCGCGTTTTGCCGTGCGTTTGATGAGAAGATTGATCTCGCGCTCCTTGATGCCGAACACAACGGCGCTGGGGGCGTTACCATGTCTGATAGCCTTCAGATGGTTATGAACTTCGGCCGGGATCAGGACGTGCCTGTCCTTATCGCCCTTGCCGACGACGGCGAGCTGAGCTTCGCCAGTCTCCCGTGGGATGACCTGATCCCAGGTGAGGGATGCCAGCTCGGAGACGCGAAGACCGCCATAGTAAGCTGTCTCGAACAGGGCCCGATCGCGCTCGGGGTTGCGGCTTCCGGCTGTAGCTCGGATGAGCAACTGAATCTCGACTTCCGGCATAATGCGCTGGGCGAGCTTCCGGGGTGCCTTCTTCAGTTTGATCAGTGGGCCGACGTTGAATGTGGTGTAGCCAACCTGATGAGCGAAGCCGAGCAGCGCCTTGATAGCGGCAACCTGCGTATTCACTGTTGATGCCGAGGCCGGTGAGCCGTCTTCCTTTGCACGCATGGCTTCGAGCGCCGTCTGCACATCGTCGATCGTTGCCTGCCGGAGATTAGCTCCCGAGTTCTCGATAGCAGCGACGAACCGGCGACCTATCCGTTCATAAGCCCGGAGTGTGTGCCGCGATCCGCCAGCATGGGATTTCAGCCAGACCGACACCAGCTCATCATCGCGCCGAGCCGTCGTATGAATCGTCGGAAGCCGCTCAGCATCGGAACCGGCGATCTCCGATCGCTCCGGCTGAATGATCTGCAACTCAGTCCCGATCATAGCTCTCCTCATATATGCCGATAACAGTAATTATCGGTATATAATAGAGCGAGGTCGAGTAGCAAGGCAGCGCTCATCAAATAGAGCGTTTCACGCGACTTGACCGGTATGTGGGCCCCAAGATCAAGGGTGAGCGCAACATTAGCGTCATACCCCCAAGCGGTGTTGCGTTCGGGTGTTGCGCACGATAATTGCGCAATCAGCCAATTATAATTTCGATTATTTCCCGATTTTAAATTGGGCTTACCGTGATGCTAGGTACAACTTATCCGTGTTTGCGACAGTCTCGCCCAGCTGCACCATCAGCTTTCGCATTGCTTCGGTGGCAGCGTCTTCGACGGATGCGGCTCCGCCTGAGCAAAGCGCACCCGCATCGCTTTCGCGCTCGGCTATACCTTCAACGGTTTTGCCGACCACTCGACCGTCAGGGCCATCGACGGTGATTGATGCCGCGAGCTGAATCGTCGTGGATATGGTTGCATTCCAGAATCCCGGAACGGCGATTAACCGGCCCTCCATGGATTCCCCTCGGACAATGATCTGCCCACGATAACCTGCGGTGCGAAGGGTTTGACCTTGCAAGGGCGTTGGCACGTCTTCAACCTGATCGAAGATATTTGCGAGCGTCGCCCGCACCGACGATTTGAAGCCCTCGGTCATGTTCAGGGGGTATGAGTGCGCCGCACAGTTCGTGCCACGTGGGTGTATGACCTTATTGAGTTCGCCAGGATCCACATAAAGGGCGAAGCGCCCTGGCGCCTTTTGTGAATGGCTGGATACGATATTCACTGCGCCGGTCGAGATGGGCTTCGCATCATACGCACAACCCGAGAGGAATATGGCCCCTGCAACCGCAGCAGATAAACCTCTCATCGTCGTCGCCCCCTTGTGAATCAGTTGAGCAACGCTAACTCGTAGTGCGATCAACAACACGTGGCCTTGAGGTTTTGCACAGAGGTCTTTTGACGGCCCCGCTTTCGGAGCTTCAGAAGGGGATTTCATCGCCGATGCTTGAGGGGGCCGAGGCGGGATCGTCAGATGTGTGTGAGGCGATTTTTGGCAAGCATTCTGCTGGAGACCGTACCTCTGGCTTTGGACGTTCCGGCGCTGGGCTAAGCAGGACATCCCAGATCGCGCTTCCATCGTCAGATGCATCGCGAGATTTCAGGACGGCGACTTTCGCTCCGCCCCAGCGCCCTACGAGATAGGTATTCCCGTTCTTCGAAGTCTTTTCATAGAGCCGGAAGGCTCGGATGCTTTCGAAGTGGTTCATCGTCAGTTTACCCAATCGCCGTAGGTCAAAGTCGTTTTGGCAGGCCAGAACGCCATCATCACGGCGTCGGCAATGTTCGGCGATCTTGTTCCCTCCGGTGATTTGTCGACGATCAATTTCATCCGCGCCGATTTGCTTGCTGTCGGCTGGCTGAGTTCTTTTTCAAGCTGTCGTAGCAGTGGCAGGTTCGAAGGAATGCTGATCATGTCATCGACGCTCAGCCGAAGGCCCTCGGTTACGGCGCGGTGCGTATTCTCGAATCGACGCCGAAGCTGCCACCAGCCCTGGGCCTTCATATTTCCGTAAAAGTCTTTGTTGATGGGCGAATTGTAGTCGCCGATGATGACGAAGCTGTCGGGGTCGCGTGGCGAGGCGCCGGCATCCCACGGGATGAAATTGACGCTGTAGGGCATCAGGCCTTCATCTCGAAGACGGTTCGTTTCAGCCTTCACACCCGATCCGACGCCAATGCAATCGTACTGGACATCAACGGATCCTAGCTTCTGGCAAGCGGCGACGGCGCGCCGGGCGGTGAGACCGGTATCACGCTCGCCCCACTCCTCGACGTGCTTTAAGACCGAGCCCTTCCGCAGCGCGAGCGCGTTTCGATCGCCGCCGCCATCAGCAACATCGAGCGCACCGACCCACAGGCCATCATCGCCGAAGCCAACTTTCAGGTGCGCATCGATTGCGGATCGGACCCACTCGGCCGGGATGATGACGTTCTCGATGGAGGCGGCATAGTTGCGATCGACCTCTTGGGCGAAGACGTGAAGCAGGCCATCCGATTGCGCCTTGGCCCTGCGTTCGTCGTACCAGGCTTGGGTCTTGGCCGGGTGATCCCGCCAGTCGATGACAAAGATGTTAGCGCTGGTTTTCGAGACGGGACGGCCAGGCTGCCATTCCTGTCCGGCCTCCCGACGCCGATGGAAGACATTGCCGAGGCCATTGACCGACGAGATGTCGATTTGCACGCGGGTATTGTCAGCTAGGGCCGCCTCGATCTTTTCCGGCCGCTCGTAATGCGCGCTCTCGTCCTTGAAGTAGATGCGCTTACGGCCGCCACGGCCAATGTTGTCGCCAGCTTCGCCCGTGATCGTCGCGCCGGTCTCAGGGTTGATGATCCGCATGTAAGCAAGATCATCCTTGGGGCTGAAGCCTTCCGGTAGGAACTCTCTCGGCAGCCCGAGGATGATCATGCGCATCTTCTCGAAGATGCTATCGGGGTCGCCGATCTTGTCGACGAGCTGTTCTTTGCGCGAACCCCAGCCTACAGCCGCACCAGGCCAGAACAGCCAAAGCCAGACCGAGAAAGCGCAGCAGACCCACGTCGCGCCGACATCGCGGCACTTCTCGATTAGGCCGTTGGCTTCGCCGTCGAGGCAGGCTAGCAGGAATTGGACAAGATCTTTCTGGCGCTGAAAGAGCACGAACGGCAGACGAGACGGCAGCTCGCCACCGGTCACGCGAGGATCATAAGTGGAGACCCAGTGCTCAATGAACTCGACCGGACGGGTGCGATAGTATTCCTTAGCGCCGACTATCTGGCGGCGGACCTTTTGATAGCGGCGTTGGCGCTGGGCGAAAACGTCAGTGTAGTTGGGAGGCCATGTCTCAAGCATCGTCGGCCTCAAGGCTGCGGGCGTATTCCTGGGCCGCTTCCTGCGGGGTCATGTCGGCCGTGATCTGCTTGACGGTGATCGGTGCGCCATCCTTGCCGGTATGCTCGTTCAGGAAGCGCTCGCTGTAGCGGCTGGGGCGGAGCTTGGCCGCCGTCCACTTTCTGGCATCGATCTGCAACCGGGCGAGGTTTGCATCTTTCGCCTCATCAGCCAGATCGACGATCTGATCGGCGTAATGGTCGGCCTGCAGCTCTCGCGCACGCGCGTATTCGTTGCGAAACTCGATGTGTTCCTCAAGCCAGCGATACACGGTCACTCGGTCCGGCACGTCGATCGCCGAGCAAATGCTGATGAGGGACTTACCTAACGCGATCTCGGTGCAGATGCGGGTGGCGATTTCCTCCGAGTAGAGAGACGGCCGCCCTACCTTCCGAGGTTCAGCTTTCGCAGCAATTGGCTTGCTGACCGGCTTCTGTGACCGTGCAGTCTTTTTCGGTGGCGTGCGTTTCGTGGCTTTGGCTTTCGCCATGGGTACAGTCCTTTTGTTCGATCGGATGAACGCAACGCCACGGGCTCACTAATTTCGGTTCCACTACTCAGCCGCTTCTAAGAAGGATTGTTCAGTCTCGCCCAGCGCTTGGGCGCACTCGAACAGCGGCGCTGGGATGGGGCAGGCGCGGGGCTTGTAGTGCCGCGATTGATGGTGGCTAACGCAAAGCCATCTGACGTCTAGCGGACGACTATAGTCATTATGATGGGCTTCCAGTCGGCCACCGCATCCACCCAGATGGGCCATGTCGCAGCGGCTCGGCGTTATGAGTATGCCGGCCGCGAGCGCCTTGCGAACTTCGAGATGGGCCGCATACTTCTCTGCGTTGCGCGCGCGATACCGCTGCACGGCGAGTTTGTTGAGCCGCTTTCCGCGCTCTGAACGCCTGTACTCTGCCGCCGCCTTGCGCTGACGATCGGGATCGGCCGAGTATCGTCGACGCTCCCGCACGCGAAGGAGGTCGCCGTCTCGAAGCCGTCGTCGTTTGCTCCGCTCGGCATCGCACTGGCGGCAATTCCGCGAAAGCCCATCGGGTCGAGAACGATCACTGGAAAAATCACCGACGATCTTGATGGTGAGGCAGCATCCGCATCGTTTGCGACGCGGCTCTGTGAGTGGAGGTACGATGCCAAGCTCGTACTGAATGTTCATGACGGCAACTCCGAACGAACGAAGTTGAGGTTCAAAATTTTTGCAGGCGCTTTTTTTTCTTTTGCGATTTGCACTCGACGTGTTTCGAGTGATCGTCTCCGGCATCCCGCCCGTGCTCGCGCTACGCTTTGGGGCTTCGCGCCGCTCGGGCTGACGTCAACCAGGTTGAGAGAGTTGAAGGAAGAACGTTGCCGCTGGCCATAGCGCTCAAGCGCCGCGATGGCTATTGCGTCTGAACAAGTTGGGTTGTCCGTGGCCGACACACCTCCGATGCGCGCTCGCTTTGGGGCTCGCTTGTCGGCGTGCGGACGCGAACAGACATCATCCTGAGATTTTATTAGATGCGTATCTGCTGGATACCGGTATAACCTTGTTGGAGTATCGCATTGATACCGGTTGAGGGTTGTTTCGCCATGTTGGAGTATCGCATTGATACCGTGATGGCTGCCCTCCAGTATCTGAGGAATACCGGGAAAAAATTCGCGGCGACGTCCGAGCGATTTAGTTCTTGAAACATGCTTCGAGCGCAAGCAGATGTAGGACATCTCAGGATGATGTCTCACTGCCGGTCGCGTGATCTGAGTATCGATCATCATCGGTCACGGTCCTTAATTAGTGATTTGAGGTTCGCGCCGGATGTTCCGCGTATAGCGGACGATCTCCACTTGGGCGCTTATTCGCGCGTTGAAACGCGCAGCGATGTCATCTTCTTCGAGCTTCACCGTGTCGGGATCGTTGGCGACCGATCTGCTCTGCGGTAAACCCTGATGCTCGTAATCGGCAGTTGGCGGATTTCCGAGGCAGTCGGGAAACGCGGTCAACAGAAACATATTCACGTAGGATACGCCGTTACCGCCACGGCCTCGCTTGACGCGAACTAGGCCTCGCACTTCCAACTCTAGGATCGCGTTACTGATTTGGTTCCTGTTATGGATTCCAGTCTTGTCGCTGAACCAAGTCATACCTGCTATCAGAAGGCCATTCGCCCTCGCGTTCTTGTCCTCATGCTGATCCCAAAGCGCGTAGAAAATCAGCTTGGCTTCGGAAGATGCGTAGGACAGTGCGCGGCGGCACTTCGCCGGAAACATGCGAAATTGGTCTTTGGGTGCCGCAGTCAGCTTTGCATAGTCGGTGCGGGGGAGTAGATCGGTACGCCTATAGTCGTCGCAATAGGCGGCAAGTTCGTCGGGATAGCTGCGAGGCATTTCCATCGAGCCCGCAAGCTTTTGAAGCTTTACGATTTGGGCTTCTGGCGGGGCCTTGTATCGTCCGCGTCGCGAAGGATTAGGATTTGTCATGGTGCGGCGCTGCCGTGGCTGAAATTCCAGGGGACGCAGCACTGTGCGAGAAAAGATCAGCGGAGCACCGAAACGGCGCTCTGCTAGTTGTTGGGTAGCGAGCGTTACGGATTGGCCGCTCTGCGCTCAGAGGGGTGAGTGGCAATCGCCGTCCCAGCGCGCTGGGTATCTGGCCGATCAAACGGCTTCCAAGGCGCGAACCATGGCCCTTGATGTTCAGAATCGATGACGGTTAGCCGAGCCGCCGTCTCGATATCGAGGAACATGGCCGGCGAATCTGCGCCGATGTGCCAAACCTCAATGCAGCCAGATATGCCGAGATCGGCAAAGACCCGGGCTGCGTCCAAGGCTGGACAACGTGAGTGGCAGACAAGCCGATTGGCGGGTGTGCCATCGATGCCAGTGTCGAAGCAAGATGCGGTAGCAGGCTCTTGAACTTGCCGTTTCTGGAATGGCAACGGTTGACGGATCGGATGGCAACGATGCCCTTGGTGTCCGCATCGCTATCATGCAGCCTCGCTATGGGTCGTCTTTCGGAGATCCACGACCGGCCGGCTTGCAATCCAAGCCTCAACCTGACTTTCGCGCCATCCGACGGAGCGTGAGCCGATGCGGATGCCGGGAGGAAAGTCACCAGCCTTCAGCAGCTCATAAAATTTCGAATTTCCGCATCCGATGCGGTCTTGGACCGCTTTTGCTCTCAAAACGCGGTCAGGTCGGTCGCTTCGAGATATGTCCATATCTGTCCTCGCTCCATTTCGAATGTGCGAGGATGATGCCGAAGCCGGTATTCGTCCGCTACGCAGCTACTCTGTAAAAAAACGGATTGCATTGGGGGATTAAATACAAGGTATGCCCCAGTAGGTCCGAGTGAGCCGGATACAGTAATCCGCTTTGCTGGGTGACGTCTGTTGACGATCGGATTTGTCGACGAGCCGGTTCAGCATGTCTGCGAAGCTGCGAGCGGTGTTCGGCCGACAGTCAGAAGGCATCAATTCCCAAACGCACTTGAGGAAATACGGAAAGCCCGCAGGACCCCCGGCATAAAAAGTGCCGCCTGCTCTTATGAAGTGGTCAGATAAACATTCCGCAAATTGGCGACGATGCAGATCGCGAGTTCTACCAGCCTTTCCAACCCGACTTTCGTGGCAGGTAGCGACCATCTCGCTTACTTCACCAAACAGGCGGAGCATGTGTTGAAGTTTGGCTGCCCATTGCGGGTCGTATAGAAGGTCTTCCTCGTTCTCGCTGATACCTTCATCAATTACTCGCCCACGCAAGAAGACAGCCCATTGCATGCCGGATGCTGACGGTCCTTCAAGGAATTTGCTGAGTTGTTGAGATGCTTCTCGTAACTGCCTACACTCTTGAAGCACCTTTTCCGCGCTTAAAGCCCTATTACTTACGTCGAGGCGAACTTTGCCGTCGATCAGGGCTAGAAGCTCGACCCAATTTTCATCAGTAAATTTTAATCCGAGATGCTGGCCCAGGTGATGCCGTATATCTCTGTCATCTCTCTTGTGCAGTGCTTTCTTTTTCACGAGTTATAGCTTACGTGGGTTGCCTGCCAGACCGGCTATCCTCGAATCCATCAAGCGGCGTCACGCGCGATCAGGGTCGCCTTGCCGCTTGCCTTTACACTTTCGAGCCATTCTGCCCACCGCTGCAACATCTGACGCCGACCGGGAAGGTATTGCGCCGAATTGTAAGCGCCGCGCACTTCGTCTCGCTCATCGTGTGCTAGTTGGCGCTCGATCCAATCCGGATTGAAGCCCATCTCGTTGAGGATCGTGGAGGCTACGCCTCGGAAACCGTGCACGGTGGCACGGCCATGCCAGCCCATGCGGTACAGGGCATAAAGCATGGTGTTATTCGACATGCAGCCCTCACGAGCGGGTGATGGGAATAGGAAGCCGTTGGCTTCAGATCCCGGTAGAGCCGCAAGCTCCTTGAGCGCGTTCACCGCTTGGCGCGATAAGGGAACAAGGTGCTCGAACCGCGCTTTCATGCGCTCCGCCGGAATGCGCCACAGCGGTTCTCGTCCTTCTAAGCTCTCAAATTCATCCCAGCGCGCCGCGCGAAGCTCGCTGGTACGCACGAAGGTCAACACGATAAGGCGCAGGGCAATCGCTGTGCGCGGGTCGCCGTCGTAGGAGTCGAGCGCACGTAAGAAGTCCGGTAGCTCGTCGCGTGGCATTGTCCGATGGTGCTGCTGGCGCCCATTAGGCTTCAATGCGCCCTTCAGGCCGCTTGTGGGGTCGTGCTTAGCGCGGCGCGTAATAACGGCGTAGCGAAAAACCTGCCCGCAAGTCTGTCGAAGGCGTTTGGCTTGTTCAATGGCGCCGCGTTTCTCGACCTTACGCAAGGCGTCGAGTAGTTCCAACGCATCGATTTCGGCGATCGGACGCCGACCAAGCGATGGGAAGATGTCTCTCTCAAGCCGGCGCTGAAGCTGATCGGCATAATAGGGGCTGAGCGCATGGCGCTGATTGCTCAGATACTCAAGAGCCAGCGCTTTGAAGGTCGCGTCACCGCCGAGCCGCGCCGCCACCTTTTCCTGTCTCTTCTGCACGGACGGGTCGCGCCCATCGGCCAATAGCTGACGAGCGTCGTCTCGTCCCTTCCGGGCCTTCTGGAGTGACACGTCCGGATACCCGCCCAGCGCGAGCGTCTTCTGTTTGCCGGCAAAGCGATAGGCAAGACGCCACAGCTTCGCGCCATTCTTCTGGATCAGCAGGTGCAACCCGCCGCTATCCGAGATCTTGTAAGGCTTGGTTTGCGGCTTGGCATTGCGAACCGCGGTGTCAGTCAACGGCATCGGCGATCTGTTGGTATCCTGGCGAAGCGATACCAACAACGATACCAACAAATTTCGCGGATACCAACGGAGAGGTGCGGACGACACCGCACTATCAACACCTGATTTTATGGGCCAAAATCAGCAAGTGGCGGACGACATCGGACTTCTGCGGAAGTGGGATTGGTGGGCCCGCCAGGACTCGAACCTGGAACCAGACGGTTATGAGCCGTCAGCTCTAACCATTGAGCTACGGGCCCACGCCGGGCTCTCATACCAGATGTTCAACGGCCCGACAGCCTTTTGCCTTCTTTTTTCCGCCAACGATCTATAGCGACATTTGTGCCAGTCGGAGGAGTTGAAAATCGATGTTGAACAATAAGCTGCGCGCTTTTGAAGGAACAATTCTCACAGGCGTCGTCGCCGCCGCTTTGATCGCGATGCTGCCGCTTTCCGCAAGCTATGCCGGGGATAAGGACATGGAACGCACGATCACGGTTTCAGCGACGGGAACGGCCGAGGCCGAGCCCGATCAGGCGCGCATCACCTCCGGCGTCGCGACCGAAGCCCCAACCGCGCGCGACGCACTGACCGCCAACAGCGAGGCGATGAACAAAGTCATTGCGGCGCTTAAAACCAAAGGCATCGACGCGAAGGACATTCAGACGGCGTCGTTCAATGTCGAGCCGGTGATGGATTACTCCAAGGACGGACAGCCGCCGACGCTCAGAGGCTACCGCGTCAGCAATCAGGTCGTCGTGATCGTTCGCGATCTTGGAAATCTCGGAACGGTGCTCGATGATCTGGTGAGCGCCGGCGCCAATCAGATTCAAGGTCTGGCATTCGAGGTATCGAAAGCCGAAACGCTGAAGGACGACGCACGCAAGGATGCGATCGCAAACGCCTTGCGCCGCGCCAAGCTGTTGGCAACCGCCGCAGGCGCCGAGGTCGGGCAGGTGCTTCAGATATCGGAAGAAACGACGACCGACGCTCCGGTGGTCTTCGCCGCGCCGCGCCTTGCCAAGGCGCACGACGCGTCCGTTCCAGTCGAACGCGGAACGAGCACGCTCGAAGCGCGCGTTACGACGACCTGGGCGCTGAAATAAGCAGATGTTAGGCGAGTTCGACGGTCTCGACGTCGACTCGCCGCATCGGCGCGCCAGGCTGCAAGGCCCAGTCGCAGTAATTGTGCATCTCGCCCATTTCGCGCACGCGGCGCAGCCGTTCGAGATCAATCGCCGCCGAAACCCATTCGGCGGCGTTAAGCGTTCCTTGCGCGAGCACGCCGGTGTCGGAGACGCCCTGTTCGGAAGGCACGTAAATGCCCGCCGCGCCGGCGTTGAAATCGACAGCCGGAGACCACGGTGCATCGCCGACGGTCGGGCTTTGCACCGTCGCGATGCCGTTTTCGAGCGCCCGCGCCAGCGAACCCGTGCGCACGCGGTGATAGCCCGAGACGCGCTCGGTGCACGACGGCACCAGCACGACTTCTGCGCCGGCTTCCGCCATCGCGCGAACGAGCAGCGGAAATTCGCTGTCGTAGCAGATCGCGATCCCGAACGTGCCGAGCTTGGTCTTGAACACGCGCACGTTCGTGCCGGCGGAAATTCCCCAGTCGCGTTCAAACGGCGTCATCACGAGCTTTTCCTGCTCGCCGATTGAGCCGTCCGGCGTCACGAGTTGCGCCGCGTTGACGTAACTGCCGTCCGATTTGAGCAGCGGCCCCGATCCGGTCAGAATGTGGACGTTGTGCTTCTTCGCGAGATCGGCGTGGAACTGCACGCGCTCGGCCGTCAGCTCCGCGACCTTCGCCAGCGTCAGCTTCAGATCGCCGTAGACCTCGGGCCCGAAGCACGCGGCCTGCTCGATCGCGGCGTATTCCGGAAAGACGAGAAGCGAGGCGCCCGTCGCGGCGCCGTTCTTCACCCAGACAGCAACCTTCTGCTCCCATTCGGCAAGCGTATTCGGCTGACCGATGGGATATTGCGCACTCGCGACTTTCAGTGTCTTCGGCTGCTTCGTCAAAGCGTCTTCATCCAGAACTGCATGTCGTGGCGGGTTTCGTCCGGCTGGTCGACATCCTTCCAGTCGTAGGTGGCAACGATGCCATCGACAGGATGGTAGCCGCGCTTATTCCAGAACGGATCAAGTGGGGCATAATCCGCCGGTTTCAACGGGTGATCGTCGGGACGGACGACCCGGCAGAATGTCGAATACTGAAATCCGCCGAGCTTATGCGCATGCGCCTCGCGGCCGTCGAAGAACGCGTGACCAAGGCCATAGCCGCGATGGCTTTTGAGCAGCACGCTCTCGCCGCAATAGAAGATCTTCGAGATGTCGTAGCCCGCCTTGAGGAACGGCTCGCCGAACTCGTCCGCGTGCTCGATCATCGGCGCGGCGGTCGACGCCCCAACCATCTCCGCGCCGTCATAGGCCGTGATGACGACCGCGCCTTTCGCAGCGGCAAACCTCTTCAGATACTTTTCTTCGTACTCGAGCGTGCCGTCGTAGAGATACGGCCAGTCGCGGAAGACGACGATGCGCAGCCGCGCGAGATCGGGAAGGATCTTGTAGATGTCCTCCCCGGCGACCGACTTGACGTCGAGCTTCTTTTTCTCCGCCGCTGCCATCCGTCTCTTTCCTTCAGCCTGCGACCTGAGCGATCCAGTCGGTCAGATTGTAATACGTCGTGACGCGCGCGATCTTGCCGTCGCGGATCGCGAAAAACGTTCCGGCGGGCAGCACGTATTTCTGACCGACCGCATCGGGAAGGCCTTCCTCGGTGTTCTTGTAAACGCCGTGTACGTTGAATTCAGCTGCCGCGCGCGTCGCGTCCTTCGACACGAGCACGACAATGTCTTTGAGCTCTTCCTTGTAATTGTGCGTCATGCGCGCGTTGAAGGCGCGAAACTTCTCCTTGCCCTGACGCCGCTCGCCCTGGTTGATGTCGTGGATGACGTCGTCGGTCATGAAATCGATCATCGCGTCGGTGTCGCCGCGGTTGAAGGCGGCGTAGTAATCGCGGATCAAAGCGGCGGTTGCGCTGCGGGCTTGCGATTCAGCAGTCGTGTCGGACATGGGGATCTCCAGGCTTCCGATTCATAAAAACTCGTGGCGGTCTTAGCAGGTCAGCCCCCCGCCTTCCATGCGCATGCTGAGTGCGGTAAACGCGACATTTCTGACGTCCGGGCGAGTTCGAAACATAAAAAACGCGCCTGGCGAGCGCAGTTCTCACTCGCCGACGACGTGAACGACGATGGAGCGCGCGTGGGGCCGCCGCCGGTGCTCGAAAAGATAGATCCCCTGCCAGGTGCCGAGCATCAGTTTCCGGCTCGTAACCGGAATGGTCAGCGTCGTCTGCGTCAGCGCGGTTTTGACGTGCGCGGGCATGTCGTCGGGACCTTCGGCGCGATGAATGAATAGCGAATCGCCGTCCGGCACGAGCCGCTTGAAAAACGCGACGAGATCGCGCTGCACGTCTGGATCGGCGTTTTCCTGGATCAGAAGCGATGCCGAGGTGTGGCGGCAAAAAACATGCGCGAGCCCCGCTTCAATCCCGGAAGCTTCGACGATCTCAGCGACAGTCTCCGTAAATTCGGTGAGGCCGACGCCATCCGTGTTAATCGTGATGGTCTGTTGCAATTGGCGCATGCTGGAACCGGGCTCCTGAACTTCCTATGTTAACGCAATGAGCAGAGCATTCGTCAAAGAAACAGAGGCGCTCGACGAGCTTCCCGAGAGGCTGGTCTCCGAGCATCGCAACCTCGTGACGCCGGAAGGGCTCGCGCTGATCGAGGGAGAGATCAAGCGCCTGCAGGAGGACCTGAACGCCGGGCGCGAGTCGGACGACCGCAACGCGATCGCACGCGCATCCCACGATCTCCGCTACTGGAGCCAGCGCCTCGCGACGGCGGAGCTTCAGACACCTGCGAGCGACGCCTCGGTCGTAGCGTTTGGCTCCCGCGTCACGCTCGAACGCGACGACGGCCGCATGCAGAAATTCCGCATCGTCGGCGAGGACGAAGCCGATCCCGCGAAGGGCTCGATCTCCTACGTTTCGCCGTTGGCCCAGGCGCTTCTGGGAAAAGCCGCAGGCGATACCGTCAAGGCCGGAAGCGGCGAAGCCGAAATCATAAAAATCGAATAGACCGCCGCGTATACGATGACTTGGCGCGAACCCGGTTGCACACGTGCGCCGGCAGTCCTAAGCACGCGCCAGAGCGCGCTTCCGCGCGATTGAAGGAGGAGACAGCCATGATCAAGGTTAGCGTGATGTACCCGAACACTCCCGGCGCGCGTTTCGATCACGCGTATTACGCCGAAAAGCACATGCCGATGGTCAAAGCCAAGATGGGCGACAGCTGCAAGTCTTATACGGTCGACAAAGGCATCGCAGGCGGCGCCCCGGGCGCTCCCGCAACTTACGTCGCGATGTGCCACCTGTTTTGCGATTCCGTCGATGCCTTCCAGGCTGGCTTCGGCCCGCATGCGAAAGAGATCATGGCCGACATCAAGAATTACACCGACCTCTCGCCAGTCATCCAGATCAGCGACGTCGTCGTCGGATAAGGCGAGAATTTTCTCACCAATGAAAAAGGGCCGCTTTCGCGGCCCTTTTTGTTGGATCAGTTGTCGAGGAAGCTTCGCAGCTTGCGCGACCGGCTCGGGTGCTTGAGCTTGCGCAGTGCCTTGGCTTCGATCTGACGGATGCGTTCGCGCGTCACCGAGAATTGCTGGCCGACTTCTTCCAGCGTGTGATCGGTGTTCATGCCGATGCCGAAGCGCATGCGCAGCACGCGTTCTTCGCGCGGCGTCAGCGAGGCAAGCACGCGTGTCGTCGTATCGCGCAGGTTCGACTGGATTGCCGCTTCGATCGGCAGCACCGCATTGCGGTCCTCGATGAAGTCGCCAAGGTGCGAGTCTTCCTCGTCGCCGATCGGCGTTTCGAGTGAGATCGGCTCCTTCGCAATCTTCAAAACCTTGCGCACCTTTTCGAGCGGCATCGCAAGCTTTTCGGCCAGTTCTTCCGGCGTCGGCTCGCGGCCGATCTCGTGCAGCATCTGGCGCGACGTGCGGACGATCTTGTTGATCGTCTCGATCATGTGCACCGGAATACGGATCGTGCGCGCCTGGTCGGCGATCGAGCGGGTGATCGCCTGACGGATCCACCACGTCGCGTAGGTCGAGAATTTATAGCCGCGGCGGTACTCGAACTTGTCGACCGCCTTCATCAGGCCGATGTTGCCTTCCTGGATCAGGTCGAGGAATTGCAGGCCGCGGTTGGTGTATTTCTTAGCGATCGAGATGACGAGGCGAAGGTTGGCCTCGACCATTTCCTTCTTGGCTTGACGCGCCTCGCGCTCGCCCTTCTGCACCGCCTTGACGATGCGGCGGTACTCGGGAATTTCGAGGCCGGTTTCCGTCGCGAGCTGGTGAATCTCGGAGCGGATGTCTTCGACCTGCGTCCGCTCGGTCTTGACGAACTGGCCCCATTTCTTGCCGTTGCCGGCGACGCGGTCGAGCCACGTCTGGTCGAGTTCGTTGCCGTAGTATTCGTCGATGAAGTGCTGGCGCGGCACGCCGTAGCTGTCGGCAAGACGCATCAGGCGGCCTTCGAGGCCGATCAGGCGCTTGTTGATCGCGTAAAGCTGTTCGACGAGGCTCTCGATGCGGTTGTTGTTGAGCGACAGCGATTTCACGTCGACGATGATCTCGTCGCGGATTTTCTCGTAAGCCTTCTGCTGCTGGCGCGAGCCCTGGTCGCCGACGAGCTGCTGCTCGAGCTTCTTGTCCTGCTGCTTGCGGAGCTTCTTGTAGGTCGCCGCGATCTGGTCGAACGTCTCGAGGACTTTCGGTTTCAGTTCGGCTTCCATCGCAGCGAGCGACATCGCGTTCTCGAACTCATCGTCGTCATCGCCTTCGCCTTCCGGCGCGCCCGAGGGACGCTGATTAGCAGCAGGCTGCTCCGGCTCGGGCGAATCTTCCGATGCGGCTTCCTGAACCTCTTTCGCTTCCGGCCCTTCGTAGGTCGCTTCGAGATCGATGATGTCGCGAAGCAGAATCTTGCCTTCGTTGAGTTCGTCGCGCCAGATGATGATGGCCTGGAACGTCAGCGGGCTTTCGCAGAGGCCCGCGATCATGGCTTCACGGCCGGCCTCGATGCGCTTCGCAATGGCGATTTCGCCTTCGCGCGACAAGAGTTCGACGGAACCCATCTCGCGCAGGTACATGCGCACGGGATCGTCGGTGCGCTCGGCGGGCTCGGACTTCGTTTCGCTTTTGACGAGGGCGTTGTTCTGCGCGACCAGCGCGCGGCCTTCCTCTTCGTCGCCGCTCTCTTCACTGCCTTCGGCGGCTTCTTCACCGTCCTCGTTCTCGACGACGGTGATGCCCATGTCGGAGAGCGTCGCGTACAGGTCCTCGATCTGGTCGGACGAAACCTCTTCCGACGGCAGCACCGAGTTCAGCTGATCGAGTGTCACATAGCCCTTGGCCTTCGCCGTCTTCAAAAGGCGTTTGACCGCTTGGTCGGAAAGGTCGAGCAGGGGGCTGTCGCGCTCGGGCGCGTCGGCTGCCGGTTGCTCTTTCTCTTCCGTTTTCTGAGCTGCCTGCTGGGCGCGTGCCATTCTGCTGTCCTTGTGTACAGGCCGTTCTGAGGGACCGGCCTTAAGATCAATCTTTCAGGTCCCAGACGGTTGCCGCATCGCAATGCCCGGGGCCGGATAAAAGTCCACGCGCCTAACCGGCGCGCTTAACGATCGGAGTGTCGTCGGCGGGTTGGTCGATCTCGGTATCCATCTGGTCCATCGACGCCTCGCGGGCGATCTGGCGTTTGATGTCGAGAAGGTGAGTCTCAGCCTCTTCCGTGCAATCCCGGTACCAAGCTTCTTCCGCTGCCTTCAGCGCGCGCCCCAAAGCGTCCTGCCGCTGATGCAAAGCAAGAATATGGTTCCAGGCGGCTTCGACATCAGTGGCGGAGGCATCTGGCTCGGCAAAACGGTCGCTGATGTGCGTAATCGTTCGCGCGACGAGGTCCACCACCTTTGCAACCCCCGATTTGCTCAATTGGGTGCCTAGAGAGGCCCTGTCAAGGGAATTCTGCCGCGCATGCACCGCTAAAATCTCGTCCCGGAGCGCGGTGAGCGGCTGCGACGAAAATTCGATGACCGCGATGGCTTCCGAGTGCTCCTCGATCAGCCAGGGGTGGTTAAGCAACGTCTTCATGATCAGCGCCTCGCGCGGGAGCACGCTTTGCATGTGTCCGGCGAGCTCCGGGCTGGCATTAACCAACTCAGGCACATTGTTTTTCTTCGTGAAACGTCGTTCCGGCCCGTTGAGGCGGGCGCGGTCGCGCGCCTTCCAGTCCGGCGCAGCGACCGGACGAGCATAAGACGCCTGCGCGATGCCGCCACCCTGCCGTCCGGCCGGCAATCCCGCCATCGGGCGCGGAAATCGATTGCGTCCAAGCTGATACAACCTGTCGCGGAGTTCGCGCTGATAGTGCGAACGCACGGTTGCATCCTGAATCGTACCGACCAGGGCAAAAAGACGGGCTTCGAGTGCCGCACGCTGTTCCGGCGTATCGGA
>Ga0209930_1002483_pt1 | contig 21584 bp, 19 predicted proteins | sample ThiBiot_500_biof_2_FD_183948 | JGI IMG/M metagenome (GOLD analysis project Ga0209930, IMG submission 183948) | Wastewater bioreactor microbial communities from Cape Town, South Africa - Thiocy_cont_500_biof (SPAdes) | ecosystem: Engineered > Bioreactor > Thiocyanate-remediating >... | reverse complement strand
CAGGTCGATCCGACGCCAGCGGACCACCCCATCCTGCTTCAGATCAGGCCCCTGTTCGACCCAATCCTCCAGTTCCCCCATCTGCTCGGCACCAAGATACGGTGGCCGGCCCGGCCGCGGCTGATCCGCCAACCCGGCTATCCCGCTTTCGTTGTAGCGGATCACCCAATCCCGAAGCGTTTGCCGGTCCATCGCCTGTGCCTTTGCCGCCGCACTCCGGCTATGACCGTCCAATACCATGGCGATCGCCAGGATACGCCGCCCGACATTCGCTCGCGGCTCGCGCACCGCCGCATCCCGCAGTTGCTCCGCCGTCATCTCCGTCCGGCTGATTGCCAAGCCACGCATCACTGCCTCGCCACGTTGCGCCTGCAAACCAGCGAGTCAGACTTCAGGTGATTCGCATAGCCCCAACGAGTCGGAAATTTGGGCCGTTGGTATTACAACGTGGTGAACTGCGGCTCAATCGAGCGTGGTCACTGGGATCCGCCAACGCCAGGCCAGTCCCCACACGTGCGCCGCCTATCGAGATACCCTGCGGCTGCTGCTGGTCTTTGTCTCCGCACAGAAACATAAGGAACCATCGCCACTGGACATCGACGACCTCGACGCACCGGTCATCGGCGTCTTCCTCGACCACCTGGAAGACCAGCGGAACAATGGCGTCCGTACTCGTAACGACCGCCGGGCCGCCATCCGCTCGTGGTTCCGATACGCCGCCCTGCGCCACCTCGAGCACGCCGCCGTGATCGCGTGTGTGCTCGCCATTCCCGCCAAGCGTTACGACCGGCGGCTGGTGACCTTCCTGAGCGAACCGAAACTCAACGCGCTGCTTGCCGCCCCCACTCTGTCAAGCCCGACCGGGCGGCGCGACCGTGCCCTGCTGGCGCTGGCCGCGCAGACGGGTCTGCGGGTGTCCGAACTGCGGGGCCTGCATTGTGCGGGTGTCCATCCTGGCGCTGGCGCCCATGTCAGTTGCCTGGGAAAGGGACGCAAGCAGCGAGTCACCCCGCTGATCTCGGGCACGAGCGCGGCTCTCCGCGGCTGGCTCACCGAACACGCGGGTCAGCCGACTGAGCCAGTGTTCGCCACCCCGAGCGGGAGGGCGCTCAGCCGTAACGCGCTCGAGCACCGTCTTGCCAAGTACGTCGAGATTGCCGCCCGTACCTGTCCATCGCTGGGTCAGAAAGCCGTCACCATGCACGTGTTGCGGCATACCGCGGCAATGCGGCTGCTGCGCGCCGGCGTCGATACTTCTGTCATCGAGCTATGGCTTGTCCACCAACAGATCGAGACGACCCAGATGTACCTGCACGCCGACCTCGAGATCAAGGAACGGGCTCTGGCGAAGGCAACCCCAGCCAACATTACGCCAGGCCACTATCTGCCGCCTGACAAGTTGCTTACCTTCCTCGAAGCGGTCTGACTATGCCGCCCACGCGGCAGCGATCACCGCCGTCCGGGCTGAGTGGCAGGACCTGGAGGTCGGCGTAATGTGCACTACGTCGACATAGGGTGCATCAACCGCGCGACGCGCTTCCGACCGTGCCGCTTGCCCCGGGCCCGGAGTTCGGCATGCACGCAGGGCGCGCCGTATGTCTCCCGCGACCCAAGGTGGATGGTCCGCACCTTCTTCATCAGCAAATTGTCAGCGGCCGCGCACGCGGACGGTGCCCGTTTACGCCATGCGTGATAGCCCAATGCCGATATCCCCGAGCACGCGCGCCATCGCGGCGATCGGAAAATCGGGCGCCTCCGGCCGGTGCGTCACCCCCCTCGGGCGGCGGGAACCGCGCTTTGGCGTCGAAGGCGCGGATGCGACCGATCGCTTCCGTGGCGACGACGGATCGCTCGCCGACCTGATCGCGATGGTGCAAACGCTTCTGCTGGACGGCCTCCAGTCCCCGGATCTCCGGGCTGCGCAGATTGCTCTGGGTTCGCCCTAACCCGACTTCGCGGATTCGCGCTATTTGAGGGTGTCCGTGCATGACTTATCAATGCGTTGGGTGAAAAAGTCTTCACTACATCAGGTGGCGTGGGTGAGCGCGGCTGCGGTGATCCTTGGCGGCGGCTGCGGCGGCAATTGGAGCCTGAGTTGCTCGATCAGCAGTTGGAGTTCGCGCTCGGGTTGGGTGTAGCGGGTCAGCACCAGTTCCCGCCCGTCGGTCGTCGGCAGATGGACATCGATCATCTGCACGGCGGCGAATTTCTCCAGCACACTGCGCGCGGTGAGGCCGGGTGCGAGGGCATGGAGCCGGCGCTGTAGCGTGACCTGCAGGCAGTAAGCCAGGAACGCAATGAAGATGTGGGCTTCGATCCGGCGCTCGTCCTGATGGAAGACCGGGCGGATCGCGAGATCGCCCTTGAGGTTCTTGAACGCCTGCTCCACGGCAACGAGCTGGATGTAGTACTGCCACAGCAGCGCGGGATCGTTCTGCGTGAGGTTGGTGCGCAGCAGATATCGCCCCTCGCGTCGGCGGACCTTGCGCAATTTCTGCCAGTTCAGGCTGTAGATGAACGTGGAACTCCCCATCTCCATCTCGATGTCCACGAGACGCCACGCCGAGGGTGCACGAGATCGTGCCGCCCCCAGTTTCATCAGCATCTCCTCGCGCGAGATCGCCATGGCGGCGAGTTCACGCAGCCGTTTCCACAAACACTTCATCTGCCGCCGGCGCATCGCGCGCTCTTTGGTGACGCGATCGGCACTCTCGGCGAAGACGTAAAGTTCGCTGGCATCGGCCAGCAGTTTGACCTTCACACCGTCGCGCGCCTGCTGCCAGGGTTTGGCCAGCAGGTCTTTTTCCAGGCGTGACAGACGCCCCTTTGGTGTCCCCACCAGATACTGCACCGGCGGGTCGCTGGCGCGCATCTCAGCCAGCACCGCTTCCGTCGGAACGCCGCGATCCATCACCCAGACCCGCCGGGCGCGGCCGTACTGCTGCTCGATCTTGGCGAGGAAGGCTCGCAGGGTCGTGCAGTCCGCGGTATTGCCGGGCAGCACCTCGTAGGCCAGCGGCAGACCGTCCGGCGTGACCACCAGCGCGATCACCACCTGTGGGCAATCGGGCCGTTTGTCGCGGCTGTAACCGTGACGGCGCTTATGGCCCTCCGGTACGTCGGAGGCGTTGATCTCGAAGTAGGTGCTGGTCAGATCGTAGAGCAGCACATCGAAGTCGGCGTTGAACAGATCGCGCCACCGACCCACCAAATGGCTGAACAAATCGGCTTTGTGTGTCAGCAGAAAATCGTGGCAGGCATAAAGCTTGTGCGGCTCGGCCAGACGGAAATCCGAACCCAGAAGGTCGGCCATGGCACTGCGGCCGAACCAGTCGCGGTGCAGCTTCCACTCACTGCCTGGCGCAATCAACCGATACGATACCAGAACCTGCAGGACCTGGTCCCAGCGCGTGCCCTTGCGGTTCGCCGCCAGGCGATCAGCCCAGAACCGATCGAGTTGCAATGCCGACCATAACTGTCCGGCCAGCCAGCAGGCGCCCCATTGTCGCGGCCGGTGCAGCCGCATGTCCGACAGGCGGAGCTGGACGACTGCATTGTCCGCAGTGCCTGCGATGGCGCGGTCCTCGGGGAACAGCGCCAGGTTCCGCGCATGGCCGGCATCTTCGTCGAAAACCTCGATGGACTTGCGCCACGCCGCGGCCTGGGACGGGCTGATCTCACCCAGATACAGAACGTGGCGTTGCACCACCCGGCCGTCGCCAACCCGATGGTTCTCAACGACGCTCCAATAGCTGTGCGTCTTGCCATCCTTCTTTCGTCGAGTCTGCCGTAGAAACATGATGCGGCGAGTCTAACGAGCGGAATCCGCCGATGGGAACGGGGTCGGTCTTCACTACAGCGGTTTTCAGCCAACCCCGCGCAAGATAGCCACGAAATATCAGTCACTTATCATGCCAGACCCGAACCAATATCGCGATTTCGGGGGTCGAATCCGCGAAGTCGGGCTAATTCCGAGATTCGAACCTCCTTCCATTCTACGAACCCTGTGGTAGGATGCCAGGACGTGCACGCTGAGAATTTCGCGCGTCCGAAAAGGGGGCGTGACGAGCAGTAGAACGGAGGAAAGTAAATGGCCCTCATAACAGAGGCAGCACGCGGCATGATCGGCACGTCCGATCCTCCCATGCGCGTTGAGGTGACGCGGAGGGATATCGTCAAATACTCCGTTGCGACGGAGCAGCAGCAGGAGAAATTCCTGAGCGGGGACGAGGCTCCCCCGATGTTCTTGTTCGGTGCGCTGCGTCCTGTGGTGCCGATTGGTGCGCTTGGACCGGATGGCATTCCCGCTTCCTCGCTGACGCCCGACCTGCCGTTGAAGCGTTTCATGGCCGGCGGAACGAAAACCCGCTACTTTCGGCCGGTCAGGCCCGGCGACGTCCTTGTGGCGACCCGTAGCCTGACCGATTTATATGAGAAACGGGGTTCGCAGGGCGATCTGATCTTCCTGATCTACAAAGTTGATGTGCGCACCGAGGCCGGCGAACGGATCGCCGAAGAAGTGCAGACCCGAATCGCCCGCTGAGGAAAGCCCATCATGGTCAACATGTACGACTTCCAGGTCGGTATGTCGCTGCCGGAACGGCGGCACGAGCCAAGCAATGTTTCGTTGTTCCTGTATAACGCCGCGATCTGGAATGCACATCGCATCCATTATGATGAATCCTATACGACCAAGGTCGAAAAGCATCCGGGTGTCGTGGTGGATGGCCCGCTGCAAGGCGACTGGCTGACCCAGGTGGTCCTGAACTGGATCGGAGACGGCGGCAACATCGTTGAGTTCGAGTATTCGAACCGTCGCGCCAGCTATCTCGGCGAAACCCTGATTTCGGGCGGGAAGATTGAGGCCGTCCGGCCCGACGAAGGCGAGGTCGAGGTTTCACTGTTCGTAAAGACCGAGCAGGGTGATGTCACGGCGCCAGGACGGGCTGTGGTCCGGCTTCATCGCTGACGGGGTAAATAACCGGGCGCGGCCGCCAGGTCATCGATCGTCGGGGCTGAAGTACCGCCTACCCCGGCCGCGCCGGGAAATTTGGATCGGGAACGGAAAGCATCGGACGGATACCGGGAACCGCAGATGAGCTGACGTCCGTGGCGGACGATCAGCGGAACAGAAGGAAGGAACGCCCCAATGATGAACTCGAGACTCTGCGACCGGCTGGGGATCGAATTCCCTCTGTTCGCCTTTACGCACTGCCGCGATGTGGTCGCCGAGGTGACCAATGCCGGCGGCTTCGGTGTCCTCGGCGCGGTCGGACTCACCCCGGAGAAACTGGATGTCGAGCTCAACTGGATCAACGAACGGGTCAATGGCAAGCCCTTCGGCATCGACCTGCTGATTCCCGAGGTCATGATGGGCAGGGACTCGGAGGCAACCGAATCCGAGCTTCGTGCCCAGGTCCCGGAACCGCACCGGAAATTCGTCGAGGACCTGCTGGAACGGCACGGCATCGATTCGTCCGACCTCTGTCTTCCAATTCCGACGACAGGGACTCGTCCATCATGCGCCCACACGGTGCGGCGCGGATGCTGGAGGTCGCGTTCCGCTACCCGATCAAGATGTATGTCAATGCATTGGGCGTGCCGCCGCCGGCGATTATCGCCGAAGCGCATTCCAAGGGCATCCTGGTCGGCGCACTGACCGGATCGCGGCGTCACGCGATCAAGCACGCGCAAGCGGGCGTCGATGTTCTGGTCGCCGCCGGTGGAGAGGCGGGCGGCCATTGCGGCGAGATCGCGACGCTCGTGCTTGTCCCGGAGGTGATCGACGCGATTCGGGATTACCCGCATATGGATGTTCTGGCGGCGGGCGGGATCGCCACCGGGCGGCAGATGGCCGCCTGCATGGCGATGGGTGCCGCCGGCGCCTGGTGCGGCTCGGTCTGGCTGACCACAAAGGAGGCCGAAACGATACCGACCGTCAAGGAGAAGATGCTGAAGGCGTCCTCGGCGAACACGGTCCGTTCCCGCAGCCGGACCGGCAAGCCCACCCGCCAGTTGCAGTCCGCGTGGTCGGACGCCTGGGCCAGTAAGGAGGCCCCCGATCCATTACCGATGCCGTTGCAGGGCATCCTGACGCGGCCGGTGGCAGCCAAGGTGGACAAGCTCGCGGAGGCGGGCCATCCGGGCGCGAAACAGCTCGCGGCCTATTTCGTCGGGCAGTGCGTTGGGCTGATGAATTCGGAACAGTCCGTCCGGTCGGTGGTCTACGACTTCATGACAGACTACGCCGAGGCGGTGGAACGGCTGTCGGCGACGGTCGCGGCGCCCGCGGCCCGGAGCGAAACCGGCTCTTAACCCACACCCCGAGGTATATTCGTGACCGATCCCGTGACTCCCCGCGTCGCCGCGACACTCATCCTCGCTCGCGACGGCGCGGACGGCCTTGAGCTTTTCATGGTTGTCCGCCATCATGAAATAGAATTCGCGTCCGGTGCCCTGGTGTTTCCCGGCGGTTCGGCCGATCCGGCCGACGCGGACCCGCGATGGCGCCAGTTGACCGACGGCACCGAAGGCATCGGCGATGAGATGCTGACCGTGATCGCGGCGGCGGCGCGGGAAGCGTTCGAGGAATGCGGCGTTTTGTATGCCCGGACCGCCAGCGGCGGTCCGTTGATCGGAGGCGCCAGGGTAGCGGCTTTGGGTGCCACCTACCGGCAGGCCATCGAGGCGGGCGAAATCGCCTTCGCCGAGATGATCGCCCAGGAAAATCTGGTCGCCGCCTTCGATCAGTTGGTACATTTCGCGCACTGGATCACGCCGCCGCACATGCCCAAGCGGTTCGATACCCATTTTTTCCTCGCCGCGGCGCCGCCGGATCACATCCTCAGCCATGACGGCCGCGAATCGGTCGATTCGATCTGGGTGACCCCGCGCGATGCCTGCGTGGATGCCGATGCCGGGCGCCGGACCGTGCTATTCCCGACACGGTTGAACCTGGAGAAAGTCGGACGACACCGCACGGTGGCGGAGGCTCTCGCCGCCGCCCGCGCCGCGCCGATCGTCACGGTGCGGCCGGAAAGCAGCGCGGCCGAAAATGGGCGATTGCTCAGGATCCCGATCGAGGCCGGGTATGGCGCGGCGGAATTTCTGGTGACCGGCGGCGCCGGCAAGAACGTACGAATCCAACCGCTCGGAGCGAGCAAATTGTCATGACACGCCTGCACGAATCGAACTCTCTTGATGTGCGAACAGGGGGCGCTCCATGGACCTGACGCTCACGGAAAACCACCGGGCGCTGCGCGACGCGGTGAACGCGTTCACCGCCCGGCACCGCGACCGCGCTCCAAAACCCGGCGGTGGACGCAAACGGCCGGATCAGAAAGTCCTGGAATGGCAGGCGCTATTGCTGGAACATGGCTATTTCGCGCGCACCATACCGCGCGACTACGGCGGTTTCGGCGCACCGCGCGACGTGATCGAGTTGGCGATCATCGCCGATGCCTTCAGTCGCGCCGGCGTCTCTCCCGGCATCCACAACCAGGGCATCAGCATGCTGGTGCCGACCCTGCTGGAAGTGGGAACCGAGGAGCAGAAGCGCCGCTGGGTCGGCCCGACCATCCGGGGCGAGACGATCTGGTGCCAGGGCTATTCGGAACCGGGTTCCGGCTCGGATCTCGCCGCCGCGCAGACCCGCGCGGCGGTGCAGGACGGCCACTTCGTCGTCAACGGGCAGAAAATCTGGACCAGTTCGGCGCATTACGCCGACATGATGTTTCTGCTTTGCCGAAGCGAACCCGAATTGCCGAAGCACGCCGGGTTGTCTTACCTGCTGGTGCCGATGAACAACCCGGGGATCGAGGTGCGGCCGCTGCGGACCATGACCGGCCGCGCCGAGTTCAACGAAACCTTCTTCACTGACGTACGCGTGCCGCTCGATCAGATCGTACTGAGCCGCGGCGATGGCTGGCGCGTTGCCAACATCACCCTGAAATACGAGCGGCTGCTCCTCGGCGACGCCAATAAGCTGCAACAGCGCCTCGAAGCTATCCTCCGCATGATGCGGGAGCCGGGGCCGGAGGGGACGCCCCTTCTGGATCAGCCCGAGTGGCGCGACAGGCTTTTACGACTGCAGGGCGAAGTCATGGCGGCCCGGCATCACAATCTCCGTCTGCTCACCGAACAGGCGGAGGGGGTCGACTCCGGGCTCGGGCGTCTGATCGTCAAGTATCACGGCACGATGCTCGGCCATCGCCTGACCTCGCTGGCCATCGACGTCATGGGCGCGAGCGGTCTGGCCTATGAGCCGCAAGGCGAGATGGCCGAGGATGACGCGGCCACCACATGGCACATCGATTACATGTACGACATCGGTCTGATCATCGGCGGCGGTTCCTCGAACATTCAGAAAAACATCATCGGCGAACGCGGGCTCGGGCTGCCGCGGGAACCGAAAGCCGCGGTGGGAGCCTGACCATGCGTTTCGGACTGAGTGAAGAACAGAGACTGTTCGACAATTCCCTGCGTTCGTTCTTGTCGTCGCGACTGCCGGTCGAGGCGCTGCGGCGGCTCGCCGAACCTGGCAACGGTTTCGATAAGGATCTCTGGCACGGGCTCGGTGAACTCGGTCTGCACGGCATCCTTGTGCCCGAGGAATATGGTGGCGCCGGCCTTGGTACTCTCGACGCCGCTCTCGCCGCCGAGGCACTCGGCTATCACGCCGCTCCCAGCCCGTTCATGGCCTCGGTGGTTATGGCGGCAAAGGCGTTCGACGCGGCCGGCGAGGCGCCGCGGCGCGACTGGCTGCCGCGGATCGCCGCCGGCGAGATCCGAATCGGCGTTGGCCTCGGGGCGATCTCCGGGCAGACGGGCCGAGCCGCGGTCGAACTTCGGAATGGCGAATTGTCCGGGGCGTTGGATGGTGTTCTGGATGGCGACGCCGCGACGCATTTCCTCGTCTATCTTCCGGACGGGCGGGCCGCGCTTATCGACGCCGCGGCGGATGGGCTGACCGCCACGCCGCGCCGTAGCGTCGATCGCACCAGGCCGCTGGTGGACCTTACGTTCACCGCCGTCCCGTCCTTGGCCGTGATCGGGACGACCAACGGCATCGAGACGGCGGCGCGGGTGCGCGATGCCGGCCGGGTGATGCTGGCCGCGGACATGCTGGGCGCGGCACAGAACATGCTGGATCGAGCGGTGGCGTACGCCAAGGAACGATCGCAATTCGGCCGCCTGATCGGCAGCTTCCAGGGCGTGAAATACATGTGCGCGGACATGGCGACCATGCTCGAACCCTGCCGGGCAATGGTCTGGTACGCCGCCTATGCGCAGGACGGCATCCCCGAGGAAGCCGCGAGCACGGCGAACCATACCAAGGCGCATCTGGCCGAGGTTTCGCGCGAGGTCGCGCGGCTGGCGACGGAAGTGCATGGCGGCATGGGCTTCACCGACCTGCTGGGGCTGCATTTTCAGTTCAAGCGCATCACCTTCGACCGGCAGGTGCTCGGCAGCCCCGAGCAGTGCCGGCGCGACGCAGCGGTCGCACAAGGATGGGCCGCCGGCTGAGGCCGATCGAACAGGAGAAGCGATGAGATGTCACTTCGCGACAAGGCGGCGATCACCGGGATAGGGGAAACTGCCAATTCGGGCCGTAGCGTTCCGTCCCCCCAGCTCGGAGCGCTGGTGCGCGCCATCAAGGGTGCGGGGCTGCATCCTTCGGACATCGATGTCATCATACCGTATGGAAGTGCCGTGGTCGCGGATGATTTCGTTACAAATTTCGGTATCCCCGATCTGCGCTTTTCCGCCACGACGCCACTTGGCGGGGCGAGTTGCGTCGCGGCCGTGCAGTACGCCATGGGCGCGATGGTCGCCGACGCCAAAATCGGTCTCGTCAGCGGCTACGGAGACATGGGCGATGGGTCCGTAGCCATGATGTGGAGGGGATGATGAGCGCTACTCAGACATACAATAAACTCGTACCCGAGCCGACGTCCGACAGCGCAGGCTATTGGCAGGGGCTCAACGAGCACAAGCTTTTGCTGCAAAAATGCGCCGGCTGCGGCACGATCCGCCACTATCCGCGGCCCATGTGCCCGTCTTGCCATTCGATGGATTCGACCTGGGTCGAGGCCTCCGGCCGCGGTGTCGTGCATAGCTGGACCATCACGCACCACGCCTTCCACCCGGGCGTCCGGGATGACCTGCCCTATACGCTCGCGACCATCGATCTGGCGGAAGGCGTCCGGATGAACGCGCAACTGCGTGGCGTGGCGCCGGAGATGCTGCGCATCGGCTTGCCGGTGCGAGTCAAATTCGAAACGGTGAAGGAAGGGCTGACCTTGCCCTATCTGGTCGCGGACGCTGGCGCCTGACCACAACGGTTCCGAGGGGTGGGTGACGTGGCCCGATTGCCGGGCCACGCCGATCCCTGCCGGCCGCGGTTCAGGCGGTGCGAGCGAAGCCTTCGTAATTCCGCGCCGCGACATCGGCGCAGGTGGCGCGATACCGCGCCATACCACCGGCATAGGGCATGAAAACCCGGGGCTTGCCCGGAATGTTCGCGCCGAGGTACCAGGAATGCCCCGCCTTCGGCAGTAGCGTCGCATTTGCCGCCTCGTTCACATGCTCAACCCAGCGCTGTGTGGCTTCAGGGGTCGCCTCGATCCGGGTCAGGCCGCGCGCGCGCATGTCGCGGATGCAATCGGTGATCCAATCGACATGCTGCTCGATCGCTACCGGCATGTTGCACAGCACTGACGGACTGCCCGGTCCGGTGATGGTAAACAAATTCGGGAAGCCGGGAGTCTGCAGGCCGAGATAGGTGATCGGGCCCGCGTGCCAGGCGTCGCGCAGGGACACCCCGCCGTCGCCGCGAATATCCATCTTCAGCAGTGGTCCCGTCATGGCGTCGAAACCGGTGGCGAAGACGATGATGTCGAGCGGGTACAGCGTGCCGTCGCGGGTCATCAGACCGTCCGGGGTGATGCGCTCGATCGGCGTGGCGCGGACATCCACCAGTGTGACGTTATCTCGGTTGAAGGTCTCGAAATAGTTCGTGTCGATCGGCGGACGCTTGGTGGCGAACGGATGGTCGATGGCCGCGAGTTTGGCGGCCGTGCCCGGATCCTTCACGATTTCCCCGATTTTGGAGCGGAGGAATTCCGAGGCGGTATCATTGGCGGCCTGATCGGTAAGCAAGTCTCGGAAGGCCGCGCGGAACTGCAAGCCGCCCTTTTCCCAGGCCGCCTCGTAGATCGCCTGACGCTGCTCCGGCGTGACATCGTGCGCCGAACGGTCCTCTATGACGAAAGGGTGCCCGTTGGGAGTGCCATGCATCACCTCACGAATCCTGGAGGTATTGTCCCTGGCCCAAAGTTTGAACTCCTCGTCGAGCGGCGCGTTCCTCGCGGGAATGCTGTAGTTCGCGGTGCGCTGGAACACGGTGAGGTGTTGCGCGCTGGCGGCGATCACCGGGGCGGCCTGGATGCCGGTCGATCCGGTGCCGATCATGCCGACCCGCTTGCCGGCGAAATCAACGCCCTGATGAGGCCATTGGCCAGTGTGGTACCAGGCGCCGGCGAAGGACTCGAGGCCGGGGATGTCGGGGATATTCGCCGACGAGAGGCAACCGACCGCGGTGATCAGGAACCTCGCGCGGTAGGTCTCGCCGGCCTCGGTGCGGACCTGCCAGCGATTGGCCGCCGCGTCGTACGACGCCTGCGAGACACGCGCGCCAAACCGGATGTCGCGCTTCAGTTCGAAGCGGTCCGCAACGTGGTTCAGATAGCGCAAAATCTCCGCCTGGCCGGGATAGCGTTCGGACCAGGTCCATTCCTGAAGCAGCTCCTCGGAGAAGTAATAGGCGTAGGAATGGCTCTCGGAATCGCAGCGGGCGCCGGGATAGCGGTTCCAGTACCAGGTCCCGCCGACGCCATTCCCCGCCTCCAGCAGCTTGACTGAAAGGCCGAGCTGGTCACGCAGGGTGTGTAACTGGTAGAGGCCGGAGAATCCGGCCCCAACGACAATGGCATCAAGTGTTTCGACTGCGACTGTACTCATAACTGCTCCGTTTTTCTGTGCAAGATTGGGTTGGCGATCAGTGACGGGAAGGACTGCCATGCGACCGTGGTTATCGCGTCCGATATCGGTCGATGCCGTGACGAACGACGTCCAGCGACAGCCATTCGCGCGTAAGCATATAGTTCGCATGCGCGAGCACCTCGCCGAAGGCAAACCCGGTCTGGTGCTCATCGAGCGCGCGATCAAATACGAACGGAATAAGCTCCGCGACTGACAGCGGCCTCGATCGGCAGGCACCGGCGATCAGGTCGCAGCGCTGCGCGTGATGTTCGATGAGTTCGGCGATGCGGCGATGCAGCCCGCGAAACGGCAATCCATGGCCGGGCAGGACCAGAACATCGTCCGCCACCGTTTCGCGCAATGATTCGAGGGACCGCAGGAAGATGCCCAACGCGTCCAAGGTCGGCTCCATTGCATACACGCTGACGTTGGGCGAGATACTGGCGATCACTTGATCGGCCGGGAAAAACAGCCGTTCGTCAGGGCTGTGCAGCATCGCCTGTTCCAGGGAATGGCCACCCGCGGTCATGATCCGGAACGGCCGCGAGGCGGGTCCCAGCGTGTCACCGTGTTTGACTCGATGGTAGGTGGGCGGAACGCCCGACGTGAGGCTCAGGTAGTGATGCCCCCGGTTCAGGATCGACCGGGTCACGTCTGCCGCTAGACCATGGCGTTCGTAGAACGATACATATATATCGCGGCCCAGATCGCCGGGAGCATATTGCAGGGCGAGACTGTAAAGGTATTCGGGCCTGGGCATCGACAGCGGAATTGCGAAGCGTTGACCGAGCCAGCCCGCAAGGCCGATATGGTCGGGGTGGCAGTGCGTTACCAGCATCGACGACAAACGCTGCCCCCGCAGCGGTCCGTGCAGGAGAGCCTCCCATGCCTGCCGGCATTCGTTGGTCCCGAGGCCTGTATCGACGATAATCCAGCCGTCTCCGGTTTCAATCAGATATATGTTTACATGATCGAGACGGTACGGAAGCGGCAGCCGAAACCATTGTATCCCCGGGGCGATTTCAACAACCTGGTTCGGAGCCGGTGGTTGGGGACTCGGAAACTGTAGCATTGTCTACCCTTGATGTACGTTTCTTCGGCTGATTTGTCGCGAAGGGGAAATCTGGGCGGATGTTGGCGAGACATTCTGATGAAGCCGGCCATTTGCCAACCGCGGGTCATCGTGTTTGGGCAGGTGATGTTCGCACCAGCAGGAGCAATGGCACGACCAGAACAGCCAGCACCAGCATGAGCTTGAAATCATCCATATAGGCTATGATCTGGGCTTGCCGGGTGACTTCTCCGTTCAGCAGGGCGATGCCTGGTGCCGAATGGATGTCCCAGATGCGGGATGCCGCGCCGGTCTGCAATATGCGGCGGAACGGATTGACATCTTCTGCGATCAGCGCGTGGTTGGCCTGGGTGTTCGCCTGCAGCAATGCTCCCGTGATCGAGATGCCCATCGCGCTGCCCAAATTGCGCATCAAGCTGTAAATGCTGGTGGCTTGCGTCCTGATCTGCGCGGGCAGAGTGGCGAAGGCGATGATGTTGATAGGGATTGCCAGGAAACCAATGCTCAGGCCTTGAACGAGGCCGACGATCATGACTGTCGGTTCGGACACGTCGGGGGTCCATAATGTCATCTCGCGCAAGGCGTAGGCCCCGACGAGGAATCCGGCCCCGACCAGCAACCGGGCATTGATCTTGCCCATGACACGGCCGCAGATCCAGGCTGCCAGCATCAGTCCAGCACCACGCGGTGCCAGCGTGATGCCAGCGGTTACCACCGGATAGCCCATCAATGTCTGAAGATATGGTGCGAGAAGCGCCAGCGACGCATACATGATCAGGCCCATGATCGCGTAGAGCAACCCGCCAACGGAAAAATTCCGATCCGCGAACAGGCTTGGCGAGAGGAATGGGTGCGGCGCAAGGAAGAACTGGACCAGGAACAGATAGAACGCGACGCCGGCGATGCCGGCTTCCAGCACGATTTCGCGCGAACTGAACCAGTCGAGCGTCTGCCCCGGTCGAGCATCATCTGAAAGGCGCCGATCGCCAGGCTCAGCGTGCTGAAACCCAGCCAGTCGAGCTTCGTCGCCTGCGATGACGCAGTCTCCTGCAGCAGGATGAGCAAGCCGAGAGCGGTGACGATACCGAACGGCACATTGATGTAAAAAACCCAGCGCCAGGTGTAATTCTCGGTCAACCAGCCGCCGAGTATCGGGCCGCAGATCGGTCCCATCATCACACCCATGGTCCACAGCCCCATCGCCTTGGCGCGCTGCTCCGGCGGATAGAGCTCGTACATCACGGATTGCGAAAGCGGCACGAGCGCGGCACCAAACATGCCCTGCACGATCCGGAACACGACGATCTCGCCCAGCGAGTCCGCCAGACCGCAGAGGGCCGAAGCGACTGTAAATCCCACGACCGCGGTCACGAACAGCCGGGTGCGGCCAAAGCGTGCGGCGAGGAAGCCGGTCGGCGTGGTCATGATGGCGGCGGCCACGATGTAGCTCGTCAACACCCAGTTTATCTCGTCCTGGCTGGCCGACATTGTGCCCTGCATGTAAGGCAGGGCAACGTTGGCGATGGTGCTGTCGAGCGACTGCATCAACGTCGCCAGGACGGTGCAGATCGTCACCAGTAACCGATGCGTGCCTGTCGAAGAGTCAGATCGGCGAACCGCGATACTGCGCGAGTCACTCATCTGTTTCAGCCTGCAGCGCAAGATTCTCGCAGACCCGGCGTAGGACATCGGCCGCGATCGCCAACTCACGCTCGCTTATGCCTTGCAGTGTCCTGTCGCGGACGGTCCGCGATACGTCCTCTACCTGCTCGATGATGGACCGCCCGGTCCCGGTCAGGACGATAATCTTCGCGCGTCGGTCGGTGGCTTCCTCGCGGCGCTCGACAAGCCCCGACGCCTCCAGCTCATCGAGCAGCCGAACGATGGATGAGCTGTCGACGGACAGGGCCGCGGCCAGGTCCTTCTGGCGCATGGGCCTGGCGGCACGGGCAATGTAGATCAGGGGAAGCCACATCGCTTCCGTCAATCCGAATGGCTGCAGACGACAGTCCACCATCCGGCGCCATTGCCGCGCAACCCGTGCAACCAGGCTTCCGAAGCCTTCGCGTGTGCGGGGAACGCCGTCTGTCAATTTCATGGGATGCCAGTGTATGACATATCAACTAATCTGGCAACCGCCCATCCGCCGCTTGTTCGATTTTACCGGCGCCGGGATATGGCAGCTCGAGCAGAGCCGCCACCTCCGCGGTTCATGTCACTCCCGGTAGGTTGCGGCCGCCTGTCCGCCCGAGCGAGAACGTCGGTTCGGATTTTTCTGGTGGCGCGTCCCGAGAGAGGCTGGGGCACGCCCCATCCCCCGCATCGCAGAGTGCGTCAACGTGATTGACACCACAATAGATGACGTGACATCTATCCGTTTCCGCCGAACGGAGGCCCCGATTTACGGCTGGTACCCGACAAACCTTGCACGCGGCTTCCATCCGGCGCCGGCGATCGCACCGGGGCGCCTTCGGGGCCCTGCCGCCACCATGCGGCGGCAACGTCCCTGGGACTCGGTCAACGGGGGCCGATGCCGATCCTTGCAAACGGCCGACGCAGATTCCTCTAATGGAGAAGGAGAAGTCCAAGTGAACCAAGCAGTCGAAATCAATGCACCGAATCTGTGGCGGCTGGAGACGGCGCGCCTCGGCGACCCCGAGAAGTATTTCATGGTATCGACCGATAGCCACGCCAATGAGCCCGCCAATCTGTGGGCGACGCGGCTGCCGGAAAAATACCGCGACCGGGCGCCGCGCATCATCACCGACGACAAGGGCGTACAGTGGCGCTTTTGCGAAGGATATCGGCCGGACCGCGTCCGCGTCATGAGCTTCGAGGGGGAGGACTGGCTGCGCTCGCAATCCGGCGCCGACGTGCAAGACCGCATCCGCGACAACAGCAACGATGGCGTGGATATGGAGGTCATTTTTCCCAACAAGGGGCTGGCAATGTGGGCGACTCCGGATCCGGTGTTCTCGCAGGCACAGTGTCGGGTATGGAACGAATGGGCTTGGGAGCAGTTTGGCCCTTATCCAGACCGTATGTTACCGGTCGCCGCGATCGCCACCGGCGATCTGGAAGGCGCCATGCAGGAGATCGAGCGCGTCGCGAAGGTAGGCTATCGAGCGCTGACCCTGCCGTGTAAGCCCGTTTGGGGCGCGCATGATGTAGATCACGTCAACTACAATCTGCCGCATTTCGATCCGATGTGGGCACTGATTCAGGAGTGTGATCTGCCGATTACGTTCCATGTCTCCACCGGGCGCGATCCGCGTGCGTCGCGCGGCAATGGCGGTGCGGTGATCAACTACGTGACACATTCCCTGTCGCCCACGATCGAACCCGTGGCGAACCTGTGTGCCTCGGGTGTGCTGGAACGGTTCAAGGGCCTGCGCTTCGCCACGATCGAGGCCGGCATCGGCTGGGTGCCCTGGCTGCTGGACGCGATGGACGAGGCCTATCGCAAGCACCACATGTGGGTGCGTCCCAAGCTCCAAGGTCTGCCCAGCGACTATTACCGCGCACACGGGTTCGCCAGCTTCCAGGAAGACCCTTCCGGCCTGACCTTGATGGAGCAGTGGGATATCGAAGGCTGTTTCATGTGGGCTAACGATTATCCGCACCACGAAGGCACATGGCCGCATTCAGCGGAGGCGATCGAGCGCACCATGCCGAAGCTGAATGACACACAGCGGGCCCAGGTTCTGGGCCTGAATGCCGCGCGGCTGTTCAAGCTGGACGTGCCAGCACATCAGCAATTGAAGGTTGCTTCATGAGGTAACGTCGCGGGACTGGCCGCGGCGAACTGTCTCATTCGAAGTAGACGGTTTGCTGCGTAGTCGGTCGTCGTTCGGAACGTCACTTCGCCAGGTCCCGAGCGATGTCGCGAAGCCGGAACTTCTGAATCTTGCCGCTTGGCGTCTTGGGCATCTCCGGCACGATCTCCAGCCGTTCCGGCATGTATTGGCGTGTCATTCCTTCAGCCGCCAGGAACTGCCGCATCTGCTCCATGCCGAATTCCTGGCCCTCGCGTGTCACCACGAACGCGCAGCAGCGCTCCCCGAGCCGTTCATCGGGCATCGCGACGATGGCGACCTCCTGCACCGCCGGATGCTTGTAGAGAAGCTGCTCGATCTCGATCACCGGGATGTTTTCGCCGCCTCGGATGATGATGTCCTTCGAGCGGCCGGTGATGCGGACATACCCGTCTGCATCGATGCGCGCGAGGTCGCCGGTGTCGAACCAGCCGCTGGCATCGATACCGTTCAATTCCGGGCGCTTGTAGTAGCCGACGAAATTGCTGCACCCGCGCGCCTGCAGCCGGCCCTCTGTCCCGGGAGGCAGCGTGCTGCCATCGACATCCACGACGCGGATTTCCATACCGGGCAACGGGCAGCCGTCGGTCTCGAAGATCTTCTCCGGCGGATCATCGAGTTTGCCGATTGCCAGGGCGCCATTCTCGGTCATGCCCCAGCCTGACACGATCGCCGCCCCCAGCGTTTCGGCGGCGCGGCGGGCCAGCACGCGGGGTATCGGGGCGCCGCCCGCGAGGAAGATCCGGAAGCTGCGGAACGCCTCCGGCCGGCGCTGCGCGACGGCGTCGAGGTCGCTGAGAAACGGGGTGGAGGCCATGGTGAACGCCACCCCTTCGGCGGCGATGATGTCGGCGGCCCGATCGGCGTTCCAGATATCCTGCAGGACGCTCTTGGCGCCGAGGCAGATCGCCATCATCAGGCCGTACATGAAACCGGTCTGATGCGCCATCGGGGACGCCATCATCACCGGATCACGCGCGGTGAGGCCCAGCCGCTCCGCGTACGGGATCACGTTGCTGAGCAACGTGTTCGAAGTATGCATGGCGCCTTTCGGCTCACCCGTGGTGCCCGAGGTATAAAGCAACTGGATCACGTCGTTCGGATCGGGCCGGACCCGCGCAAGGAGCGGCGCGTCGTGCTCGAGCAGCGCCTCGAACGAAGATGCTCCGGCGCCCCCGATGGCAAGCACATGGCGCAACGTCGGCAGCGCCGGCCGCAACCGTTCCGCCATCGCCAGGTGATCGAAGCCGCGGAATTCGCGCGGCACCACCAGCACCTTGCTTTCCGCGAGTCCGAGCATGAAGCCAAGCTCACGCTCCCGGAAAATCGGCATCAACGGGTTGCTCACGGCGCCAAGGCGGAGAGCGGCCAGATGCAGCGCGGTGAATTGCCACCAGTTGGGCAACTGGAAGGACACCACGTCGCCGCGTTTCACGCCAAGCCCGGCGAGACCCGCGGCCAGCCGATCGACCCGCTCGGACAGGGCCCTGAAGGAGAGCTCCGTCCGCGCACCCGTTACGCTGTTATGATCCACGATTGCCACGGCTTCCGGCCGCTCGGCCACCCAGCGGTCGAGGAAGTCCGTCAGCACCATGTCTCGCCAGTGACCCTGCTGGCGCATCGCCGCAATTCGTTCGGACGACACGATTTGATCGAGCACGTTTGCCTCCCCTTGCCCAATGGAGCTGGAATCACGCCGCCCCAGCCTTGAGGGTCTGTCGGATTCTTGCGAACGTTTGGTAGAATATGCAAGAGCGGAGTATCCACCCCGCGGCGGCGCCATGTGGGGTTCGCCGAGGTGCAATGCCGGCCCCCGAACAGGGTTGGGACCATCTGGCGGTCTCGCTGCCATGGAGTGGTGGTCGCGTCACGGCGTCCTCCGCCCTCCGATGCGCTTTCGGGCGAAGACGAAACCGATTGGTTAGGGGAATGTCGCTTCAATGAACCACATCGAGCAGGTTGAACTGGCTCACCAGTTGCTCCATGCCGTCGAGACCGGAGGAACCGCGCTTGCCGAAAGCGTTTTCCACAATCCGGTGAGCGATTACGTCTGCGCTGACCAGGCGGCGCTCGAACAGGAGCACTTGTTTCACGGCCACCCGCAGGTCATGGGTCTGAGCGGCGATGTGCCGGAACCCGGCGCCTTCATCACCAACGACTTTGCCGGACCGCCCATCCTGATCGCGCGCGACGCGCAGGGCGAGGTGAAGGCATTCATGAACGTATGCCGCCATCGCGGCACGCGCGTCGCCGAAGGCCGTGGCGCAGCCAAGAATCTGTTCATCTGCCCCTATCACGCGTGGGCTTACGATCTCAACGGCTGCCTGGCCAGCATCGCGCAGCGCCGCGCGTTCGGCGAGATCGATCCCGCGGCGCACGCGCTGGCCCGGTTGCCGGCGGTGGAAAAGGACGGGCTCATCTGGGTGCGCGCTTCCGGGGATGCCCCGATCGACCCCGAGGCGCTGCTCAGCGGTCTCGCACCCGAAATCGCAGACTATGGGCTCGCCGGTTACACGCATTACGAAACACGGGTGTTGCGGCAGCCGATGAACTGGAAGCTGGTCATCGACACGTTCCTCGAAACCTATCACGTACCGATCTTGCATCGCGCCACCATCGCGCCGCTGCTGCACGGCAACGCGGCGACCTTTCGCGGCTACGGTCCCAACCTGCGCATGGCCGTTCCGCGCAAAACCATCGGCGATCTCCGCGGGCAGCCGGAATCGGAATGGAATGTGCTGAGGCACACCGCGGTCGTTTACGTGCTGTTCCCGAACGTCGCCCTGATCTGGCAAGGTGACCACATCGAAACCTGGCGCGTCTATCCGGCCGGCAACGGCACCGATGAGAGCATCATGCACGTCTCGCTATACACGCCGGAGCCGCCGCTGACCGACAAGGCGCGGCGGTATTGGGACAAGAACATGGATTTGCTGATGCGCACGGTGCAGGACGAGGATTTCCCGCTCGCGGCAGGAATGCAGCGCGCCTTCCGCTCCGGCGCACAGCAGCACATCGTGTTCGGCCGCAATGAACCGGCGCTGACGCATTATCACACGGCCATCCGAAGCGCGCTCGGCCTCATGGCCGAAGCACCGCGTCACTGAGGCAATGATATCGCCAGGGAGAGAAACCCATGCACGTCGGAATGAGCACCTTCTTTCAGAACCTGAACGGCCTGACCGATCATGAGGTCTATCGGAAGGAACTGGCGCTCGCCGATCTGGCCGAGCCGCTCGGGTTCGAATCGATCTGGTCGGCCGAACACCATTTCGATGACTACACGATGTGTCCGAACGTCGCTCAATTCCTCACCTACATGGCTGCGCGCACCAAACGCCTCGGGCTTGGCTCGATGGTGATGGTCGTGCCGTGGCACGACCCGGTGCGGCTGGCCGAGGAAATCGCCGTGCTCGACCATGTGTCGGATGGCCGCGTCATCCTGGGTCTTGGCCGCGGCCTCGGCCGTATCGAATTCGACGGCTTCCGCCTGGACATGGGCCGGTCGCGGCAACGCTTCGTCGAGCATACCGAGGCCGTGCTGCGCGCGCTCGAGACTGGCATCCTTGAAGCCGACGGCGCGCTGTACAAGCAGAAGCCGATCGAGATACGGCCCCGGCCGTTCCGCAGCTTCAAGGGGCGTGTGTATGCCTCTGCCGTTTCGCCGGAATCGTCGCGGATCATGGCGCGGCTGGGGATCGGCGTGATGATCATCGCGCAAAAGCCTTGGGAGAAGACGATCGCCGAGCTGGAGGAGTATCGCGCGGTCTATCGTCAGATGCATCCGGGCGAGGAGCCGCCGAAGCCGCTGATGTTCTGCTTCGTGAGCTGCCACGAGGACGCGGCGGTGGCGCAGGAGATGCACGAGCGCTATGCCCGCGGCTACAGCCGGTCCGCGCTGGCCCATTACGAATTCCACAACGAAGGCCTTGCGGACATCAATGGCTACGAATATTACGGCGCGCTGGCCCGCAATATCGCGAAGCACGGGATCGATGCCTTCGTCAACTTCCTGGCGGATCTCCAGGTGCGCGGCACACCTGATCAGGTCCTCGAACAGATGCTGCAATACCAGAGCCTCACGGATTGCGGCGGCTTCATTCCGGTCTTCAGTTTCGGCGGCATGCCCTATGACATGGCCGAGGCCAACATGCGGCTGTTCGCGCAGCGGGTGTTGCCGGCGCTGAAGGCTCATCCGGTGAACGCGACGATCGGCGGCATCGCCGAGGCAGCTTGATCCGCCCTGGACCGGCGCCGGCTACTCGCTGGCGGACGCCGGCGCCGGCGGAATGTTCAGTTCGCGCAGCAGTTCCTCGGTATGCTCGCCGAGTTTCGGCGGCAGCCGGCGGATCGAGGTGGGCGAGGCGGAGAATGTGACGGGCGGCGACAGCAACTTCAGCCGTCCTTCGGTCGGATGCACGGCCTCATGGAAGAACCCGCCCTCGGCGAGATAGGTATCTTCCAGAAGGTCGGCGATGGAATTCGCCGGGCCGCAGGGCACGTCGGCACGATCGAGCGCAGCCAGCCAGTGCGCGCTGCCGCGCGTCGGGAACACCTCCAACAGAACCTCATAAGCCGCGCCGATGTTCCTGACGCGATCGGCCAGCTTGGCGAACCGGGGATCGCGAATCAGTTCCGGGCGGCCGAGTGCGCCA
>Ga0209930_1002480_pt1 | contig 21627 bp, 18 predicted proteins | sample ThiBiot_500_biof_2_FD_183948 | JGI IMG/M metagenome (GOLD analysis project Ga0209930, IMG submission 183948) | Wastewater bioreactor microbial communities from Cape Town, South Africa - Thiocy_cont_500_biof (SPAdes) | ecosystem: Engineered > Bioreactor > Thiocyanate-remediating >... | reverse complement strand
GGGACTCCCTTCTGGTACAGGGCTTGGGAGAGGGCTCAGTCCGATCTTCGGAAAAAATCCGGCGCCTGCTTGACAGCAAAAACGCAAAGCACTTAATCTGACCCTCGGAGGAAGTGCTGAGCCGGGATCGATGTCCGTGGGAGGACGGAGGGTTCAGCCATTTTGCACGATGAAACCTGCAGAAGCGCGGGCCGCCGAGGTTCGTCCGCATCTCGTCGAGGTGCGCAATGTCGTGAAGCGATTTCCGGGCGTCGTGGCGCTCGGCGACGCGGTGCTGGAGATCCGCCGCGGCGAGGTCCATGCCCTCCTGGGCGAAAACGGAGCCGGCAAGTCGACGCTGATCAAGCTGCTCAACGGCATCTATCAGCCCGATGGCGGCACCATCCTCGTCAACGGCGTCGACCAGACCATCGACGGTCCGCGCGCGGCGCAGGCCCTCGGCATCAGCACCATCTATCAGGAGCACACGCTCGCGGCCGACCTCTCGCCGATCGAGAACATCTTTCTCGGCCGCGAGCTCAAGTCGGCCAGCGGCTTCGTCGTCGACCGCGCCGCGATGAAGAAGCGCGCCGAGACGCTCTGGGCGCAGTTCGGTGGCGACCGCCGCGACCTCGGCCGTCCGGTTGCCGAGCTCGGCGGCCTCAAGCAGCGGCTGATCGAGATCATCAAGGCGCTGGCCTTCGAGGCCTCGCTCGTCATCATGGACGAGCCGACGGCCCAGCTGCCGGATGGCGAGAGGGCGCTGCTGCTCGCCCATATCCGCGCGATGCGCGATCGCGGGGTCGCGGTCCTTCTCGTCACGCATCGGCTCGACGAGCTCGCCGGCACCGTCGACCGCGTCACGGTGTTCCGCGACGGCCGCTGGGTCGGCACCATGCCGATGAGCGAGACCAGCGTCGACGACATCATCCACAAGATGGTCGGCCGCGACGTCGGCTCCATGGCCGCCGCCGCCGCGCGCGACGCCGACCAGCCGCTCGACGACGGGGCGCCGGAGGTCCTGCGGGCCGTCGGTCTCGTGCGTCGCGGCGTGCTCCACGACGTTTCGCTGACCCTCAAGGCCGGCGAGGTGCTCGGCATCGGCGGCCTCGCCGGCTCGGGGCGCACCGAGGTCGCGCGCGCCCTGATCGGCGCCGATCCGATCGATGCCGGCACGATCTGGGCGAATGGCCGCCAGGTCTCGCCCTCTTCACCGGCCGACGCGGTCCGGGCCGGCATCTTCATGGTCCCCGAGGAGCGCAAGACGCAAGGGATCGTCGCCGGGCTGGACGTCTCGCGCAACATCACCATCTCGGCGCCGGAAAAGGTCGCGCAGTCGACCTTCATCCAGCGCCGGCGCGAGCGACAGGTGGCCGCCGGCTATGTGAGGGAGCTTCGCATCAAGACGCGCAGCCCGGCGGAATTCATCGAGAATCTCTCCGGCGGCAACCAGCAGAAGGTCCTCTTCGCGCGGGCCCTGTTTTCCGACCCCAACATCATCATCGTCGACGAGCCGACACAGGGCATCGATGTCGGCGCCAAGACGGAGGTCTACCGGCTCATCCGCGATTTCGTGGCGCGCGGCCGCTCCGTCATCGTGATCTCCTCCGAACTGCCCGAACTGCTCGGCCTGTCCGACCGCGTGATGATCATGCGCGAGGGCCGCAAGGCAGGGGAGATCGCCGTTCCGATCGGCGCGGCAGGCGACCAGGCCGCCATGGCGCTGCTGCAGCGCCAGGTCATGGCCTTGGCCACGGGAGGGAAAATTGAACAATAACAACAAATTCCACCTCAGCGACCTCCTGAATGTCGAGGGAGCGACCGTCTTCTTCGCGCTCGCGGTGCTGGTTCTCTTCTCGTCGGTCTTTGCCCCGTCCTTCCTGACGCCCGAGAACATCTCGAACGTGCTCGTGCAGTCCGTCTTCGTGATGATCCTCGGCATCGGCATGACCTATGTGCTGATCTCGGGCGGCATAGACCTGTCGGTCGGCTCGGCCATGGGCCTTGCGGCGGCGGTGTGCGTCTACTGCATCAATGCCGGCCTGCCCCTTCCGCTGGCGTTGCTGCTCGGCCTTGCGACAGGCGCTGCTGCCGGCTTCGTCAACGCCTATCTCATCGTCGGGCTGGGCTTTGCCGATTTCATCGCGACGCTCGGCACGCTGTCGCTCATGCGCGGCATCGTCGAGGTGATGACGGCGAGCACGCGCCTCAACTCGAAGGACCCCGGCTTCATGTTCCTCGCCGGCGGTTCGCTCGGCGGCGTCCCCTTCGCGGTGCTCGTGGCTCTCGTCGTGGCCATCGTCGCCGGGGTCATCCTCGCCCGGACGACGATGGGACGCGCCGTCTATGGCGTCGGGCTCAATCCGAAGTCCTCGTTCCTCGCCGGCGTGCTGGTCAACCGGGTCCGCTTCTCCGTCTTCGTGGTCTCGGGCCTCTGCGCAGGACTGTCGGGCATTCTTCTGGCGTCCCGCCTGTCGTCGGTTCATCCCGCGATGGGCACGGGCTACGAGCTCACGGCGATCGCGGCAGCGGCTCTGGGAGGCGCGAGCCTGTCCGGCGGCCGCGGGTCGGTGCTGGGCACGGCGCTCGGCGCGCTGTTCCTCGCGATCCTCCAGAACACGCTCAGCCTGATGTCCGTGAACGCGTTCTGGTTCCAGATCATCACCGGCGTGATCATCGTGCTCGCGGTCCTGATGGATGGCGGCGTGCGCCGCTTCGTCGCCCAGCGCGCGCGCGCGGCCTGACGGCTTCAACTCCGAAGCCTGAAGCCGTGATCGTGTATTCAAGCAAGCCTGTCCTGCGGAAGGGCACTGACATGACCGTCGTCTCTCAAAATCCGCCGTCGACAAACGGCATCGCCGAAGCCCTGCAGTCTTTCGCAGGCCGCCCCGGCGCCGGAATCTTCCTGTTCCTCGTCGTCTTCCTTCCGGTGATCTCCTTCTTTGCACCCCAGATGCTGCAGGAAGCCAATCTCGCCGGCATCCTCAACCAGATGGTGTTCATCTTCATTCCGACACTTGGAATGACCATCGTGATCATCTCGGGCGGCATCGACCTTTCGGTGGGATCGGTCATCGGTCTTTCCGGCGGCGTCGCGGCGAGCCTGCTCGGCGTCGGGCTGCCCCTGCCCCTGGCGCTCATGGCCGGCATCGCCGCCGGCGCGGCCATCGGCTTCCTCAACGGCATCGTCATCACACGGTTGAAGGTGCCCGATTTCGTGGCGACGCTCGCGATGATGGGTGTCGTCCGGGGCGTGCTCTATGTCTGGACGAGCGGCGTCCCGTTCCGAAACTACATGGATCCGGCCTATTACCTGATCGGCGGGCTCCGCATGGTCGCCGGCAAGCTGACGCTGCCGGTCTTCGTCGCCCTGGCGCTGCTTCTCATCCTGACCTTCGTGCTGAAGCGCACCTGGATCGGGGCTCATTTCCGAGCGACCGGCTCCAACGCCGAGGCGGCGCGCCTGTCCGGAATCCGGCCCGCGCGGGTGAAGCTGATGGCCTATGTCGCCTCGGGTACGCTCGCCGCCATCACCGGCGTCATGCTGGCCGGCCGCCTCACCACCGTCCATCCCGCGATGGGCGCCGGCTACGAGCTCGAGACGATCGCAGCGGCCGTTATGGGCGGCGCGGCCCTGTCGGGCGGCCGGGGGTCGTTCTGGGGCGCGCTCGTCGGCGCGCTGACGCTGACCGTGATCCAGAACGCCATCAACATCCTCAACATCGAATCCACCTGGGAGAACATCATCATCGGCGGGATCATCCTCTTCGCCGTGCTGATCGACCGGGCGGCCATGGCTCTGTCGCGCACAGCCTTGCGCGGCAGGCCGCACTGAAGACCAACCAGGGGCAGCCAACCAAGGAGGACATAATGGCTGACAGGGAGGAGACTATGGACAAGGGCGGCATGTCGCGTCGTCAGATCTTCGGCACGGCTTTCGCCGGTGCCGCGACGGCGGCCGGAACCGCGATGCTGGGATCGCTCGGGTCCGCCGCAATGCCCGGTCGGGCATTCGCACAGGACGCAGCGGGCGGCGGCGCGCCCACCTCGATCGCCTGGGGCGACGAGGCCTGGCGCAAGATCGTCGCCGACAAAGTCGCCGGACGCACCCTGAAGATCGGCTTCACCGGTCCCGCGGCGTCCGAGTTCTATGACGAGATCGAGCACGGCGCCTTCGCACAGATGCGCGCCTATTCGGACCTCTTCGGCGTCAAATGGGACTGGACCTATGCCTCGCCGCAGGAGCATCAGGACATCAACGACCAAGTGAACACGATCGAGGCCTGGGTCACCAACAAGTTCGATGCCGTCCTCGTCTGCACCGCCGGCGACTTCGAGTCGATGCAGAACGTCTATGCGCGGGCCGAGACTGCCGGAACGCGTGTGTTCCAGTTCAACATGCCGGCCGAACTCTGGGATGAGAGCCAGAACCGGGCCATCTCCAATATCGGCTACAACAACGTCATGCAGGCGGGTTACCTCGCCGGCCGCTACATCGCCACCAAGCTCGGCGGCAAGGGCAAGATCATCCTCATCTGGGGTCTGCCGGGCCACTGGTCGACCGCGCGCCGCAAGGGGCTGGACATCGCGCTCGCCGAATTCCCCGATCTGAAGATCGTCGGCGAACAGCGCGGAGACTATGTGCGCGACAAGGCGCTCAACGCCGCGATGAACCTGCTGCAGCGGGACCCGAACATCAACGCGATCTATGGCGAGAACGAGGAAATGGCGCTCGGTGCCTCGCAGGCCATCCAGGCGCTCGGCCTGAAGCCCTGGGACGGGACCGACGGCATCATCACAATCGGCGCCGACGGCCTGAAGTCTGGCTTCGAGTCGATCAAGGAAGGTCAGATGACCGCCACCGTCTCGGTCGGCGCGGTCGACCAGGGCCGCCAGAGCATCGAGACAATCTTCTGGAACCTCATCTTCGATCAGGTTCCGCCCAAGGTCTTCAACGTGCGGACCCAGGTCGTGGACAAGACCAACGTTGACGAGCCGCTCGCCTACGTCACCTGGGCGTTGAGCGTGCCGAAAATCTAGGACCCGCTTCGCGAGAAGCGGATCCTAGATCCTGAACCGGCGGTGCGGGGTGCCTAGGAAACACGAACCCGTGCCGCCCAGCTTGGAAAGACAAGACGATGATCAATGAGAAAGTCAAGCAGTGGTTTCCCACGTTCATCGAGCGCCAGCTGCGCTTCCATGAGCACGAGACCACCGGTGCCGAACAGCTGCCGCCGACGCTCTACAAGGAGCGCATGGATCGCGCGCTGGCCGAGATCGAGAAGCAGGGCTACGACGCCTATATCGTGTATGGCGACTGCTACCGGATGAGCAATATCCGCTGGCTGGTCGACTACCGCACGATCGACGGCGTCTATCCGCAGCCGGAGCTGCTCTATCTCGTGCCGGGCCGCGACCCGGTCTTCTTCCTGCCGATGAGCGAGATTCCCTCGGCCCACAAGGCTTCGGCGATGAACCTCATGGGTGGCGACATCCGCGAGATCCGCGCCGACTGGGAGCCCTTCCTCAAGGAGCGCGCCGCCAAGGACAAGCCGAAGAAGATCGGCATCTCCGGCTATCGCTACATGGACCTCGAATTCTACCCGCCGATGCTGCGGGCCTTCGGCGAGGATGCGCTGAAGCAGGCCATGATCATCGAGCAGCTGAAGTCGGTGAAGACGGAAGCCGAGGTCAATCTGATGCGTCGCGCCGCCCGCGTCTCCGACGCGGCCATCGAGACGCTGATGGAGGTCCTTCGCATCGGCGAGGGCATCACCGAGCGCGAGGCGAACTCGCTCTGCTATGCGGCGATGTTCGCGAAGGGCGGCACCTCGATCGCCTACGACACGATGATCCAGGCCGGCGACAATACCGACGTGCTGTTCCGCCATCCGACCGACCGGCCGATCCGCCGCGGCGAGCTCGTGATGATGGATTACGGCATCCGGGTGAACGGCTATTCGTCGGACAATGCCCGGACCATCGTCTATGGCAACTGCACGAAGGAGCAGCGCCATCTGATGGAGGCCTGCAGCCGTGTCTACGAGGCCGGCCTCGGCCAGATTCGCGCCGGCATGACCGGCATCGAGGCGGACGCGGTCCTGCGGCGTCTCTTCAAGGAAGAGGGCGTCGAGCAATATCTCGTCGCGCCGTCGGAAGGCCGCACCGGCGCCCATGCGACGGGCATGGATCCGGAGGAGGACATCCCCGAGATCGGCAACATGATCGACAACGTGCTCGAGGAGAACCAGACCTTCGCCTATGAGCTCAGCCTGATCATGCCGGGCGTCGGCGGTGTTCGCACCGAGGACCAGGTGGTCGTGCGCAAGGGCGGCCTTGAGCCCTTCCACACCTTCAACCGCTTCCTCTACGTCGAATAGTCGACCAGCCGAAACGAAAGGCGGGCCTCGCGGCCCGCCTTTCATGCCGGCGCTCGGCGCAGCGTCGAACCGATGCCTGTAGCGAAAGCGCTATCCGGCGACGTAGCGGCCGGTGCGCCGGCCATCGTATTGTCAAGAAGCGCTTGCCGGCCGACCGTTCACCATCTAGCGCATGGCGACCGCCAATCGCTGGCTCGCTGGTGAATATGATCGCTTGATGGTCTCCGCTCGCTCAACACGCCGAACATCGGCCGGCATCCCGGAAGGGCCCTATGAGGCGCCGGATGCGGTCCAGGTCGACCCGCATTCCAGCCTCGATGCGAGGCAGGTCGCCGATTTCGTCGAGCAGGTGCATGCCGAGAGCCGCGACCGGCTGCTGGTCGGCGAGGACGCCCGCGCCGTCGCCCTCATCCTCGAACTCATCCGCAACCACTTCGCCGGAAGGCTGACGACGCCGACCTCGCTCGCCCGCTCGTCCAGGCTCAGCCACGGCACTGCCATCCGCACGATGGAGGATCTGGTCCGGCGCGGCCTGATGGTCCGCCGCCCGCGCACTGCGACGGGGCGCTCGTTCTCGCTGCATCCCTCCACCGATCTCCTGTCACGCTGGCATGGCTTCGCGAAGGAGATACGGGTCATTGCCGCGCATCTCTCCGCCGGAAAGCACTCGCGCCTCGGCCGGGCCGCGGAGAACACGGCGACGCTGATACCGCCGCTTGCTGTTCTCGACGCGAAGCTCAATCTTCCGCGCGGTCTGAGGGTGCTCGTTCACGCCGACCCCACTTTCATGGCCATGAACGCCCTGAAGCGGCAGTTCGAGCTGATCCTCGGCGTCGAGATCCATTCGCGCGCGCTCTCCATCGACCGCCTTCGCAAGGCGATTGTCGCCAATGGATCCCAGAGGGTGTCCGACTACGATATTCTCGCCTGCGATCTTCCCTGGTTCGGCGAGATGGCGGGCAACGGACTGCTCCTTCCGCTCGACGACCTCGCCGCGGGAGCCGGCGCGGACCTCTCGGACTTCGTCGCCGATGCCGTCGCCAGCGCGCGCTGGAACGGCGTGCAGTATGGATTGCCGGTGATGGCGACGGCTGAAATGCTCGTCTATCGCACCGACCTGCTCGCCGAGGCGGGCGTCGCCCCGCCGCGCAGCCTCACCGACCTCATCCTCGCCGCCCGCGTGCTGCACCGGCCGGACCGCGGCGTCTATGGCGTCGCCTGGAATGGCGGGCGCGGCACCGCGCTCGGCCATACCTTCATGACGATCATGGCGGCGCATGGCCGCCCGATCGTCGACCTGCCCGTCACCGCCGACGGCTATGACGGCGAGGCGGGAGCGATCCTGCCGATGCGCCCCGCCTTCCTGTCGGCGGAAGCGCGCGAGACGGCGGAATTCCTGAGGGCGCTGCTGCCGCTCTCCCCGCCGGAGATTCTCTCGATGGCCTGGTACGATCGGGCGCGGGCCTTCGCCTCCGGCCGCTCGGCCATGGCTTATTCGCACACGCTGCTCGCCCATCTCTATGAGCGAGACCCGGAATCGCCGGCCTTTGGGCGCACCGGCCATCTGCCGCATCCGCATGGCCCTTCGGGCCGCGCCATCGCGCCGCTCGGCGGCTACGCCTTGGCCATCCCGGCCAATATCGCGCCCGAGCGCATCCAGGCCGCATGGCAGGCGCTCTCGCTGCTCACCTCGGCCGGCGCGGCGAAGCTCTACATCCTCAATGGCAGCCTCGCGAGCCCCCGCTTTTCCGTGAACCGCGATCCTGAGGTCGCGGCGATATCGCCGGTCATCGCGGTGGTGGACGGCATGGCGCGCCAGCGCGTGCTGCGCATGTGGCCGCGGCCGCCGGTGCGCGGCATCTCGCAGATGATCCAGATCGCCGGCGAGGAGATTCACGACATGCTGCTCGGGCTCCGCTCGCCGGCGACCGCGCTCGCGAATGCCCAGAGCCGGGCCGAAGCGATCGCCGAGGCGCAGCCGCACTGAACGGTCCAATCTGGACATCTTTGCCTGACCGTCGTCCGGGCTGCCGTGGAATAGTCACCGCCAGCAACAGAGCCGACATCGAACCGATGGTGAGACGGTGCCTTCAGGGGGCCATCGAACGCAACCGTGTTCCCGTCGGTCCATCGGACGGTCAAGGAGAAGCGGACGTGAAGCTCGCCTTCAACACATGGGTCTATTCGAGCTTTCCGGTCTGGGTGCCGGCCTATCCTCTTGAGGAGACCATCCGCCGGATCGCAGCGATCGGCTATGACGGGATCGAGATCGGGGCCGCGGCGCCGCATGCCTATCCGGACCATCTGTCGCCCGCGCGCCGTCGGGAAATCCGCGGCGTGCTGGAGAGCTCAGGCATCGCCCTCGCCTCTATGTTGCCGGCCCCCGGCGGCGGTCCCGGCTTCAACGTCGCCTCGCCGATCGCCGAGGAACGAGCCGACGCCATCCTCCAGTACAAGAAGGTCGCGGAGCTCTGCGCCGAATGGGGCGGCAAGACCGTGCTCTATGTTGCAGGCTGGCAGATCTTCGGCACCAGCCGCGACGAGGCCTTCGCCTTCAGCCGCGACGCGCTCGCGGAGATCGCCGACCATGCGGCGACGCTCGGCGTCACCATGGCGATCGAGCCGACCTCGGCCGACAGCAACCTGATCGATGGCTGCGACGACGTGATCGCCCTGATGCGCGCCGTCGGCAAGCCGAATGTCGGCGCGATGTTCGACACCTATCACACGCTCTACCGCAACGAGGTGCCGACGGACTATGTGCACCGCCTCGGCAAGGACCTCGTGCATCTGCATCTCGCCGACGTCAATCGCGATCCGCCGCAACCGGGCCCGGTCGACTATGCCGGCCTCGTCGCCGCGCTTAAGTCCGACGATTTCGACGGCTATCTCACCATGGAGATCGGCTTCAACCGGCGCGGCGTCGATCCGGACCAGTTCGCCCGCCGCGCCTACGACTACATCAAGCCGATGCTCTGAGCGTCGGCCCGCCGCGGCCGGAGGATGCCGCGCCAGTCTGCAAAAAAGGGAGGAAACGCCATGAAGCACCTGCCGGCGGCACGTCTTGTCGCCTCGACCATGCTGATCGCCGCCGCCATACCGGCGAGCGCCGAGACCGTCGTCACGCAGTGGGACCAGTTTGCGAGTTCCGGTATCACCGCCGCGGGGCCCGCGATGGATGAGCTGATCGCCGCCTGCGAGAAGGTCCTGCCGGACATCAAGATCCTGCGCACCGTCGTTCCGTCGATCGGTATTCGCGAGAGCTACCGGCTCGCCGTTTCCGCCGACAAGACCCCGGACCTCGCCTATACCTGGCCGGCGGCCTCGGTGCTGGCGGGCTATGCCCGTACCGGCAAGGTGGCACCGCTCGACGCCTATTACGCCAAGTACAAGTGGGACGGCATCAACGACTTCTATCGCGGCCGCAACTCCTACAAGGGCAACATCTATGGCGTGCCCATGGAGCAGGATCTGATGGGGGTCTATTACAACCGCGACCTCTTCAAGAAGCTCGGGCTCGAGGTCCCGAAGACCTATGCCGAGTTCCAGGCCGTCGCCGCCAAGGTTAAGGAAGCGGGCTATGTCCCGATCGCCTTCGGCAACCGCGACCGCTGGCCGGCGACCAACACGCTGAGCCTCGTTCTCGGCCTCACCGCCGGCCGGGAAGCGGAGGAGAAGGTGCTGTTCGGGGATGGCAGCTGGACCGACCCCGCCTTCAAGAAGGCCGCCGAGACCATCGCCGACTGGGCGAAGGAAGGCTATTTCCCGCGCGGCTTCAACGGCATCGGCTATGACGAGGCCAACGCCCTCTTCCTCGGCGGCCGCGCGGCGATGACGATCACCGGCACCTGGGTTCTCCAGGACATGGCCCGCGGCGCCAAGTTCGATCTCGGCGTCTTCATGCTGCCGCCGATCAGCGAAGGCGTGCCCGCCGGCACGATGTGGGGCGAGGGTTCGCAATGGCAGATCGCCGCCAGCGCGCCCGAGGCGACCAAGGACGCCGCGGCCGCCTATGTCGACTGCCTGATCTCGCCGGAACACCGGCAGGTCTGGGTCGAGAAGGGCTTCCTCGTGCCGATCGGCACCAAGGCGGAGGACCTCGCGGCCTGGAACACGCTGCCGGCCGTCAAGGAGTTCTATGCCGAGGGCCTGAAGACGCCCGACACGAACTTCTACGATCTGCATACGACGCTGCCTGAGAGCGTGACGCAGGTGCTCTATCCCGAACTGCAGCGCCTCGTCGGCGGCGATGCGACACCCGACCAGTTCCTCGACGCGATGCAGCAGTCCTGGAGCAAGGCCGTGGCGAACGGTGAGCGCTGGCAGCCCTGAGGGCGCCCATGCTACGGCGCCGGCAGCTTCCCCCCTCCCTGCCGGCGCCACCCCTGCGATCCCGAAGGACATGCTCCATGACCAGCCAAAGGACGGCGATACTGTTCGTGTTGCCGGCACTCGCGCTCTACCTCGCCTTTGTCGGCCTTCCGATCCTGCAGGTCGCCGCCTACAGCCTGTTCACCTGGGACAATGGCTCGGTGACCGGCTTCGCTGGCCTCGCCAATTTCACCAGGCTCGGCGGCGACACGGTGTTCTGGACGGCGCTCGGCCATAACGGGATCTGGGTCGTCCTGACGCTGGCCTTTCCGCTGATGATCGGGCTGCTCCTTGCCTCGATCCTCGCCGAATGCTCGCCCCGCACCGTGCGCATCCTCGGCGCGATCTATTTCCTGCCGCGCACGATCCCGCTGGTCGTCGCCGGCATCATCTGGGGCTGGATCTACAATCCGATGTTCGGCCTCGCCAACTGGGCACTCGACATGGTGGGCCTCGGTGCGCTGGGCGGCGCATGGCTCGCCGAGCCCTCGACCGCCCTCTATGCGCTGAACGTCGTCGGCGCCTGGACCTTCTTCGGCTTCTGCGTGCTGATCTATCTCGCGGCGATTCAGGCCATCGACCCGTCGCTTTACGAGGCCGCGCAGCTCGACGGCGCCTCGTGGCTGAAGCGCTTCCGCTTCGTGACCGTCCCGCTGCTGAAGCCGACCACGCTCTTCCTCGGCCTCTATGCCGCGATCGAGGCGATGCGCTTCTTCGATCTCGTCTGGGTCACCACCCAGGGCGGCCCCGGCTACGACACCGAAGTCCTGACCACGCACATCTACAAGACCTTCTTCCTGGTCGGCGACTTCGGCTACGCCGCCACGCTGTCCGTCGTCCTGCTGGCGATCGTGCTCACGGTCAGCGGCGTCTCCTACCGTCTCCTGAGGTCCGCATGACCGCCGCAACGGCTCTCACCGCCACCCGGCACACCCGGCAATCTGCCCGGCGCCTGACGCTCGGCGCCTTCCCGGCCGGGCGCCTGCTGCGCCATGTCATCCTGCTGCTGTTCGCTCTCTATGCGCTGGCGCCGGTCTATCTGGTGCTGCTCGCCTCGGTGCGCAGCGAGGCCGAACTCTTTTCGGGGCCGCTCAGCCTGCCCTGGCCGATCGACTTCTCCAATTTCAGCCGGACCTGGACCGAGAGCGGATTTGCCCATTACTTCGTGAACAGCCTGATCATCAGCACCGGCTCGACGGTCCTGGTGCTGATCACGGCGCCGCTTGCCGGCTACGCCTTCGCGAAGCTCGACCTGCCGCGCAAGGAACTGCTCTTCGGTCTGTTCCTCGCCGGCCTCGTCGTCCCGGCCCCGTCCGTCATCGTCGCGCTCTACGGCAATCTGCAGAAGCTCGGGCTGCTCGACACGCGGCTCGGCGTCATCCTGCCCCAGGCCGCGCTGCTGCTGCCCTTCTCGGTGTTCATGATGCGAACCGTGATGCAGGACGTGCCGAAGGAGCTCATCGAGGCGGCCGCGGTCGACGGAGCCTCGCCGTTCACAACCTATGTCCGCGTCGTCCTGCCGGTGGTGCGGCCGGGGCTCATGTCGCTCGCCCTCATCGCCTTCCTGTTCTCCTGGCAGGAATATCTGCTGCCGCTCGTCGTGCTCCAGGCCGATGACCTCAAGCCGCTGACCGTCGGCGCCGCGACTTTGCAGGGTCGCTACGGCGTCGATTACGGCGGCATCGCCGCCGCGGGCACGATCGCATTCGGCCCGCTCGTCGTCCTCTTCCTCGTCATGCAGCGCTCCTTCGTCCGCGGCCTCACCGCCGGCGCCGTGAAGTAGGCCTTGCTCCCAGAAGGGTTCATCCATGAAAGCCGTCTATCTCCCGGGTAACCGCAAGGTCGAGATCCGCTCGGTCCCGATCCCCGTGCCCGGCCCCGACGAGGTGCTGCTCCAGGTCAAGGCCTCCTGCATCTGCCGGTCCGATCTCAGCCTCTATTACGGCAATGCCGTCGTGGGCGGCGATGCGGCCGGCGGCTGCATCACGGGCCACGAGCCGGCGGGCGTCGTGATCGAGGCCGGCATCGCCGTGAAGAACTTCAAGCCCGGCGACCGCGTCGCGGTCTATCTCGCCGTCGGCTGCGGCGTCTGCGCCCGCTGCCGCCAGGGCAATTTCCATCTCTGCGCGCAATGGAAATGCCTCGGCTTCACGCAGGACGGCGGCAATGCCGAATATCTCGCCGTGCCTGAGCGCAATCTGCTCCGCATTCCCGACAGCATGTCCTTCGTGGCGGCGGCGATCTCGACCGACGCCTTCGGCACGCTCTACAGCGCCTGCCGCAAGCTCGGCCTGTCCGGCGCGACCACGGTCGGCATCTGGGGACTCGGACCGATGGGCTCGGCCGGAATCCTGGCGGCCAAGGCGCTCGGCGCGCGCGTGGTCGCGCTCGACCCGATCGCCGAGCGGCGCGCCTTCGCCGGAGAGCTCGGGGCCGATCTGACGCTCGACCCGACCGCGGCCGACGCGGCCGCGCATGTGATCGCCTTCGCCGGAGGGGAAGGGCTTTCGGCGGCCATCGATTGCTCGGGCAACGGCGCGGCGCAGAACATGGCGCTCGACAGCCTGGCGCCGCTCGGCCGGGCAGCCTTTGTCGGCGAGAGCCGCGAAACGACCATCCGCCCCAGCGACCAACTGATCCGCAAGCAGATCTCGGTGATCGGCTCCTGGTATTTCGGCATCCACGAATATGAGGAGATCATCCGGACGATCGAAACGCACGCGATCGATCTCGAAAGCCTGGCGACCCATCGCTTCGCGATCGACGAGGCGGAGACGGCCTTCCGCCTCTTCGACGAGCGCAAGACGGAAAAGGCGGTCTTCGTCTTCTAGCCGCCGACCGCTCCACTCATTGCCACGCCGAGGGCGCCCGCCACCCGCTTCACTGCCCGGGCCGTGAAGCTATTCCTTCACGGCCCCAGCCAGGATCCCCTCGACGAGCTGCTTCTGGACGCGAAGCAGGATCGGCACCAGCGGCAGCAGGATCAGCATGCCGCCGGCGGCGATGAGGTCATAGGGAATGGTGTTGGCGTCGGCCCGCACGGGAATCTCGAACAGGCGGACCGTCAAGAGGCGAGTGCTCGGGGTGATGGTGAGCGTGAAGGCAAAGAGGAACTCGTTCCAGCCGGCGATGAACAGCAGCAGGAACGTCACGGCGACGCCGGGCAGCGCGATCGGCATGATGATGCGGAGGAAGATGTTGACGAGCGAGCAGCCGTCGATGGCGGCCGCCTCGTCGAGCTCCTTTGGGATCGCCTTGAAATAGGAGAAGAGGGTCAGGAACGCGACGGGGATGCCCTCGGCCATGAACACCAGGATCAGCCCGAGGTGGGTGTCGAGCAGCCGCAGATTCTTGTAGGCGAGGAAGATCGGCCCGAGCGTGACCATAGCCGGTATGGCCATCGAGCCGACCACAGCGGCGTAGAGCAGCGACTTGCCGGTGAAGTTCATGCGCGAGAAGCCATAAGCGGCGATGCCACCGAGCAACGTGGCGCCGAACGAGGCGAGTCCGGCGACGAGCACCGTGTTGGCAAGCGTCCGCCAGTAGCTCCAGGCCTTGATGACGAAAGGATAGGCCTGCAGCGTCGGCTGATGCGGGAAGAGCGTTGCCGGCAACCGATAGGCCTCGCCGGGCGTCTTCAGCGAGGTCACCAGCATGAAATAGACCGGGAAGGCGAGGAAGAGGAGGACGATGATCAGCAGCGCGACGAGCAGGATCCGCTGCGGATGAACGAGGGGGAGAGGATGTGCGGCCATCGGACTACCTCGACGAGGCCTTGTACATGCGCCAGGCGAAGAAGCCGCCGATCAGCGCGGTGAGAAGCAGCAGCAGGACGTTGATCGCCGAGCCATAGCCGTAACGCAGTTCCTGGAAGAAGCGCTGATAGGCGTAATAGGCGAGATTCTGCGTCGCCGTTCCGGGTCCCCCGCGCGTCAGCCCTCCGATCTGCTCGAAGGTCTGAACCTCGCCCATGCCGCGGAACATCAGCACGAGGAAGATCGTCGGGCGCAGCATCGGCACCGTGATGTAGCGGAAACGCTGCACCGCATTGGTGCCGTCGACCTCGGCTGCTTCGTAGACATCTTTCGGAAGTGCTGCGAGGGCGGCCATGAAGATGAGCGCCACCCAGGATACGTTCTTCCAGACCGTAACCAGAATGACGGAGAAACGGGCCGTGTTGGCGTCGGACAGCCACCGGATCGGGCTGGCGATGATGCCGGCATCGCGCAGGATCTGGTTCAGAATACCACCATCCTCGTAGAACATGATCTTCCAGACGGTGGCGGCAAGGAGCGGTGCCATCACCCAGGGCAGCAGCATGATGAAATTGCTGATCCACTTGGCACGCACCTGGCGCATCAGCAGCAGGGCGATCAAAAGGCCCAGCCCCGTCTCGGCGGCAACACTGGCCGCCGTATAGAAGATCGTAAAGCCGAGCGAAGCGATCAGGGTCTTGTCGCTGAGCATGGCCGCGTAGTTGGCGAGCCCGACGAACCGGCCCGACGCCATCAAAGATTTGTCGGTGAAGCTCAGCCAGAAGGTCTGGATTGCCGGGGCGAGCGTGAAGCCGAGCCTAAGAAGAATGGCTGGCAGGACGAGGCAATAGGCAACCGCATTGGCCCCCGACAGAGCATCGGCAAGGCGTCCGGAGAACGGGACCGATCGCGAGGGTTGGTTTGGAACAAGTCTCATCACGGGATTTCTGCGAGGCCAGGGGAAGGAGCCCCGGCGGCGACCACCGCCGGGGCATGGACCAGCCACGGGTTCAGCCGCGGATCGCCCTGTATTCCTCGATGGCCCAGGCCTGGGTGGCGGCCGGATCCTTCTCGCCCGAGAGGATATAGCTGCCGATCTTGTCGAACATGTTCCAGAGTTGTGTGACCTGCGGGCTGGAAACGATCGGCTCGCGGAACTTCGCGCCGCGGATCTGGTCTTCCCAGCCGGTGCCGAGGGTGAGCTGTGGCAGCTTGGCGACGATGTCCGGATCCTTGAACATCGATCGGTAGGGCGGCGCGGCGCTCTGGGCGATCGAGATTTCCTTGATCATCGCCGGGGAGGAGAGCCAGGCCAGCACCTCCTTGGAGGCGTCCTTCTTCTGGCTGAACTTCGACAGCAGCCACCCCCAGCCATGCACGAGGCCGATATCGGAGGCCGGCCCCTTCGGCCAGCGCGACATGCCGATATTCTCGAGCGTGATCTTGGTCTGATCGGCCTTCAGGATATTGGCGAGGCCGCCATCATAAGTCCACCACATCGCCGCCTTGCCGGCCGCCGCCAGCGCCTCGACGGCCGGATTGTCTTCGCTGATCACCGAGGGCGGCGTGATCTTGTCAGTCTGCACCCAATCATACATGAACTGCAGCGCCTTGAGCGTCGCCGGATCGTCCAGCGTCTTCGGGTCGGCGCCGGCCTGGTTGAGCGCCAGCAGCACGGTGTTGAAGGCATGACCCTGGCCGCCGAGCGGCCTCCAGCCCCAGATGCCGTCGCTCGCCTTTGTCGTTGCCTTGCCGATCTCGATCAGCTCTTCCCAGCTGGCCGGAGCATTCGGGACCAGCGTCTTGTTGTAGAAGAACGGCTCGAGGCCCATCGTGAAGAAGATGCGATAGACGCCGCCCACGGCGTTGTTGAGGACCGTGATGTTCTCGACGATGTCGCCGGAATTCTTCGTCCAGGCGTCCGAGGCGCTGAGATCCTCCGCCCAGCCGTTCATTCCCCAGAGGCCGCCGATGAGATCGTCGGCGAAGAGGATGTCGATGCCGTCATAGCCGGTCTGGCCCCAGAGCGTGATCTTGGCCATCACATCCGACCACGCGGCGGGCAGGACGTCGTAGTTGATCTTGACACCCACCTCCTTCTCGGCGCGCGCGAAGATGTCCATCAGCGCCGGCGCGTTCCAGCCGATCATGTTGATCTCGCCGGCGGCCTGTGCCCGGACAGCGGGTGCGCCCACCGTCAGTGCCACTCCGGCCAACGCCGAAGACTTCAGGAAATGGCGGCGGTTCATCTGCGAAGCGAACATGGTTTCCTCCCTGGCTTCTGCAAAAAACGATTAATCCTCGTCTCGAATTGATCTGCGCTTCGTGTTTTCTTGTCAGCCTTGGCTGAAATCGGGGACTTCGACCGCTGCGCCGTCCTGCATGGCGGACTGGTGGGCTGCGATGCCCGGAGCCGTCCAGTTGGCGGCGGTGACGGCGTCGATCGCCGGTTTGCGGGCCTCGACGATGGAGCGCACGAATTCATGCACCAGATGGGGATGCGATCCCGAATGCCCGCCGCCCTGAACGAAGGAGAGGTGCTTGCCGTCCGAGAATACGGACCGCTTCGTGAAGGGCGCGATCTCCGGCGGCAGCAGGTCCTGCCGGTCCGGCGGCGCGACGATCTCGTGATGGATCTTGCGGCCACGGCTGAAAGCGGCCTGCGGCATAGAGAAGATCAGCGGATCCTCTTCCTCGATCTGCTGCCATTCGAAGCCGAGCTTGTCGCCATAGATCGAGAACGCCTCGCTATAAGGCCGGACGGTCTGGAACAGCGAACGCGTGACTTCGACGGCGACGGGGCTGTCTTCGAGTCGGAAGATCGCCGTTTCCACGGGGAATGGATTGCCGTAACGCGCCTGCCGCTCCTGCGGCAGTCGGCCCGAACCGAAGCAGTGCACCTTGCTGACGCGTTTGCCGAGCAGCTTGAGCACGGGGGCGATGGCGTGCGTCATGTAGTGATGCGGCGGTAGACCCATCCAATAGTCCGGCCAACCCTCCATGTCCTGCATGTGCGAGCCGCGCGCGAACGAGATCGTGCCGAAGTCGCCGCGCCTGTAGTGCTCCTCCACCATGAGGAATTCGCGGGTATAGGCCGCGGTTTCCATCATCATGTAATTCTTGCCCGAGGCGCGCTGGGCGGCGATCACGCGGCGGAGATCCTCGATGCTGGTCGCCATCGGCACCGTTGACGCGCAATGCTTGCCCGCCTCGAGCACGCGCACCGTCTGCTCGGCATGCAGTGGAATCGGCGTCACCAGATGGACGGCATCGACGTCGGGGTCGGCGAGAATCGCTTCGAGTGTCGGGTAGCTGCGCTCGATGCCGAAGCGACTTGCGGCCGCCGCGAGCTTCTCGGTATTGGTATCGCTGATTGCGACCCATTCCACGTTCGGGTGAGCCTTGTAGATCGGGGCGAATTCGGCTCCGAATCCGACGCCCACCAGCGCAATCCTCAGCTTGCGCTCCATTCCGGTCATCCGCGCCGTCCTCCTGCTTGCGGTCGATGGCGCGAACGATTAATCGTTTTTTTGATAGCTGTAAACGATTAATCGCGGTATCGAAGGGTCGACGTGTTCGGGGGCGATGACTTGGCAGGCCGCAGACAGGGGAACGGAACCCGCGTTTCGATGCGCAATGTGGCGGCCTATGCCGGCGTTTCGATCGCCACCGTATCCAAGGTGATGCAGGGCGAGCCGACTGTGCTGCCCGAGAACGTGACCAAGGTGCAGAACGCGATTGAGGCCCTCGGATACCGCATCAATCCGCTTGGGGCGGAGCTGCGCCGCGGCCGGCGCAATCTCGTCGGGTTGATCGTTCCGAGTTTCGAGGACGCACTCGTTGCCCGGCTCGTGATGAAGCTCGAGCTCGAGATCGAAAGGCGCGGGCATGTTCTGTTCGCCGCATGCAGCCACAATGACGAGTCCCGCGAGACCGATATCGCGGTGCGGATGCTCGACTGGCGCGTCGCCGGCGTGATCGTGTATCCGGTGAAAGGGCAGAAGAGCCCGGCCGCGCTGCTGCTGGCCGACGCCGCGATGCCGGCCGTATTCGTCCAGGCCCGGAGTGCGGCGCCTCGCTTCGACACCATTGTCTTCGGGGCCCATCCCGTCGTCGCCGAACTGGCTGCCGCTTCGGTCGAGATGCTGTTCGCGCGCATCGAATCGCCCGACGAAGATTCGACCGTCCAGGTCAGCGGACAGGTCGAGGACAATCCCGGCTGAGTTCCCCGGAGGGTCGGCTGCGGACTGGATGAACTCCGATCGATCGAGCATCGGATCCCCGCCGTTTCCTTGATTTTTGTCTGGTCGACGCTTCACCGGAATCAGGCGCCGAAGGGCGATTGACATGGATCAATAACGTGATTATCGATAAAAACAATAAAATGACAACGTTTGGGAGGACGGCGATGCAAAGAGATGGGATGACCAGGAGAGGGCTGCTCTGGTCCGGAGCGGGGATGGTTTCCGTCCTGGCGGCACCGGCGATCGTGCGCGCCCAGGCGCCTGTCGAACTGACGATGCTCGACTATTCGACAGGGCCTGCGGGCGCGACGCTGAGCAGGCTCGCGAGCGACTTCATGGCCGCAAATCCGACGATCCGGATCACGCGGCAGACCGTGCCGCAGAACCAGTATCAGAACACGCTCCTCCAGCGCGCGGCGGCGGGGCAGCCGGCGGATATCCTCGATATCGACGGTCCGATGACCCCGGGACTGACGGATGCCGGCGTTCTCGCGCCGATCGACGCCTATGTCGACCTTGATGTCGACGCCACCTTCTATCCGGCGCCGCTCTCGACCGCCCGCTGGAAGGGCAAGCTCTATGGTCTGCCGGTCGGCAATAATGCCGAGGTGCTCGTCTACAACAAGAAGATGTTGGCTGACAAAGGGTTGTCCGTCCCGACCACCCAGGACGAGCTTCGCGAGACGGGCAGGAAGCTCACAGACAAGGGCGTCTACGGCTTCGCCGCATCGGCCTATGGCGGCGAGGAATGCACCTGGAACTGGCTGCCCTATTTCTGGAGCCGGGGCGGCAACCTCGACGATCTCCATTCGCAGGCCGCCATCGACGCGCTCGAATTCTGGGGCGGGCTGGTCAGGGATGGCATCGCGCCGGCCGCGCAGCTGAGCTGGCAGACGGCCGAGATCGAGCCGCGCTTCGTCAATGGCCAGCTCGCGATGGCGATGCTCGGCAGCTGGCAGCTGCGCTCCCTCGATGCCAATGCGAAGCAGGCCGGCCTCGACTACGGCATCGCCGTCCTCCCCGCAGCGATGAAGCCAGGCGAGAAGATGATCGCCCCCTTTGGCGGCGAGGTGATGGCCGTCGGCAGCCTCGATCCGGCCAAGGCGGCGGCGGCCTGGCAGTTCATCAAATGGGTGCAGACGCCCAATGTGATCGTGCCGTTCGTCGAGCAGTCGGCCTACGTCCCGGCGAGCAAGCCTGCGACCGTCGTGTTCGAGAGCAATCCCGCGAACGGGCTGTTCAAGGCCGTTTCGGAGATGCTGCCGACGGCGCGCTCGCGGACGGAATTGCTCGGCGCCTCCTATTACGAGGTCAGCGGCAAGATCACGACGGCGATCCAGCAGGTCATGACCGGCGCTGCCGACGCCAAGACGGCGCTCGGCGCAATCTAGGCCGGCGGAACAGACAATGTCGCGATCGGAAGGATTGTCGACCAGATCGCTCGAGACCCGGAGCGCAGCGCCGCTCCGGGCGTCGGGTTTCCGCTGGCCCCGCGAATGGACGCCCTATCTTTTCATCGCGCCGCTCGTCGTCTATCTGCCGGCGGTCTTCGCCTATCCCCTGTTCTACAATGCCCTGATCAGCTTTCAGAATTTCACGATCCGCTCGGTCGTCACCGGTGCGGCGGATTTTGTCGGGCTCGACAATTTTCGTGCGATCCTGAGCAACCCGGTGACCTGGCTGGCGCTGCGGAACACCGCGATTTTCGCGGCATCCTCGCTTTTCCTCCAATATGTGATCGGCCTTGCCCTTGCGCTGTTGTTCACGCGCGCCTTCCCGCTCAAGGGTTTCATGCGCGGGATCATGTTGCTGCCCTGGCTGCTGCCATCGGTTGCGACGGTCACCGTCTGGCTCTGGCTCTTCGACGGTACCAACGGGCTCATCAACTATTTCCTGCTACAGCTGCATGTCATCGCAATGCCGGTGAGCTGGCTGAACAGTCCTGCTTCCGCTCTGGTGGCGATCATCATCGTCAATGTCTGGGTCGGTATACCCTTCAACCTGGTGATCCTCTATAGCGGCATCCAGGCCATTCCTAAGGAACTCTACGAAGCCGCCGAGATCGACGGTGCCCGAGCATTTCAGCGTTTCCGCTTCGTGACGTTGCCGCTTCTGAAGCCGGTCAACGCCGTGCTGCTGCTGCTCGGTCTCATCTATACGCTGAAGCAGTTCGACATCATCTACATCCTGACCAAGGGCGGACCGGGCAACGCCACGCAGGTGCTTTCCACCTGGTCATACGGTCTCTCGTTTCGAGACATGCGCTTCGGCCAGGGCGCCGCGGTCGGCAACATCATGCTGCTCATCTCGCTCACCGCTGCCATCTGGTACGCCTTCTTCACGCGTAGGGAGCCGGGCCCATGATCATGCGCGACCGGAGCGCCGCGACGTTCCTTTATTTTCTCGTTGCCGGGTTCGCGACGGTGGCGATGCTGTTCCCGCTCTATTCGATGGTGATGACCTCGATCCTCACCCAGGCTCAGCTCTATCGCCTGCCTCCCTATCTTCTGCCGCCGCAACTCGATCTGTCGGCCTACGCGGTGGCCTTGTCCGACCAGCTGAGGCCGATCACCACCTCGGCGATCATCGGGCTCATGACGGTGGTCTTCTCGCTCGCCATCGCCATTCCCGCCGCCTATGGGCTCGCTCAATTCCGGCTCTGGATCACCGGGGTCGTGATGCTCGCGCTACTGATCACGCAGATGATTCCGACCATCATGCTCGCCACGCCGCTCTATCTGATGTTCAACCGCGCCGGGCTTACCGACACTTATCTGGGCCTGGTGATCGCGACCTCGACGAGCGGCATACCGTTCGCCGTCGTTCTGCTGCGCGCTTTTCTCGAGAAGGTGCCGAAGGAGCTCAGGGAGGCGGCGCTTATCGACGGGGCGTCCGAGT
>Ga0209930_1002477_pt1 | contig 21694 bp, 16 predicted proteins | sample ThiBiot_500_biof_2_FD_183948 | JGI IMG/M metagenome (GOLD analysis project Ga0209930, IMG submission 183948) | Wastewater bioreactor microbial communities from Cape Town, South Africa - Thiocy_cont_500_biof (SPAdes) | ecosystem: Engineered > Bioreactor > Thiocyanate-remediating >... | reverse complement strand
TATTTTGAGGATGAAGGCATACATCTGTATTTGTAAGAGTTTTGAATCGAACTAAGCAGATACTCAAATGTCTTTCGCTCAACACACATCTGCCCTTATGGAATGCAGTATTCTCGAATTTTGCTAATATGTTTTTGTTTTTATTTTTCTTTTCTTTCATTCAACAGTAAAACTGGACGAATCAAACTCATAAGTTATCAATCCTGTTCCAATATTCGAATACAAAAACAAAAGAATAAAAGAAAAATAAAAAAAAACAGATGTTTAAATTCAAATATGAAAAGCTGACAAAGGAAAAAGGTTTTTTTTCGAAACGTCTTGAAATTTAAATAGATTTTAAAATAAAAAAACAAAAACTATGCCAACTTTCCTCACAATCATCCACCTCTCTCAATAAAGATAAACTTTTCTCAGAACTATCTTTTTAAAAAGATAAATCGTTCTCGTGTTTGTTCACAATTCATTCTGCTGGAAAAAAAACATCCGATATTCATGATAAATGTCAAAAATAAAAATGATTTTCTCCTATTTCGACGTTTATCCAATAAATCAAAGGTTTAGTTTTTGTGAAAATAAAAGTAAAAATTCTCTGAACAACTTTTGAGTGTTTTGTTTTCATTTGACGAATTTTTATTCAAACAGATTACAGATAAGAAAGAGATAAGAGATTATTTAACAGAGATTCTTTGCATTTTGATTACGATGTTCTAAAAACAAAAAACAAGTCGATATAAAACCGAACAACTCTCGTTCGAACTCACTCCGACGTGTCCATCCGATCAGCAGGAACGTTCTCATTCTCTGCTTCAGTCGTCGCTGGTTTGCTATTATCTTCCACAGCCGCTACTTTTTCCGTACCGTTTTCCGTCGTTTCATTGCCATTGACCCCATCCGTGCTTGGTTTTCGCTTGAAATTGGTCTGATCACGTCGTTGATCGCCATCTTCATCCTCCGAATCCGACAATTCACGTTCATCCGCGACTCGTCGGTCGCTTTGCACTTGGGAAATTCGCTTGTCCGGATCGCTGTCTTTGTCTTCATCGACAACTCGGTCGATATCCATTCCATCATCCGGAATTGCTGAAAAACAAAGAAGAGAATTGATGAAAGAAGGAAGTTGTTTGGTCTTACGTTGCATTTGAACGCCAGGTACGTGAGGCAACATTCGAAGATTGTCGAATAATTTCACTCTAAGAATAGATTTTTATCGAAAAAGAGAGAAAAGACAATCGGTTTTACTTGATTTTATCGAGATAATCCGAACTATTTTGATTGGGCATATTCGATGGGCTGATGTGCAACTTAAAATCCGGCCCGTAGTATTCGAAATAATCATTGTACGGCAGTTCATTTGGAATCTCCTGATTGAGAGCAATGGCCGTTTCATAAGTCCACGCTCGAGCGACATTTCGAATCGTATAACCGCCGCCGCCAACGAGCAACAACGGCAAATTATAACCTTTCATGAATTCGACACATTTGCCGTGTCCTTTCAACGTCAAATTGAAGCAGCCAAGTCGATCGCCGGTCAACGAATCGGCTCCGCATTGTAGAACGACGGCATTCGGCTGATAGGACTCCATGACTTTGGTCATAACAGGCTTGAAGATCGTTTCGTACGAATCGTCGTCGATTCCGTCGCGAAGTGGAAAATTAACCGCGTAGTATTTGCCTCGGCCGGCGCCGATATCTCGAAGGTCGCCCGTGCCCGGAAAGTACTCGCCGAACTTGTGAAACGAAACCGTCATGACACGGTCGGTCGTGTAGAACGCCTCTTCGACGCCGTCGCCATGGTGAATGTCAATGTCGATGTAGAGCACGCGCTGGTGGTACTTGAGCAGCTCGAGAATGGCTAAAACAATGTCGTTGATGTAGCAGAAGCCCGACGCTTCGGATTTTTTGGCGTGATGGAGTCCGCCGGCCCAGTTAATGGCGATGTCGGTTAGCTTTCGATTGAGTTTAACCGCTCCGGCTAAGGAACCGCCGGCCGAGATCTGGCAAAACTCGTAGAGACCTTCGAAAACGGGACAATCCTCGCCGACGTTGAACCGTTGCATTTGCTTGTTGAAATCGGCCATGTTGTCGGGCCGAATGTTGTGAATGAATTTGACGTATTCATCGCTGTGAAAACGCGTCATTTCCTCGGAAATGGCCTTGTGCGGTCGGTAGACTTCCATTTTTCGGTAGAGACCGTAGTTGAGAATGAGATTGTGCGTCATTCGAATCCGGTGGGGTTTCATCGGGTGGCCCTGACCGTAGTAGTAGTTGCCGACATCGAAATCGTAGTAGTACGAGACTTTCTTTCGGCTATGAGGTCCGATGGTGCTGCTCGTCATCGTGATCGGAATGAAGAACGAACGAACAACACTTCGTTATGAAGTTAAACGAGAACAAAGAATGACCACTGGACAAGAGAAAACGAAATGATTGGATAGGACGAAAAACACAAAGAAAAAATTCGATTTTTTTTAAATGAAAATATTTTTTTATTGTTTTTATTTCGAATTTTTGTGTTAAATTTGAAGAAAAAAAGGAAGGAGCGACATCTATTTTTGTTGAAAGAGAGAGCATCAATGGAGTGTTTGATCAAAAGAAAATGTTAACAGCCGAAGAACGTCGGCAACGTATTCTAGCGAATTCAGAAAAACGTCTTGCTAAACTTCGAGATGTCGAACGAAATGCTGAAGCTTTGGATTTCGCTCCGGTTTCAGCTCCAGCACCCGAGGAACTCCTGGTCAAACCTCCGGAAGAACCGGTTCCACGAACAACCTCATCAAATTCATCGATTTTATCTTCATTGACATCAGTTACATCGATGTTCAATTCATTGAAATCAGCAGCTCAAGGCAAACAAACAGCAACGCCTGAAATCACTCGAGAAATTCTCATGGTCGATCGACAACATTTACTCGTGTTTCTGCTCGGTGTTTTCGTTGGACTTCTCTATGCGTTCTATCTGTCAGCTCATTCGAATTTGTTCTTCGTCGTATTTTTTACGGCGTTGATTTGTTTGTTAACATCACGGTATTATTTCATGAAAATTAAACATCGAACCAATGTTTTTCTTTCAACAGCCATGCTCTCCGGCTTTCGACCGGATCTAATGAAACAATTGATTTTCGTTTATACACTTATTTGTGACAGTTGGATTATATTTTCGTTTTATTTTGTTGCGTTTTGTTTAACTCATGTTTTTTCTTCGCTATTTCGGACTTAATAAACGATAAGTTCTTGTAATTAAAGTTCAATTTTAAGTACTTATTGGATTCAATGAAAATAAGCTTCTTTTCTATTTAAAAAAAAGTGATCACACGTTTAAAGTCAGAAAATGGCGGTAGGTAACGTCGCATTTGGACTGAATTTATTTACATTAGCTATTGATATACTGACATGGTTGATTAATATGAGTGCCTTGATCGTTCTCGTTCAACATGTTTATACAAAACGATTGCGGTGTAAAAAGAAAGTTATTTTTTGGATTTACATGTATATTCATCTTACTCTTCTTGTTCTTATGAGTTCACTGATGTTTTTTCATGTTGAAACATATCTTGGTGATGGATACAACAATAATATTCAATCAGTTGCATGTACTTTCGTAGGATTTATGCTTTATATTGCATTGAATATGTTTATTTTATCTCTTGTTAATCAAGTAATCGTCAGACAAAATTTAATTTCGACATATTGAAATCATTTTCATCTTAGGCTTTGTATCGTCTATGTCGAATTGTTTATTCAACTCGACGATTTCTTCTTAGTCTTCGATTTTATATGATTTTACCTTTAGTCTATTTTATTTCAAGTGCTACTCTTCTCTCACCACTTCTTTTCACAAATTCAATTATTTACTTTCCTACTCAAAATAATTGTTTTATTAAGTCTACAAATGTATTTGCTATTTTTTGGGCAGGCTCAGTTATTTATCTCATTCCAATAGCAATAATCGCGTTTTTATATTGGAAAATAATTTCCTTCATTCGTCATCAATTAACTAATCAAACGATTACTATTCAACAACGACAAAAACGTGAATTACCAGTTATTCGACGACTTTTTATTGTCATTGCCATAACAACTGTCTCAGAATTACCTGCTTTCATCTATACTTTTGTCATGCTTTGTACTCGAATGGAGTCGGATGTTGATTATCGTCTCATGTGGTTATTAATATCGTCGGGTTTATTAGGCTCATCGATATTTATTATTCTTCTAACACCTGAAATAAAAACAATTCTTGTTAATAATCGAGTCGCTTTTTTGTAAATTAATTCAAAATGAGCAAACGTTGTTCGTAATTGTTTTCGATTCTAGAGTTTTGACTAAAATATTAAAACTATTGGTATTTAAATTCATAAATTGAAGCCAAATAAGAATTTGTCCATATGTTACGAATGTACATTAATGATCCTCTTATATTGATGCAAGTTTCTCTTTTTTTAAATACAAACATTCACTCGAAGAGGGAAAATAATTAATCTCATGAAGTAAATTTAATAGAATTTGTTGTCGTTCTGATGAAGTTAGATCGTTGATTTTCTTTAAATCTCTTGATGATGAGAGGTTGAAAAGTGTCCCATTGTTTGGAATATCATTGAAATCATTCCACTGCGAATAACATACCTTCAATCTTCTAGAAAGTAAATATCGCTCAACCAACATTTCCATTTTTCAATTGTTCTAGAGAACTCGATAATCATCCATCTTTGACCTTTGTTGTCTTTAGTTTTCAGAAACAAACTGGATATAGACACTGAACATTATAATATTGATTGTAAGCATTGGTAGTGATGTTACCATGTATATTATGAGTTGAATTAAGCAGCTACTCAATGAATAGATTTATTATATTTGGTTTCTCTTCTTTTCTTCTTTATTATTTTGGAAACAAAATTAATCAATCAAAGTTTTGATTTTAATTATTAACGACGAATTTTTGTATCCGATGGTTTCCATTATCGACAATATAAAGATTATTTTCATCATCAAATGATAATCCAGTAGGAATATTCAACTGATGTAGTTCAGTTCCTCTTCTATTTCCACCAGCAATGATACTGCCTTCTTTTGCATCTTTTATCCAACGAACTACTCGATTATTATACCCATCCGCCACATAGAGTGTACCTAATTTATCAACAAATACTCCTTGAGGGCCATACAATTGCTTTAAACTAGTTCCTTGGCTTTGTCCACCACCAGCAACAATAATTCCTTCTTTGACACCTTTCGTCCACTTCATTACACGATGGTTCTTCCAATCGGATACATAGAGTGTATCCTCTTGATCAACAAAGATGAAATGTGGTTGATTCAATTGATTCAAATCATTTCCACATTCATTTCCACCAGCAACAAGAATACCTTCATTTTCCCCTATTTTCCATCGTCTTACTTCGTGTTTTTCATCATCACAAATATATAAATATTGATTTTTATGCATGATCAAATCAATACACCGAACGTCTTTTATGATTGTTTCTCCAGATAAACCATTTCGACGAGGCCATCGAACTACTCGTTTGTTTCCACGATCAGCAATAATCAGACTATCATTCACTTCATCAATAATTACTTCTGTTGGATAACTCAATTGATGATTTCCCCTTCCTTGTCCATTTCCACCAGCTACGATTTCACCACATGTTGCATCTTTCTTCCATGCAATAATACGATGATTACACTGGTCAGCGATATAAATTGTTTTTTCATTATCGATATAAATACTCCATGGCTTATTCAATTGATTCAGCTCTTGATCTTGGCCATTTCCACCAACAATAGTGATTGCATCTTGTTTCCACTTCAAATTAATCGGAATATCCGGTATTTCTAAATCAATTATTTTTTCATGAATAGAAATACTCTTTCATATTTTTAAAAATCAGTTAACTTACGATGTTCGATATCCACATAAATATTATTGATAAAGGATGGTGATAAGTTGTCTTCTTTTAATGAAATATTCGCAGGATTATTCAATTTCTTTTGTAACATTTCTAGTTTATTTCTTAAATCAATTAAATGCAACTCATTAAAATCAGATTCTTGTCGAATTTCTTTGATTTGATTGGTTAAAAGATTGAGATCGATTTCAATTTTTTGGAAGTGTCTATTCATATGGTTCAATATCGATTGTCTGTTTTCTTCTGCAGTTTGTTGAATTCTGTTGATAGAATGTTGTTCCCATTGATTAATTTGTTGAATTAAATCGTGTTTATTTGGTTGTTCGACTTGTTCGGAAAGAGTTTGTCGAAAAATATTTCTTTCGTTTTCAATTTGATCTAATTCTAATTCTAATTCATTTTCATGATCTTTCAAGTGTTGTTTGCAAAATCTTTTTGAACAACCATTGCATGTGTAAGTCGATTTTTCTTTTTCGCATATAAAACAGTAGTTTCGACTTGTCTCTGTTGCTGTCGCCATTTTCTTATTTACCATGAATGAAGAAGAACAAAACACTGTTTAGTCATAAGATATATTTTTCTTATTGATGACTCTTTTCGAGTGTACAGGTATTCTCCAACATACGAAATTAATAGAAGTCGCTATATTACATTCATGAAGAAAGACAGAACGGAAAAGACAGTATTTATTTAGTGAATTTTAGTCGCAAGTGATTCTGTCTACAATTTCAAATGGTTCATCGACTTTATGGATTAAATGATGAATTGACTCAGCGCATTTGAACGTATGATTTTATCTGGTTCTTCGACCAGTTTGTTGGTAATTCGTTTTCGGAGACAAGTCAATATTAAACATGAGTTGTCTAATTCCCCTAAGATATACGTCTGTTATCCTTAAGCACCATCTACAACAATTCGAGTTTTCGAACATTTCAGATTCTACATGCTCAACTAATTTCAATTCACTTTTACAGAAAACTATTAACTCTGAAAATTAATCACTTTTTCGGTCGCATTATTCATTTCAAAATTTTTAAAATCCAGCAATGGATCTAAGTTCAACATAGTCGAATGCCTTTGATAATACTTTACAGGTATTCCTTATACGCCAGTCAGCTGTGAAAAAAGTGCGGTGTACATATCAGTTGATCGTACATCCTTTCAATTATCGTCCAAGTGTATTTTTTTGTTTGCCAAGTAATAACCTGCACTTTAACCCACAAATATACTTTCTATACTTTGATTATCAATCTAATATTATAGCAAAACAAAGCTTTCAAAAGAAACACTAACTCATTCGATTCTCTACTCAAAGCTATCTGATGATTTGCAACGCACAACATCTCAAATTGTAAGAAAGTATAAGAAAAACAAATGTAGATACATTCTTATATGAAATAAAGTAAACCAATTATGTTTAACATTTCGTCCATCAAAATCAAAATTTTCATTTCTTCTACACTTCTAATAGATACAACTATCATCTCTACGCGTTATCAACTAATATTTGTCAACAAACGTGTAGCACCTCCTAAATAGTCTCACTAGTTCGATGTCTCAATCCTGAACATATCATTTCTTTTGAAAACAGAAACGAGTTATGTTTGACATCAACTTCGAATTACGTTTTCTCATACTGCAGTCGAGTTTTTAATCTTATTTTTCGTTATCAATACTCTTTGATTTCTTCACATCTTTTGAAATAGTTAATCAAACAAACAAGGCATAGTCCATCACTAATACAACCGAATACCATATTACTTTTCTCCTAAAATATCTATCAGTTCACCTGTATTAACATAATATTTATTCAGATAAACAAGAACAACGAACACATTTTATGTAGGAAATTGATCAGTTCACTATACTATTGAATTATATTTGAGTATGGTATTCATACTATCACTTACATCTGAATATAACAATGTAATTGCACATAAACTGTTTTTCATATCTATCCAAAATATCATTACTATTTTGTTTTGTAGACATTGAAAGAACTTATACACTTAAATACAGCGGAATTAGAGGCAAAGATGCAGGATATGTAGCAAAGCAAATTTCTATTATTTTTTTTAGATATTAATATATTGATCTTTCTTTTCATAGACGCTTCCTATAACGCTATTAGTCATTCGATTAAATATTATTTGTGGGACTTGAAGAGACGAAGAATAAATCTGAATATTCTATGTGTAGATGATGGTAGATCTGTTTTCTTTTCGATTCGTCTTTTATTGAAAAATTTGCGAATGTTAAAAGCAAAGAAAAGCTATACAATATAACAAAGTTATTGATGAATTTGTTGTCGGCATCGTGTTATTGAATCTTTGAATGTTTTTCTGTAGAGTTCTGAAGGTAGAACAAATACAGTAAAGACTAGCATTGGTGGTGTAAAAGAAATCAAATAACCACAAAGATATAACCAAGTATTTTCTGATGGATCAACACATCCAGATACCAATGAAATAATTAAACGAGGCGTAGCTAATAGAAGCAAAATAAGAGGACTGATTAGTAATTGTTTATGTTCACGCATTTGATCGACAACATGCTGTTTGAATGATTTTTTATTTATTTGTGCGGTTGATCGTCGTCGAGCTGTAACAAAAATAATGAATAAAGCAGAGAAAAGATTGGCAAGAAATGGTATGACAAGATGAATAAATAAAGTAATTGTATTATAAGTTTGAACAGAACGAGAATATCGAATAACACACAAAACATTATATTCATTTTCATATCCAACATTTGTATCATTTTCCATTGATAGGTCCATTGTCAAATTATTATTGATGTTGATAGGATTATATTTCGGATTTGTAAATTCAAGTAATTCATGATGTTTTATTTCATGAACAATAGTACCAATGATGAAAATAGGTAACATCAGAATAATCCATCGAGCTGCATATCTACTCATTTTCTTATCAAAATTAACTCCTTTTGATACGGTCACAGTTCGTTCAATAGCAACACAAGCATTTAACCAACCATCTAAATACAAACAAAGTTTTAGAACAGGACCAATGAATGCACAATCTGTTCGAAGAATAGATGAACGAACGATTGAATGTAGTTGAATAAGAATAACAAACCAAAATTTGATTGTAAACATCGTAATTGTTAGAAGAGAAGTAATTGAAGATGCTAATAAATATATTCCACAGCCAACTTTTCTTAATTCTTTATTTCGAAATGTTATTAAAGAAAAGATACCATTAATGAAACCAATAACAAACATAATCATAGTGAGACCAGTAGCTGTTTGTATCAAAACTGATTGCTTTAGAAATGATATATTCGATTGAATCTTATTCCGTAAGATATCATTAATAGTCAAACCAATTCCTTTCGTAAACAAACTACATTGATCACCAACAACACAACTACTATGTTTTTTGTTTATTCGATTGAGAGTCAGATTATATGGGCCAGTAACAAGCAGCGTAAAAGATCCTCTCACATTCGGATCAAATGTTGTTACCACCAGAATATATACATGAGTTTCTTCGAGATAATCTCCTAAGTGGAAACGATATTCACCACAACTGAAATTACTCTGTATGAGTAAATTTTCATTTGGATATGATGGATCAAAATTGTTTTTGTATAAATATCCATAGAGTAGAAGACTTGTATTTGTATCGAATGTATAAGAACCATTGTATTTTATATTGATTTCAATAGTTTCATAATGATAATTTCCTTTTCCACATATTCGTGGATAAACTTGAGTTTTTTTTGTCAATTCTGATGTATATGTTGCTCGAAGATCTAATGAAAATTTCAGTTGAATGATTAAAACAATCAATTCAATATTAGACTTACTGATCGGATTGAAAGTAATATTATTGGGACCAGATACCAATATTGAATAATTATCTCTCGGGCGCCGACGCAACGGTCCCATGAACAATATGTACGTTACACTAGATTGCAATTCAGTAATGATTTTAAATTCATTCCTAGGACAACCAGTAAAGTTATAAGTGATCAATCTTCCGTTGTTGGCAAATTCATTAAAATGTTTTTTATACAACCAACCAGCTACACCGGTGACACTGTTGACACTTGACAATGTATAATTACCTGATTGAACTACATTGATTTGTATGGGTCTATAATAATAATCATAAGGTAGAAAATATTCATGACATTTAGAAGTAACTTGAATCGATCCCGATGAATATAATGATTGAACAATTCTTGTTGGAAATTCATCTTTATCTTAAAATACTTTTATAGTATTAAGTTGAAAGTAATGTTCGTATAATACATACTCATTTGTTTCATCTTAATTTTATCTGATCCTTCAATAAAAACAGAGAATGGACCTTGCTCATGTGCATAAAATGTTGTTACAATTAAAATATATGTGATATTGAAATTCAAATAAGCAAGTATTTGTAATTGATCATCATTACACGTGTGATCACTTTGAGCGAGTGAAGTATCAATTGAATTATAAGGATTAAATTCATGTTCGTATAGATAACCATATGTATCGAATCTGCTCTCACTTGAGAACATGTAGAAACCAGATGTGTTCACATTGATCTCTAAGGCTTCGTAATAATAGTCTAGTTGTCTGCAGTTAAAACCTGTATGTTTTTGACTTTTATTATTTAATTCTGACGAATAATTGAATCGAATGATTGGTCCAGTGTCATCTATATTCTCAATTTTCAAAGAAAAATTTAAAAAAAAACTGAACTTACTTTGAGATCGTATAGAAACAGTAGTTGGACCATAAACAGTTATTGAGAAATCACCTTGTTCAAATTTTTGAGCTGTTGTTACAATTAATATAAATGAACTATTTGCCTGACGATATAAAGTAATTTTAAATTGATAGTTATAGTCACTATCATCATCTGATTCTATTTTGTTTATATTAAGATCAAATAAAGTGAAGTTATTTTCATGAATATATCCAATTAAATCTTTAGTACTATGACTTGTAATTGTATAATCTCCTTCTTCTTTCGCGTGAATTTCAATCATTTCACAATAGTAATTTAATAATTTGCAGTTCTCATCACGATTACATTTATGACTATTGACTGATAAATTGGATGAATATTTTGTTTGTACAAATTCTCTAATCTCTATTGAATATACGAGAAGATAAACTCTGTATTTTTGCCTTAAAAGTTATCAAATATAATTTTTTTTTACCCCAAATATGGTTTTTTACGATTTTTTGTATTCGCTGATTATTGAAATCGGTGATATAAATATTTCCATAACTATCAAATGACATAGTGTAAGGAAAAAATAATTTATCGTTTGTTGAACCTGGACCAGAACATCCAAAAATACAACGAAAACCATTTTCATCTGAACCAATTATTCGATCATTTCCATGATCGACAATGAAAAGATGTTGATCACCATCGAGAACAATTCCTCGAGGTTCATTCAGTTTGATTGTTACTTGTGATGATCCTTGTCCTGCAACAGTTATTCCATTTCGTTGATTCAATTGAAATAATTGAATTCGATCATTGTAACAATCTGCAACATATAAATCTAAATTGATATCAACGAATATTCCATAGGGACTGTGAAGCATATCCGATGATGATCCTTCAACATCTGTTCCAGCGACGATTGTTGTTGTGCCATTTGACCACTTTTTATCAACTCGATGATTAACCCACATTGAACAGTATAAATTGTCATCAATATCGATGAAAAGACTCATACATGGTGATGTAACATTCATAACCGATATCCATGTTTCATTTTCTACAATCCATTTATCAACACGACCACTGTAGTCTCCATTATCAATATAAATATCACCATTTGTTGTTACAAATATTGACTGTGAATATGATGAACTATTCGACATTATTTTTGTTCGATTAAGATGATATTTATTTTGCCAAATATGAATTTGACCAGTTTCTCGATTGAGTATGTAGATTGAATTGTTTGAATTGATAAAGATACTCGGCCGATATGTGCCTAAGAAACTTTGATTGGCAAAAGTCGTTGCACTTGAATTCCAACTTGTGTTTAAACAAAATCTTGGTCGATTATATGAAAGTATCAAAACTACAAATGGATGAAAAGATTTTCGTAATATGAAAAAATCGAACAAAAATTTTCACACTTACGATCAGATTTCTTTGATAAAGATATTTTTTGTATTCGATTATTGTCTCGATCGGTGACATAAATATTTCCATAACTATCAAATAACATACTAATAGGACCAGATAATTTATCGTTTGTTGAACTTTCACCAGAACATCCAAAAATACAACGAAAACCATTTTTATCTGAACCAATTATTCGATGATTTCCACTGTCAACAATGAAAAGATGTCGATTACCATCGAGAACAACTCCTCTAGGTTCATTCAGTTCGATCGTTACTTTTGATGATCCTTGTCCTGCAACAGTTATTCCATTTCGTTGATTCCATCGAAATAATTGAATTCGATTGTTTCCAGAATCTGCAACATATAAATCTAAATTAATATCAACAAATATTCCCCAAGGATGATTGAGTGTATTCAATTCAGATCCGGCGACAATTGTTGTTGTGCCATTTGACCATTTTTTATCAACTCTATGCTTATCAAACATTGAACAATATAAACTCTCATAAATATCAATGAAAATAGCGTAACATGTTGACGTAATATTCATCATAACTGATGTCCATGTTTCATTTTCTCGAATCCATTTATCAATTCGACCGTGATTCACTTCATTACCAACATAGATATCACCATTGATTGTCACAAATATCGATGATGGATTTGATAAACTACTTGAAATCTTTTTTGATGGTTCACTATTATTACCATTGTACCAAATAAGGATTTCATCAGTTTTTTTATTGGGTACGTAAATCGAATTGTTTGAATTAATAAATATGAGAGTTTCATTAGCAAAAGTAGTTGTGTTTGAATTCCAAATTGCGTCTGGACGGAATATTGGTTGATTGAACGAAACCTCTACAGTTATTAACATATCAATGATATTATTAAATAGAAGAAAATCTCTCCAAACTCGACTAAACATTTTAAATGAACTAATTGTCCGAAAAGGTTTTTTTGTTCTATTTGAATGTTGTTAAAACAAAAAAAAACAATTTCCTTTGTTAATAATGATATAAATCACGTTTATTTGCTTCTATCAGTGCTAAATAATTACACGTCAAAATTATCAAGGCCGCTGGCTGCAATTTATTGTAGAAAGATGACTTCTTGCTTTTGACCTGCTTGGTTGCCTAGCAAAATTCTTCTTCTTCTTACGGACGCATGAATCCCGATTCAGTTACGCCAACCGTTCTAAGTAACTCTCCATTATTTCCAAGAGAAGAAAGTTCATTGAAATCTGTTTTTGGAAATTTAACTTCATTCGGAAGCAGGATGTTCAACCGTACCCCATTTGGACTTTTAGCTAATTTTTTTAAAATTTTGTTTGTATTAAAAGAAATTAATACTGTCTTAAAGAAGATTTTTCCATTTTTATGATGTTTTTGTTTGATATAGTATCGACAATAATTCTAATGATTTTTTGTTTTCCCTTATATGTTCATATTTCTTTACTGTTTTGTACTGGTATTGTCTTGTTTGAATTTGTTTTGTAATCTTATAATGCTTCCTAATAGTAATAATAACAGAATAGTTTTTGATGATTCATAATCAGCAATATAAAGATTATTTTCGTCATCAAATGATAATCCAATAGGAATATTCAACTTATTGGGTTCAGTTCCTTTGCTATTTCCACCAGCAACAGTGATTGCATCTTGTTTCCATTTCAAATTAATCGGAATATCCAATATTTCTAAATGGATTATTTCGTGAATAGAAACATTCTTTCATATATTTAAAAATCAGTTAACTTACGATGTCCAATATCCACATAGATACGATTGATAATTGATGATGATGAATTGTCTTCTTTTAAGGAAATATTCGAAAGATTATTCAATTTCGTTTGTAATCTTCCTAGTTTATTTCTTAAATCAATTAAATTCGACTCATTAAAATCAGATTCTTGTCGAATTTCTTTGATTTGATTGGTTAAATGATTGAGATCGATGTCGATCTTTTCGAAACCTTTATTCATTTGTTTCAATATGAACTGTCTGTTTTTTTCTGCAGTTTGTTGAATTTTATTGATAGAAACTTGTTCCCATTTATTAACTTGTTGAATTAAATCCTGTTGATTTGGTAATTTGATTTGTTCGGAAAGGTTTTGTCGGAAAATTTTTTTTTTCAGTTTCAATTTGATTTAATTCTAATTCATTTTCATGATCTTTTATGTGTTGTTTGCAAAATCTTTTTGAACAACCATCGCATGTATAAGTTGATTTTTCTTTTTTACATATAAAACAGTAAGTTCGACTTGTCTTTGCTGCTGTTGCCATTTTCTTATTTACCGAAACGAAAAATGAATAAAACATAATCTGTTTATTCACAGGAGAGTTTTTCTTATTTATGGCTCGTTTCGAATGTACAAGTATTCTTCAACATACAAAATTAATAGAAAACGCTGTATTGCATTGGAGAAAGACAACGAAAAAAAACAGCATTTATTTATTAAATTTTAGTCAAAGATGATTCGATCTACAATTTGAAACAGTTCATCGACTTTATTCACTAGATGATCGAATCTGACAAATCTTTCCGTAAATCTCACTGTCACAAGAATTAAACAAAACACTAGGAGTATTTCAATCTTTTGCTTATCGCAGCAGCTTCTATTCAAAATCAATTCGACTTGTGTACAGCTGCATAAGCGAGAGAGAGAGAGAACTGGAATATTTCGTATGAAAAGAAAGAACGGACAAAAGAAAAAGCATGACGTCACGAAGAAAAGTAAAAAAGAATAAGTTACTATCTGACTACCTAACACGTCACATATTTCATTGTGAAAGAACAACGATTTTCTAGGTGTTTAGACTGTGTTGGGCTTTTCCACAAAATACTCTTTATCTATACAAATAAATAATTCCATCGTTTATTTCCCTATTCTATCGATGTCGGTTTTTTCCCACAAGTTCTGTATATATAAAGAAACGTTTCACTATACATTCGTATCATATATTATTTTTATTTACTAATAAAAGTATTGCATTCCAATTATCATGATTATGAAGTGTACTAAAATACTCTTGGTAGGTGTAAAACTGTAGACTTTCTTGTTATCATCGTATCTTTCTTCTGTTAGATATGTTATTTATTATCATTCAATCCACAACATGCCATGTCATTAGGTACATGTTCAGCAGATGAAAAAATTGGAGATTTGTGCTTCGACGGCAAAGTCACTAATTCACAAGACTTTGAAGAGTATCTCGGTAATGGCCAATCTATTTTTATGTTCTATCTCATGTCATCACAAGGAAATAAACCAGACACATCGATGCTTGAAATAATTAAAGAAAAATCTAAATGGCTCATTCAAAATATTGACAAAAATCCAATAGCTGCGGGCACCGTTGGACTTGGCATATCGATTTTGCTACTCTATGATTCTTTGGCAGATGACTCAACTAAAAATGTGATACAAGAATATGCTGACCTATTGAAAACACCTGCCAGTGATTTCGCTACAAACCAAGCTTACAACAAATATATATTCAAACAAACAAATCGAATACATCGTCGTGTCATAGAACTGAAATCGCAAAAACTGGGGAGAGTGATCATGAAAGCAATATTCGCTTGTATTTATGGCTGGATCGGTTGGGCAACAACCAATGTAGTACTCAGACCATTGGCATATATAGCAAGTTTATTAGGTTTTATACCAGGCACCATGGATGCTTATCGTTATATTGAATTAAACAACTTAGCCAAAGCATTTCAGAAAACTGGTTACATAGTTTGATAAACTATTGATCGTATTGCTCTAATGTTTTTTTTATTCATGCACACTAACTTTATTGAATTGATATCACTTGTTCAAAATTTGTATAGTTTCGTAAATATACAAAACGACGAACAACTTAAACAACAGTTTTTATCTTTGATCTTTCATCGATTTCAATTAAAATCAAACCAGAATTTGTACTTTGTTTAATTACAAGATCTTTTTCCTTGATTGTTTTAACATCTTCCGAATAATAGTTTCGTCGTCGACTTTTTCGTGGTGAACTTGTCGTTGGTGAATCATTTTTCAATGTTATTTTCTTCTAAATTGACTTCTTCTGATTCATCTTGATGAAATTTTAACAATCGAATTTGTGGTCGATTAAAGATGATTCTCTCAAAATGTTGATGAATATTTTCCATCACTCGATTCAGATCATCTTCCAGTAGAGAAGAGTTTAGTGATAATGTTTATATTTGATTATCAATGGTAATTGAAGACGTTTCTAGAATGGCAGCTAAATGTTCCTTTTTAATCAATGAGAGTAAAGATGTTAAATGAAAGAAAGATATCAGCTAATTAAATAGATTCATTTTTATTTTAAAATTGGTCTGAAAGGTCTTCGAAGAACTTTTCGATATTGATCAACCGTCTTTCTAAATTCTTTTTTGTAGAACTTTGATGGCATAACGAAAACAAGAAAACTCATCATTGATGGTACGAATGAAATAAAATATCCTGCGAGATATAACCAAATATCATCATTTGATTCCATACATTTCGATAAATAAGTTAAAATTAAACGTGGTACTGCAAGTAAAATTAAAACAAGAGGAGCTATCAATAAATGTTTATGTTGATGAATTTGATCACGAAATACTTCTTTATATGTGCGATTACGACGAATTTTTAATTCTTGATGAGTTTTCTTTAGAATTAACATGATTGATGATATAATATTAATAAGAAAAGGACCAAAGAAATGTATCGTATGAATAATATAATCATAAGTTCGTAAACTTGCTTTATATCGAACAATACACCATTTCTTATATTTTTGTTGATCTTCACTTTCGTTTGTTTCATCAATTATACTTCGATAGATAGGATCATGAATTGAAGTACCGGTAATAATTAAATAAAGAAAAATAACTATGAATTTAGCTACTTTTCTACTTTGTTTTCTATCGAAATGAGCACCTTGAATAGCTGTTATGACCCGTTCAAGAGCAATACAAGCATTTAACCATTGATCCATTTGTAAACAAATTCGAAGAAGAAAATCTATTGAGTGACATTGAATGTAAAAGAATTTGTCATTTGTGATTATTTCCATTTGAATGAGAAGAAGAAATGAAAATTTCAATACAAAGAAAATCATTAAAAATAAACTATTAATCGATATTCCTAATAAATATAAACCACAACCAACTTCTTGAACAGTTTTATTGTTAAATGTAATTAACGAAAGAATACTATTAATCATACCAAGAGTGAATAGGATGACTATTAGTGCTAAACTTATTTTGATGATGGGTGGTTGTTGAGACAGATTTTTATTAGGTTGAATAGAATAACCTAAGAGAGCATCAAGTGAATAACCGAAACCATCTGTACTGAATTGGCAAAGATGACCAGAATAGCATCTTTGACAAAAACATGTTGTTCGTGTGGGACAAATTGGATCATTTTGTAAACATCGACCATTATTTTCACATCTACTTCGACCTGAACAATCATAAGTTAAATTATGTTCAAATTGAAAACAATTCGCTAAACGTTTCTCAAAAAAATCATAACATAAACAAAAGTGTTGCTCATCATGAAAACATTTAAGATTCAATGATTGATTTTGACAAGGTAAATGATAATATTTAATTCGACGAATTAAATGCCATTGAAGAAATGTTTGATTAAATATTTCACTTATATAGAGACAACGATCAGATGTTTGAATAGTTTTATTGATTAATTTTGTTTCATTCGCACTGTTATCGATTACAGCTAAGTAATAATTTTTATTTACATTTAATAACTCAATAAAAACAAGGTGAAATAATTTTGACCAATATATAATCACAGACCTTTGTTGATAATTAATCGTTTGAAAAGTAGTTGATCTTGAAATACCACTAAAATCTCCACTTTCACTATATGAAGACATAGTACGAATAAAGTGAATGATTATTGATTGAGTTAACTTAATATTTTCATTAAATGTAAAAGTAAGTTGACTATCGATATTTTCACATAAATCACCATTGAAACCTTTTCGACAATGACAAATTAAATGTTCATTTGAATTCAAATAATCTTCGGTCAATATGAGTTCCCCTCTGTTTTTACATAATGATTCGTTTTGTATCGTCCAACTTGTTATATTAATTAGACAACGAGTACCAAATGTATTCTTTGGGCAAACACAGATCGATCGATTATTTGATAAACTAATTCCTAAACAAGTCGAATTCAAAGAACATTCACAAATATAGGGAATTGAACAATATTTTCCTCTCCATCCTTTTTCACATTGACAAAACATTTCATTATTCGTATTATTCCAATATCGAATACATTGACCATGTTGACATTCAAGTTCTTCACAATTCTGGTTTAGATTCTTAGATGGAGGTATTAAAATGAAAAGACCAAGACGATGAACAGGTAAAAATGAGAATTTAATTGGAAATAGAAGACTTCCACGATATTTGAGTGAAAGGGTTTCAAAGATATCAACATGAATTTGATATTGTTTCGTGAGATTTTTTGATCGATCTCCATAGATTAAGGTTAATTGAAACGTCTCTTCACAATATTTAGCTGATGAATAAGTTAATTGTTCATATGAATGAATGATTCGTTGGTCGGTATTATCAATAAGTAAAAAGAATATCGTAAATAATGTTTGTAAAGAATCAGAAAATGTTTGAAATTTGATAAGAGGATTAACCCGTTGATTTTGATATTGACACTGTAAACCATAATAATATGGTGGACAAAGACATGCTGAAATAAATGAATTTCTTTTTTCATTTAACCAAATGCGAATATGAACTCCTTGGTAACAATGATTTTGATGTTGATATTCCAGTTTTCTGGTAGTTGGATTGAATAAAACGGGTTGGACTTGACAATTGTTTTGTTCAAGTTGAAAGTAAATGGATTCAATTGTTCTGGTCGTGGCTATATACTTACACAAAAATATCTCAACACTCGAGGCTATGATCCAGTTTCCGTAATTGCAAATACCATAATCATTGTTAACTCTTTGTGTTGTACAAAATTGTTCATCCTCTCCATGTTCACAATCTAAATAATTATTGCATAAAGCAGTATTTGATAGTAATAAACTTGAGTTTTGATTTCTACAATAGAAATTTTGCCTAAGAATTGCATCGTTATAAATACTCATCATTTGTAAACGTAAAATATTTTCATCTGTTGCACTTAAACAATCGATGTTTCCATCATTGGCTTTTTCTAATGGTAAACATATAAATTGATTTGTTTTTGGTGATATACATGTATGAAAATTTCTTGAACAATTTCCAGGATTATAAATATTATCTCGGCAACCAGTTTCATCTTGTCCATTTAAACAATTCCATTCATTTGAAAATTGACAACGTGTATATAGATTATCACATTCCCATTGTTGACATTCACTTTCATCTGTATGATTTTTTCCATCAATAATTATCGGTAGTAGATCAACAGTTCGATCACAAATATATTGAAATAAAATCGTATTTTTGATATATTCTTTCTCGTCTTTATCAGCATCATTAGTATTGGGAATTGTTCGTTGCATTTCTATTCTATGTTTTAACCAATCTTTTATCTGATGTTGAATAATATTCGAAGTATAAATTAAAGTTTCATTTTCATCATCGGTATATGGACAATCATCAATTCCATCTAATAATCGATGAACAGAAATACATTTCGATGAGTCAATACATTGATACATTTGAGGTTGTTGACAGATATCTGATGTATAATTCCAAGTTAAATGATATCGTCGAAGTGTGACATACAAATTCTTAAGAACAATCTCGTATAATGATGATATTCCATAATTAGAACCAAGAAATTTTTTTGAATAAATACATGTGAAATTATTCATTTTAAAAGTTAAATATTGCTGAAAATAATCGTTATAAATATTTGTTGTATAGCAAATATATGGCAATATACCATGAGGATCAGTGGTATTCATAATTTCATGTTTCATATAAACGAAATAAATATTTTCAAATAAAATTGGCTTTTGTGGAAAGAAGATTTGTTCAGGATAAGTTTGATTAATTATTTGAATACAATCGTTTCGATCACAAAATCCCCTACAAATTCGATGCTCATCAATTGACAAACCGAGGTAACATGTTAGTGATAACCAACTATCACTCGATAGAGAGTTATTGTCATTGATATGCATCATCATAAATGCATAATCCTGACGATATCTTGAACAAGAACTTGTTAGGGGTGAATATGGACATGTAATCTCATCACATTCGTCGAATGAATGATACCTTAAACTGCATATGCTAAGACCATCTCGTTCATCGCCAGTAATGACCTTATGATAAAAACAATCACGGAATGATTTAACGCGATCGAGTCTATAAAATAATATCGATATACATTCACCACTTGGACATCGATATTCGTTTTGATTACATTGATTAATTTCTAATTGCCAACAATCTTTTTCATCGATTCCATCATTTAAACAATCGATATACCCATCACAAATCTCAGTCCAATCTAAACATGTATATGAATTACTTCGATGACATTCTAAATGATCATAACAAGTCATTATAAAAGGCCGTGCATTTTGGTCGTGTCCTCCAAAACCTCTCTCGATATTTTCATAAAGAGATGATAGTTGAGAATCATAAAACATAAGTTGATATTGACATTGAGGACCGAATCTTGGTAAAATACATTTATAAAATATTTTTTTAGCTAAACTTGTATTGTTTGTATCTAAATAGAGTTGATATTGTTCGATGATATCGATTGGTGTTGACCACAAGTATAAATGTTCAGAAGTTATATTTTGTTTTTTCAATTGTTGAAAAGTAAATGTTTCAATTGAATTACTTGGTTCGATTTTAAGTGTTGATGGTAAATCACTTAAACAAAAAGAGAATTTTCTTAATATCTTATCACTTTGTGTTATGAAAAATAGGCGTAAACAGTTGTTTTGTGTAAGATTTTGAATTTGATTCGAATCATCTGTATAATACATATTAACTTGAAATTCTGCATTAATCGAATATAGAAATGTTAAATAAATGAGAAGTTTCCAAGAGAACATTTTTATTCAAATGGATTTAACTTTATGATTTTGAAAACAGATGTATTTCCTTTTTTATATGCTTTATGAATCCGGTCGGCGAACATTTTCATCGGCAGATGTGTTTCAAGATAAGTTGAGATTAGATTTTTGCTACGTATGTTTTTAATACGTCAGCAATTGATTAAATTTTGGAACGGATGTTTCTTTATCAAATTTAGTTAAAATAAAAAGAATCTCTCTATTTTATTTTTTTCTTTCGAAGATGGTGTTTCAGTGCTTCACTCAACTATCGAGTGTGCTCACACTTTTCAAGCGATTTCCTCTGAGATTAAGCTCTGTTATTATCTAGATAAAATAGAAAATTTCAATTTAATATCAACGAAGCAGTTGAACGAATGCCCACACTGTATTGTTTTGTAAAATCTTGCGCTTTAGAATCAAGAGTTGCCAACAAACCTGCTTATGTATGTCAGCATCAATAAAAGAGCTTTGAAACTAAAAGAAGACATGTCAACTGAGCTTCTTTTCTGCGTACGTCTGGTATTTAATATTTCGAAGAAAACAAAGTCTAGGTATAATTAACAATATGATGAACACATGCGCCTGTCAGATGCAGAATTAAATACTG
>Ga0209930_1002474_pt1 | contig 21705 bp, 23 predicted proteins | sample ThiBiot_500_biof_2_FD_183948 | JGI IMG/M metagenome (GOLD analysis project Ga0209930, IMG submission 183948) | Wastewater bioreactor microbial communities from Cape Town, South Africa - Thiocy_cont_500_biof (SPAdes) | ecosystem: Engineered > Bioreactor > Thiocyanate-remediating >... | reverse complement strand
GATTATTAACAGATTATCAAGTAGGCGAATTAGAAAATTGTGAACGAATTGAAATCTTCGTTCTAGCTTTTGAGTATAATTTTAACCGACCAAAGTTTTATGAAAATACTTCATGGAGTCTCAATGCGACCACATTTCAAAGTTTCGATCCTTCTAGAGAAGGTCCTCGTAATATTTTTATTGATCGGAATGATACGGTCTATGTTCCAGTTCCACAAAAGAGCGAAATTTTAGTTTTTCGGCATACGAAGACGAATCATACAGAAATTATTAACGTATTACAACTGCACGACCAGGCAACTATATTTGTTACGTTGAATGGAAATGTTTATTACCAAAGCACTACAGATAAACATATATATCATAGACCGAAGGATTTGACATCAGATATATTATCAACTACTAAAATTACTCATGTGTGTTTTGGTTTATTTATTGATAGCAACAATACACTCTATTGTTCCATTCATGATACGCATCAAATACTTGCAACATCATTGAATGCTACAGACACCAACATAGAAACTATTGCAGGAACAGGTTCTGCAAATTCATCAGTTTATGGACTTTATTTTCCTCATGGAATATTCGTAAATACGAATTTTGATGTGTATGTAGCTGATTCAGATAACAATAGGGTTCAACGTTTCAAGCGAGGACAAAAAAGCGGGACCACCGTAGCAGGCAATGGAATTCCACAAAATCTTACATTGAGGATCCCAAAAGATGTCATACTCGATGGTGACGATAATTTGTTCATTGCAGATTATATGAATCATCAAATAATCAGAGTAAGATCTAAGGAGTATCAATGTATTGTTGGTTGTACAGGGACGTCTGGAAATTCAGCATATCAACTCAGTCATCCGCATTCAATGCATTTTGATAGTTACGGAAATATTTATGTCGCTGATTTCGTTAACAAACGTATTCAAAAATTTGCTTTAATATCGAAATCTCATGGTAAATAAAAAACCAATAAAATAACTAAACTATTCGTTCTTTTTTCCAAAATAGAAACATCAATAACTACAGAATCTTTCATCACTAGCACTAGTTCCACGAAAGACACTAAATCGAATATATTTATTCCAAATTACTGTCCTAATCAATCAACAATTGGTTTTGGTTGTAATATTTCCAATTCACCTTGCGATATGTTTACGCCTTGTCGACCAAATGTCACTTGTATCAATAACAACACGAGTCCATACGGTTATTTCTGTCAATGTGAAGAGAAGCATCAACGTTGCAAGCCCAATCCCTGTCAAAACAACGGTACTGAAAACGAACAAATTAATATTAAATTTTCTGTTCTTTTCTTTTTTGAGGCACTTGTAATGAAACATCGAATAACCACACATCTCTATGTCAATGTGCTCCTCATTGGGAAGGTTTTTATTGCGAAAGAAAAGTCAATTATTGTCTCGAAACTACTTGTCAAAACAACGGCGTCTGTCGACCAATCCTTGGCGGCTACATCTGTGAATGTCTCGGTGATAATTATTATTCTGGTAAACATTGTGAAAAGCTTTCAACGAAAATATTCGTCTACAAATTCGTCTCAAAATCTTTTGGTTATATTGCTATCATCGCTCTTGCTTCTGTTGCTTTATTTGTACTTATTATGGATATACTGAAATACTGTTTCGGTATGGATCCTGTTGAACATGAACGAGAATTAATTCGTCGACAAAAACAAAAACATAAACCTATCATTCAGCGATTCATCTATGTTAATGAATCGACAACTGCTTAATTTTATTATTCAATTTAAAAAAAATAAACTTTTCATTCAATTTATTCGCCATAATCGATAGATAGTCACGTCTTTGTGATCATGACTAAATGAAAACTTTGTTGATAAATTCTTTTCAATCCACTGTTGAAATTCATCCGAATTGATTTCGTCTTTACATCGAAAAATAAACGAATTTAAATTCTTCATTTTTGAAATTAATCGAAGTAGATTCGAACGATTTTCAATATTAACAACTAATATTCGACATTGTTGAATTAATAATGAATTCTCAAGTATTTCACATTCATCATTAGTTAAATAACGCGCATAATGTCTTGGATTATTCATTAAATCAATTCGATAGATCGATCGAAAGTCCATTCGAAAGAAATCCACAGGAAATTTATTAAAAAAATGAATTTTTAATGAATAAAGTTTAGTCATTAATTGAATTAAACTTTTTAAAATATTCAATTGAATATCATTTCGAATAATGACTTCTAATGATGAAATTCGTTTGAAATTGATTAAATCCGTTCGAATACTTTCATCGAACGAACAATTGAGAATCAATTGTCGAACATTGGGAAATTGTGCTCGATACGAATACGAATTTGTTTCGATGATTAATTTTTTAACTTGATCATAAATCCAAAAATCACATGTCGATTTACTTTGATAATTTTTCGAATAAATATATTCATCGAATGCATATGGAAGTGTATAAAGACAAGTATTCGATGCAAACCAATCGCAACGAATAAACCATTGACGTTGTTCGAGCCAAAACTGCGTTCGAAACGATTCGATTAACTGATCGAGTTCAATTTCATCGTGACATTCCAATGTCATTTTAAATGATAAACTTTTGAGTAATTGAAGATGATTCTGTACGATTTTCTCCCATTCATCACCATTTAAAACGATATGTTCGAATTGTATTTTGAGTTGATGTAAATTCGGTAGTTTTTCTACAAGTTTTTCAAATGAATATTTTGAACCATTGAAAATTAAATTTAAATTTGTTAAATTATCGAAATTTAAATAAATCTGTTCAGTTTGAAATACACATTCGATATTTGGATGAAATTCACGAAGATTAGGCGTATGTTGAACGATATGACCAAGATCAGTGAAATCACAATGAAGATTTTTCATTGAAAAATATTCAATTGAATATGAAATAGTTGACATTCGAGGAAAATTCATTTGACCAATGGAAAAACAATCGAATTGACAATGAACTAACTTTGACATGGACCAAATTTTATTGATTAAATGAAGAAGATTTGTTTTATTTAAATAATAACCACATTGAACAAGATAGAGATGTGTCAATCGAGAGAAATTCGTCAGAAATTCATTGAGTATTGCAAATGAATGAATTGAATGAAGTGTTAATGAGTGTAGATGATCGAATGATAATTGATAGGAAAGAAATTTGGTTGGAAGATTTGGTGTTTGATCATCATTGGAAAGACTAATGGAATGTATTTGATTTGTAAGTAATTGAATAGAATTTTGACAAATAGAATCGAAATTTCGTTGTGATGATATTGAACGAAAATTAATTGGGTAATGTTTTAAATAAATTGATAATAATCGATTTAAACGAGTATTTAAATTCGAAAATGTTTGAATTAATTCAATGGAATTCAATAATTCGAATATATCGAATAGTAATTCATTTGGTAGACATTCGAAATTCATTCCTATCATATGTCGATAACAATCGATAGACACAATAGATAGATAAATAGTGTGTTATTTTAATAGGTTTACTTAAATATCCAACGAGAATCTCATTTTGAAAATGGACGACATCTTTCATTGAATTGACTTCAATGGATAATAATACGGACAGACTATAACTAGCTGTTGCTATTCATTGAAAACTTAGAACAATTGAACTTTTTTTTGTTCTTAATGGCCTATCAAAATGTTCGACGAGAATTCGAAAAACAATTAACAGGAATTGTTCTCATGCATATTGTAAGACATATAACTTTCGATTCAATTGAAAATTCTAATTTTCTTAACATCATCAAATAACGTCATCAATCCAGCGTAAGAAATTAAAATAGAACATTTCAACAATTAAATAAACTTAATCTTAATCGTACCAAAAAAAAGAAAGAAAAGTCCCTGTCAACGATGACATACATCATCCATTTGACAAGAAAAGATATAACGATGTAGAACATTGTGCACATCATTATTTTCAACGTGAACGTACATACAATCTAATGTCATCTATAGTTTATGAATCACATAAATATGCCTTGAAACTAATGGCTATTTATTACGGTATACCAGTATTTACTCTTGGAGTTGTTGGCAGTTGTTTGAATATAATCGTTTTTTTAAGTTTAAAAACATTTCGACAAAGTTCATGTGCATTCTATTTATTAATGATGTCGATATTTGATCTCGGTCGTTTATTTACAACTACATTAAGAAGTATTCTGATTTTGGGTTTTGGAATCGATTGGTCACTATCATCATTACTCTACTGTCGTATTCATGTTGCTTGTTTAACCATATGTATATTAACTTCGATTACATGTTTATGTTTAGCTATTATCGATCAATATTTAGCAACATGTCAACATATCCGTTGGCATGAATATTGTCAAATTAAACTTGCATATCGTCTCGTTTTTATTTTAACTTTTATTTGGATTTTACATGGAATTCCATATGCAATCTTCTATGATCATATAACAAGTCCAACAACACGTGAAATCATATGTCAAATAACGAACGAAAATTTTATTATTTATCATGCATATGGTTTTTTTCTTACTTTAAATAATCTTTTGCCGATTTTGTCGGTTATTTTTGGATATATGGCTTTTCAAAATTGTCGAGCAATAGCCTATCAACGAGTACCAATATTTCGTCGAGAATTAGATAAACAATTAACCGTCATGGTTCTCATACAAGTTTCAATTAATTTTCTCACATTTTTACCTTATTCAATTCAAAGTATGTGTGGTTTAATAACTTTAAGTGAAGATAAAAATGTGCCATTTCGAGCAAATATGGCATTAGCATCACGTATAACACTTTTCTTCTCAATGATAGGCCTGATAGTAAGTTGAAATTTGTAGAAATCGATCGAATGAAATTTTTATTTTAGAGTCCATTCTATACTTACATGTTTGTATCGAAACGATTTCGTCGTCAATTAAAATATGTTCTCTACGATATTCATTTGAATCGTTGTCGAACAAATACGATTGCACCAATTCCTGATTTTATTCGTCATTGATGTTTTCTTATGTCATGTCAAACGATGTATATACGTTGTTTAGTCCGTCTTGTTGATTCAATTTTGAATAGAATAAACAAAAAGTAGAGATAATTCATGAATCAGATCATTTGTCTGTTGACTGGAATGGTAATAACTAAATGCTCTCTATTGAAAACCAGCAATTCCTTTTTTAAATTGTTATTGTGTACATCGAGATTTGTGTATCGAAACGATATTCATTTTGAATCAAGATTGATATTTTACGTTATATCTTACTATAATGGAGGGAGGAGGAATAAATAATAGATATCACCAATCATCCCTATTCATTTCGTTTTATGTCACGTCAAACTCAAACGATTGTACGTATTGTCTTCGTTCGTTCATTTGTTGTTTTCTTTTCTATTGTCACGTGTCTTGATTTTTAAATATTAAAATAAAATTTAAAAAGAAAAATAAATACTTGTTCAATTTGATTACGAATAAGAAATTTTAGTTTATTACATTCCAAACATAACTAGATATAACTGTTTTTCTCTGTCGAAAAGAAATCTTTTTTTTTCATTCTCTCTGCCGCTCTCTCTCTCTCTTTCTCTGTGTTTCGCATTCTTTCGTTCTTTCGATGACTGGATAATATAACCCTGTGCGCACTAGTAATCATTTTCATTTTTATCGAAAGTTATCAGTAATGTCTACAGCAATGATCCTATCGATAAATTATGCTATCCAACGTCTTACCATATTCTATGGAATACCAATATTTTTTCTCGGTGTTATTGGTGCTATTTTAAATCTTCTTGTTTTTCTTACATCGAGAACATTTCGAGAAAAATCTTGTGTCTTCTATTTAATTGTTATTTCGATACTCGATCTTATTCGTTTATTTACAAGTACATTACCGAATATAGTCTCGTGGGGTTTCGGTATTGATTGGACACGAACATCATTAGCTTTTTGTAAAATCAAAGTTTTTATTTTCACAATATGTGCATTAGGATCTATAACATGTTTATGTTTGGCCATCATTGATCAGTATTTTGCAACATGTTTTCGAACTCAATGGCAAAAATGGTGCGATCTAAAGATTGCCTATCGTTTAACAAGTTGCTTTTTAATTCTTTGGTTTCTACATGGTATACCATATTTCATTTTCTATGATCATATTATTTCACCAGTAACCAATGAAACAATATGTCAAATAACCAATACTCTTTTTATACAATATCATACATATGGTTATTTTGTTATATTAACGAATATTTTACCATTAATAACGGTTATTATTGGTCTATTAGCTTATCGAAATTCTCGGCAATTAATTCGTCGAAAAATGCCTGTTGTTCGACGAGAATTCGATAAACAATTAACAACAATGGTATTCATACAAATTTTCGTTTATTGTTTAACATTTTTACCGTATACGATTCAAAGTATGTGTTCTCTATTAATTCAAAATAATGACATGATTTTTCAAATGAAAATGAAATTACTAAGCATTATAACGATCTATTTAGCTATTTTGAATTATACGGTAGGAATTTGATTTATTTCATTCTTTTGAAACACGATTTGATTGGCTTTTCTAGAGTTCGTTTTATATATACTTTTGTGTATCGAAATGTTTTCGTCGGCATTTGAAATATATTTTATATGAAAAACATTTCAAAGAATCAAAGCCAATGCAGTTAACAACAAATGAAGATCTTTCAGAATAATAACGTTTACTTTATTGTTTTTTTTATATACATATATTTCGTTTGTAAAAAAGAGAAGAAAGCCGAATAAAGATCACATGTATACTTTTTATCGTTAATGTCAGATCGTCTTCACCAACGAAAATGCCTATCCTACATTAGTATTCCTGGTATTTATCTAATATGCATTCGCAATATTATAACTTGTAAATTTATTACAGAAAAAAGAAAAAATCAAATCAAATAGTTAAATAAGAGAGAGGCTTCAGTTATTGCTCATCATCATCATAATATTCTTCACAATCGGGATCATCATATTCATTTTCATTTTTATCTGCTTGTTGTATGAAAGGACGAGTTGTTCGTGATGTAGTCGCGTCATCATCGCAAAACTCTTCTTCGACAACTTTCTCATCATCATCATCTAGACAAAACAAAATATGTCATATTTTGATTATAGATGATATCACTTTACCTGTAAGATCACGTTTTGTTCGAATGGTAATTTTCTCAATTAATTGATTTTCTGCATCTATTTTAATTATAAAACGTGTAAGTCACGAAGTTAAACAATTATAAATACGCTTACTTATCGTTGTTGTCAATGATTGATAAGCATTTAAATCGACTGTATACATCAGTTTAATGTTTTTCATGATAATATTTGGATCTTGACGTATTCGTAAGAGAGCCGAATAACATTTTTTTATAGTTTTACAATTAATCGTAATAAATAAACTATCATTATCAATAAAATCTTTTTCTTGCCAATTCGAATAGATTGTATAATCATTAAAGAATGTCGTACGATTTTTCCATGCTAATTGAACATAATTAAGTGGTAACGATTGAATTGTGTAGTTCATTTTGTTTGATAATTTATTTGAAAATTGTTCAAATAATTTTGTTTGAATATTTTCATTCATTCGTTTGCTAACAATCGGTATTTTAATTTCACTTGTTTCGAAATCAGTCAATAGTTCGATTTGTTTTATCGAATCGATAATGAATATCGGTGAAACAAACAAATGTGTTCGATCCTTTGTCGACATAAATACAGTCATATTCTCATTATTAACAATTGAAACATTTTCATGAATCAATAGAAAAAAACACAGTAGAAACAATCTCATTTTGTTTCGAGTTCTAAACAGTCGGCATGTGTGCTACGTTAATAAATATATATATCGATGTGTAGTTCCCCATTCGAAGGGAAGCCACTATATCATCATATGGGAAAGAAAAGAAAAGTAAATATGACTCATATGAAAAAGATAACAAAACGATTTCGATTCGTTCGAATTTTATTTATGAGAAATTTTACGAGACAATATTATAGTTTTTGTGGTTGTTCAACATGAATTACTGCAATATTATCGTTTTTCATTGGAGTAATCTCTCGACGATTGAAAAACATATTTTTAACGTTTTTTCGAAATGTTGATGATGCTAATAGATAGACATAAAATGTTATTGCATGTGTACTAAATCCAATTAAAACACAAATCGTATTGACAAGATTTTCTTGTGCTGTTCGAAGTGCATCTTTTGCTATTTTCTGAGTTGAAACCGTGTAAATTTGCCAAATCATATTCGGAAATGATGTTATACATATGCCTATACCTTGTGCAATTAACATTCGTGTTACTTGATCATACAATCGTTTGCCTCCTCGAAGATATGTTGTCGCTTGTTGGCCTAAATTTTGCCAAGTTAAATAACAGAACGTTGCTATAACACTAAGCGGTAATAGACTATAATGAACAAGATTAAAGTACGAGGCAAAATAGGAAAAAATCGGATCAGCTATTTGACAAGACATTGGTTTTGGTGCTGTATAATAGATAGCATAAGTAGAGAAAACAGCTGCCCAAAAGCAGAAACCAATAAATATTGCCCAACGTGCACGTTTCATTGTTATCCATTGATGACGATGAACTTGATGACAAGAAAGAAAATATCGATCCATAGACGCAAAACAAACACATGTTAGAGACATAGCACCGGCTACTGTTCGAAGATACCATCGAGCTTTACAAAGTTCAACAGATGTATAGACAGGATCGGTACCAGAAAAACCACGTATGACACGAGTTAATAAGCCAAGTACGAGCACAGTTTGACTACCAATAAATGAAACGAGAAGAAATAATGAACTTGCTAATGTTTTTAAGCTTGTCAAACGAGAAAATGAAATAATATTGATTAAATTACCAAAACTACCGACTACTAATATCGATAAACCAACGTAAGCAAATAAATATTCAGCAATATCCAAAAGATTTTTAGTTGCACTTGACATACTATGAACCAAAAGGTTAGAATATAAGAAAGAAAAAAAGAAGAAGAAACTTTTCTTTTATGATACTGCGTGCAGGTGATAGATTTGCAAAAATTATTGTCATAAGTGATTAAGAACATTTTGAAGAAAACAAGAATAGAATCTTAATTTGAAAAATCTTCAAGCTCAATTTTTTTCTTAATTAATTCATCTTTTTTAATGGACTTATCTGCGTCATTATTCAAATCGGTAAGAATCGTAAGAAGATGCAAGACATGATAATTAAATTTTTTTCGGTACAAGATTATTCTTTCTTTCTTTCTAAAGGTAAACAAAGAATTCTTTTTCTTCCGATCATTGTTTTGCACAAACGTACACACAAATAATCGAATGGCTGCTTCAATAACAACAACGACAACAAATGAAAATTTCGAAACCTATTCTTTAATTTGGCTCGATGCATCGGTGAATAATTCGAAAGAAAATCTCAAAGCTCAACAAAAACTTCGAGCATGTATTAATCATTTATTAACATTTGAAACTGAACAACAATCTCTTGAATATATTCAATCAATATCGCAAGATGATCGTATTATTTTAATTGTTAGCGGTAGTTTAGGTCGAAATATTGTTCCACAAATAGTTTCATTACGACAAATCATTGCTATTTATATCTATTGTATGGATGTAATTGTCAACAAAAAATGGTCACATTCCTATGTCAAAATCAAAGGTGTACACAATCGATTGGATGATTTGATTAAACAAATTAAACTCGATCAAATTCAACGTGAACATAGTAAAATCGAAGAAAGTCTACCGATAAGTTTTTCTGATGAACAAACATCAACAGAATTAAATGGTCAATTTATACATTCTCAATTACTTATCGATTGTTTGATTCGAATGGAAACGACAACAACAACAAATGAATTAGACGAACTGATTGATTTCTGTCGAGAATATTATAAAGATAATTCGGATTGTTTAGAAATCGTTGACAAATTTCAAAAGACATACGAACCGGCAAATGCCATATGGTGGTATTCGAAAGAATCATTTGTGTATCGTTTATTGAATGAAGCACTTCGAAAACAAAATATCGATATTATATATTTATTTCGATTTTTGATTCGTGATATTGGCTTAGAATTAGATAAACATCGATGTTCATCGTCGGTTTCTGTTCATCGAGTACAATATATGCAAAAGAAAGAAATCGAACGATTTCGAAATTCGATTGGTGAATATGTTTCAATGAATTCATTCTTTTCGACAAGTCGAAAATCGAGTGAAGCCTTGAAATTTTTCGATCATAATCCACCGACGGATAGCAACGAAAAAGTTCTATTCGAAATCATTGCTGACGCACAATTAGAACATACGAAAGCATTTGCTGATATTAAACAATTCAGTGCGCATCCAAATGAAGAAGAAATTCTATTCATGATCGGATCAATTTTTCGTATAATCGATGTTAAACAAGCTAAAAACGGCCTATGGACCATTGAAATTAAATTATGTAATGTTAATGATAAGAATTTGAAAGTTCTTTTTCAACATATGAAAGATGAATTAGGCACGAGAAAAACAAATCTCATTCAATTCAGTCATGTGCTCTATCGAATGGGTAAATTAGATCATGCAGAAAAATATGCTCAACGTTGTCTCAAACAACTGACAACGAACGATCCGAAACGTTCGGCTTGTTATCACGTACTCGGTGCTATAGCTGATGATAGGGGCGATTTTGAAACAAGTTTAAATTGGTATCATCGATCATTACAAATCGATGAGTCCGATGATGCGAATACACATAATTGCATTGCAATTGTTCATACAAAACAAGGTCATTCGAAACAAGCGCTAGAATCCTATGAAAAAGCTTTGAAAATTTGGACGAAACAATATGGTGAAAACGACTCACATGTTGCTGTTTGTTTGAATAACATGGGTCAAGTGTATCAACATGAAAATAATTATTCGAAAGCATTGGAATATCATGAAAAAGCTTTGAATATTCTCAAAGAGCGTCTACCGGAAAATCATGCTGATTTAGGAGGATTGTACAATAATATTGGAGCTATTCATCAATGTCTTAATAATCATAATCAAGCATTGGATGATTTCAATCGAGCCTATCGAATATTTACGAAATCACTGCCTCCCAATCATCCTGATTTAGCTATGACGATGATGAATATTGGAAATAGTTATGAAGCAAAAGGAGATTTTCGTCAAGCATATTCATATATGAGTAAAGCTATGGAAATTCTTCATCAATCATTATCATCAACCAGTCCCGAAATGATTCAACTCAACGAATCAATTAAACGTCTTTCTTTAAAAGCAAAATAACACACGTGTTTAGTTTTTAATTAATATTAATTCGCCATCGTTCGTATTCATAGACCATGTGCCTTCGAATCGTTGCTTGTTTTTCTGCCAAATTAAATCGATATTGATTTTTTCTTGTGATTGATTGATTTTAATTAAATTCATAGTTAAGTCCGTTCGAGAGAATCTGCCGATTAATTGATATTCACCAAAATCATCGATACTATGTCCATTTAATGTTAAATGTTCGAGATCGAACTCGATTTGTAGACGAACAGGATTCTGAGATAAATTATAATAAGCTAACCATCGTCCTGATTGAAAAATTGTACATATTTCAATTGGAATGATTATTTCATTAAAACCATGATATTTCTCATAGAAAATAATTGATAACATAATCATCACGATTAATAATATAAATAAAAACAATAAAATTTCGATGACTTCTAAAACAACTGGATCCATATATATTTACGAATATAAAATAACTATAACAGTTAATTATAATATATCATCGTATTTTTATGACAGTTGTCAAAATAAATACGTTGAATATTCAATCATCCGTAACCACGGATTTGAGATGATTCATTTCTTAACTAAATAATGTCGAAAGTCGAGGTTCTCTCATAATACTGACATCAAATAGATAAATTTTGACCGGTACATTTGTTTTATCATTTGATTTGATAATGAAAATCTTCGACAAACAAAAGGCATACTGAACTTCACTGACATTTTTTTCTCTTCTTCTTCGTTTCTTATCTTTCGAACATACACGTGCACATCAACAATAACAATTTGTATATATCATATTTTCATTTTCTCTATTTATCGCAAAAAAAAAACGTTTAACAATAAATACACAAAGAAATTTTCAATCGATAAGAAAACTAAACGATCATCTTACGTACACAACGCGATAGATGCACGTTATTAAACCAAAGTAAGAGAACGAAATCAGTTACTCATATGTTATGTTTCCTTATTTTATTTCTTCAATCATCGATAGAATATCGAACAAACGTGGACAGGATAACGTACCGTTGATTAATATGCAATACAGTCATTCTATTAGTCTGCCGATAACTCCGCCATCGACACCATCGGTGTGCATACAAATCGAACCGAATTCAACCAATCAAAATCGATCGACACATGATTCGGGCGTACATTTACGTGCTCAATTACGTTTCTTTTTCATGTCACCATGTTGGAAATGGCATTTGAAACGGCAATTTCCTTGGAAAGCTTGGTTTCAATTTATTAAAATTATTATTGTTACAACACAAGTTTGAAATCAAATGATTTGACTTGAATAACTATTTTCATTATTGTTTGTTTGTAGTTGATTTTATTTGGTTTCGAAAGAGAAACTTATGTGACATTTGTCACTGATAGTCATATTACATTTCATCATTATTTTATTCAAAATTGGGATCTAAGTTTTGAAACATTACCATATCCTCGTGCGACAGGTGATTTCGCTATTTTTACCAAATGGGATTTGTTTGGTTCGATGAATTATGCCGTTCAGCGAGTAGGACAATCGAAATTTCAATTCAATTTAACATATTTTTCTATTGATTTAGTTTAATAATTTAACACATATGTCCGTTGGTTTGTTTGATTACGATAGACGTAATCGATCGGAGTCTGACGAACATCCAAAAGGACGTATGGCTACACTTCATATCAATCGTTTTAAATCTTGTCAAACTGATGTCAGTGCACTGTCTTATTCTCTCGATACGGAAATCAATGAAGGTACATTTCTTCTTATACAGATCTTTGTTCGTTTTTTTAAACAATTTCGTTTAGAAAAATACTCAATCATACCATCGGATGATTTCGATATCGAACAATATTTGCTCACTGTTCACAATGAAACAATACGATTTTGTGGGTAAATGAGATTTTTTTTTGATAAACTATCGTCTGTTTTTGTTTGTAGATTGAATAGATTGGTTTTGGAATTCAATATCAATGCTATTCAATTGAAAGATAATGATTTATTTAGTTTGCCCGATTGTTATCATTTTCTTGTCAAGGTAAATTCAATTCGTTGGAATGATAATCATCTATTTGATACAGTAGGTTGTGTTCGATAATGATGCACGATCGGGCAAAATTCGTCAACGATTAGAATCCGAATCGATCTTTGAATATTGTACATCGAAAGATCTCAATGGCAATTCAACATCGGCAAATTCTCATCGAAATCTCTTGATTTTTTTCGATACATTAGTTTTATTTGTAACATTAATTTCATTTTTACTTTGTGTACGATCTCTCTATGTCGGTCATAAATTATGTCGAGAAGTTCGACGATATTTTGCACGTGAACGACCGCAAGAACCGCGATTTTCGTTCGATGAATTACAAGTATTCTATTCATTCTGGTATTTTCTTATGATTATCACTGATTTAATGATTATTCCGGGAACAATTGTCAAAATTCTCATACTTTTCAAGCAAACACACGGTTATGATACGGCTGGTTTATTACTCGGTACGAGTAGTTTATTCTCATGGTTTGGTATTCTTCGTTATTTAACTTTCTTTCGAAAGTATAATGTAAGGAAAAAAAAACGCTTGTCTTTTCTTTTGTAAATAATCGTTTGTTTTTCTCTCAAGCTTCTATTTGTGACCATACGAAGAGCTTTACCATTGCTCCTTCGTTTTCTCCTGTGTACGATTATCATGTATCTTGGATTTCTATTCGGCGGTTGGATCGTTCTCGGTCCGTATCATTCGAAATTTCGAACATTAGCATCGACATTCGAAACGATGTTCGCATTGATCAATGGCGATGATATGTACCCAACATTTGCCAATATCGAAACGAATTCGTATTATATTTGGATATTTTCCGAATTGTATATGTATTCGTTTATATGTTTGTTTGTTTATGTTATATCGAGTTTAGTTATTACATTGATTATCGATGGTTATGATGTAGTTAAAGTAAAGACCGATGATTGGAGTTTTTTTTTTATCTTGAAGGTGAATTGATTTAGAAATATTATGCTGAAGGTTTTCCTAAATCACGTTTGCAGAAATTTAGCGAAGAAGATGCATCGTTTTGGTCAGGTACACAAGAATGGCAAGATTTGACTGTGGCAATTGAATCGAGATCGGTTTGTTTTCCTTGTTGTTTCCGAACGTAAGATGAAATCAAATCATTTTTTTTCGTTTGTTTATTCTCATCAAATGTGTTTTTGTTGTTTAGTCCAAAAGAATTATCAGATTTAATCGCAAGAGATACATATCTGGCTGAAAATGCTCATGCGTTTAATTGAAATTTATTTTTGAAAAGAAAATAATAAAATGACAAATAGGTTTTTTTTTGTTTTGTTTCGAATATATTTAACGAGTTGTATAACCACCATTGGCAAAGATTGTTTGTCCAGTGATCCACCAACCTTCGGATGCAAGAAATCGAACCAATGGAACGATATCTTCAATATCCGTGAGACCTGTTTTGCTGAATGAACCGAGAGCAGCACCGGCTTTATTGTATGCAGTCGATTCGGCAGTTTCTTGACCGTAGAAAAACGGAGTATCCATAGGACCGGGTCCGATTGCAGTAACTGAAATACTGAATTGAAAAGAGGAAAAAAGTGTGTTTAAAAGAAAATACGACATTATATAACTAACCCTCGTGCGCCAAATTCTTTCGATGCAGCACGTGTATAATGTTCGATCGGTGCTTTACTACCTGGATAGATCGAATAGAAACCTGTATAAGCTGCCAATAATGAACTAACAATTGTAATGATTTTGCCACGATCAGCTAGTTTTTTGCCGGCTTCTTGAATGAAGAAAAAGGCGGCTTTGGAATTAATTGCAAATGATTGATCGTAATCTTCTTCGGTGACATCGACAATTGGCTTTTTAATAACTAAACCAGTTGTATTGATAGCGATATCCAATTGCCCGAATGTTTTTACACTTTCATCGAATAATTTTGTTACATTGGCAACTTTAGTTAAATCAGCTTGAAAAGCAAAAGCTTTTGCACCTAAACCTTTTACAGCTGCAACAGTTTGTTCAGCATCAGTTCGCGTTGAATCACTATTGTAATGAATAGCTATGCCCGCAGCTCCGTTTTTTGCCAAATCACGAGCTATAAGACCTCCGAGATTCTTTGCACCACCACCAATAACTACGTATTTTCCATTGATTGTATTTGGATTGTTTTTGGTTTGAGGACATGTACTTGTAGCCATTTAGTACGATGTAAATGATCAATAGATAGCTTGTCGGGTGTGTTATTATACGCGAACGTTCCAGATGAATAAACACTATAGGATTTTTTTTCTCTCTTCGCTACTTCTTTTGCTAAAAATTTTGTTGTTTTTTCGTCTCGATTAGTTAGTCGCTTGCGCGTACGACAAGGACATACTTTGTTTTGCTTGTTTTCTTGCTTTTTTTTCTTGACGAATTATTGAGTGCACGGGATCGATATGAAAAAAATATTTTAAAGTATCCAATAGAATAATTGCAAAACATAAGCAAACGATTTTGAAATAGTTTCTTTGCGAATAAGTTGATTTGAAGATCCCATAGCTATACTAAGGAAACTGAATTCCTGTGACAATCTACTGTAAAGGAGTTTGTGCAGATTATGTTTGTTGAAATTATAATAAAGAATATTGAAAAGCATTGAAGCGAAACAACAATAAGTACAACGTTGAATTTGAGTAAATTGATTTGTCCATCGTTCTTTGCTCTCTAAATCTCGAACGATGATTTCGATTCGGTTTCCGAATCTTTTTGACGAGCATAAATCAGTAACAAAATGTAAATTATCGCCATACAAATGACCGTCGAATAAATTGTTTTATTTCGATGAAACTCAGCATTGGCAAAGACAAATTCGAAATCAGTCGATGGAGAAAATATTTGAAGACTTCCACTGAATTTAGTTAAATGAGTTGAATAACAATGAGTTTGAGAAAGATTCGTTTTTGAACCAACTCGTAATCCATCTCCTTTCCATTCATTTTCTTTATTCAAATAATAACAACCTGATGAATAGACTCGATATTCGTATTCTTGATTCTCTTGTTCTAAACCAAAGATTAGCAATCGATGGCCAACTGTTTGTTGATTATCAATCATAAAAGTAAAATAACTTTGATTGACTTGAATTGAATTAGTATAAATCGGTTCGTTATCGAATTTATAAACGAATCGATAGGCGAAATTGGCTTTGATTTCGAAATGAATTGAAATCGGGAGATCAGTTGTCAGATTCAACGAATGAAAGGTTTTATTGGTTAAAATCATTGAAGGAATTTGAAGATTTGGATCTCGAGGGATGAAAAATTCAATTGGATTTGAAGTTGTTTCGAAAGGAATTTCATTTCCATTTTCATTGAGAATTGAAATCGACAAAGATCGAGAAAGATTTGTATTGGTTTCGATTAGAGATTCACCGTAAACAGCCAACGGTTCCATTATTGACTAAAAATCAAACGAAATTTAAGAAAATAAAGAGAGGGAAACGAACTCGAAAGGAAACAATTTGATGTGGATTTAAATTCGATGATGATAAATTCATCCGACTCAAAAGAGATTGAAGAGAAATTGTTTCCAAAGAGAGAAAAACTTGAGGTGTTTCAATTGAATAATTTTGTCCAAAATTCAAATGTAAATTTAACGACGATGTTAAGAGGAAAATCATTTGATTTAGTTTGTCATTGAGTGAATCAGCTAATTCTTTTTGAAACTCAAAATCCCATTCGTCGAGAATTTCAATTCGTTTTTGTAAAGGTCCGTTGACAGCAGTTAAAACATTCGAAGCACATTGAAGAAGTTGAGTTGCAATCATTTGAACATCTTCAAAAGGCATTTTCTCCAACCAAATTTGTAATTCTTTTGTTAATTGAAAACATTTCTCTGAAATTATCGTTAAACTAGTTCGTGTTAATTGATTTGTTGAATTAGCCAGTTGAACAAGTGACAACGATTGTAATTTCAAACTATTTGCAGATGTTATTGGGTAATCAGTTAAAGATTTGATTAAGTCTTCTCGAAGATTTGCTTGTTCATTGATTTCTTTTAGGAATTCCAATCGAGCAGATTCATTTTTTGCCTGATTATTGACAAGATTCACTTGACTGAGTAATGAAGAAACTGAAATAGTTGCCAATGGAATTCCATTTGAAATGGCTTTGTCCATGATTTGAGTTTCTTTTTGATTAAATTCTTCAGTGATTAAACTTATTATTTGACCAATTTGATTTTGATTTGAAGATAAGAAATGAGAAAAAGATTGTTTAGTAACAACAACTGAAGAAAGATTGAATTGAGTGATTCCATCTAAGTAATCACGAATTTCAACGAAAAGGTCAAGAGGATTTCCGATGGGTAATCGAACTTCAAATGTTGGAATCGGAGAAAAAGCAATGATTTGTTTGGTCCGCGTGAATAATGAATATTCTTTGATATTTTCTTTGATTTTCCAATGTGAACAAGTGACATTGAACAGAGTGTTTGTTGTTCCATTTCGAGGATTGATTTCACAAGAACCATTCGATGGAGGTGGATTGATTTCGAAATTCAATGCACTTGAACTATTCATTCCTTCAAATTGATAAATAACTTCGAATTTCCAATGAGTTTCATTTCGAAAATGATCAAATAAATCATTTGTCGAAGTGAAATTGGTCGTATTTCGACCGAAAAACCAAACATTTTCAAAGTTCGTCATTTGCTCAAACAAAATCCATTTTGTAAAATTTTGTGTTGAATTTATTCGACCAAAATAAATATTCCAAATGAGTTTTTTCTCTTGTAAACATTCGTTGACACAATAGGAAAACAAAGCGATTTGAGTTGTTGGATTTACTTTTTGAAATTCGACATTTGGAGAACAAAGAGATTTGATGACACATCTTCAAAATTTAAATACAAAAAACATTCAACTTTTTCAATCTCAAAAAAATTACCCAATGGCGATCATTGGTCGAGTTGAATCTTGAACTTGAACAATAACATAACCTGTCGCTTGAAGAGAAATATTTCGACGATTTGACATTTGAACAACAAATTGATAGTCGAAAGTCTTTTTAAGAACATTCGCAAATATTGTCAATGAAGATTCATTTCCTTTGTATTCAAATTCATTTAATTCGAAAAAAACATTGATTTTAGCGAATTGGTCAACTGATTGATAAAATCGACAAAAATATTCGTATTTCCAATCCGAAGAATTAAATTCAAATCCATCGGGATCTTTTGAATAATTTCCTGGATTTAAAATTAAATCCTGTTGATCACCACTTGTGACAACTGATGTTCCCAATGGAACGAGATTTGCTGTCACACCTGATGGACTGATTTCAACATAAACTGATGAAGAACTTGTTAAACTTGAATTGTCTATCGTTGTTACTCTTAATTCTAATTGATAAATTCCATATTGAAGAGTATTTGATGGAATATACAATTCACTTCGACTTGTTACGATCTTTTTATCAAATTCTATTTCTGAAAAATTATTTATTGTCGAGTTTTTAATCGACCATTTCTGGATTGTTGACAAAGTTTTGTTACAATTGAATTTTATTGTTGATAAAATATAAAAATCTTGACTTCGACGATATTGATAAGGAACTATTCGGAGATTTGATTCAGGAATTAAGTTTATTATTACACAACTACAATCTAAATATTACAATGCCAAACAAATCAGATTGATTTAATGGATAAGATGATTTACTTTCATTATTGCTAAATGTTGATGTTATAGTAGTTACCATTGTACTTTCATCAAGATTTTCTGAAAAATCAATTGAATTTGATCCATTTTTTTTCAAAATAATTCAATTCACCTGTTGTTATTGTTGATTCTGTTGAGTCACTTGAGGGTGGACCTTCGTGGAAAATAGTTTTTATTTTGAATCAAAAGAAAATACTTACTGCAGACTTGATTTTTCAAGATCTTTTGTACTCGATGATTCAGTTCATCGGTGACATACATATTTCCATAACTATCAAACGACATAGTATAAGGGTAATGTAATTTATCGTTTGTTGAACCTATTTCACCAGAACATCCAAAAATACAACGAAAACCATTTTTATCTGAACCAATTATTCGATTATTTCTATGATCTACAATAAAAAGATGTTGATCACCATCCAGAACAATTCCTGTTGGTTCATTGAGTTCGATTGTTAATGTTGCTGATCCTCTTCCTGCAACAGTTATCCCTTTTCGTTGATTTAATGGAAATAATTGAATTCGATTATTAGAACAATCTGCAACATATAAATCCAAATTGATATCAACAAATATTCCCCAAGGATTTGTAAGCATATCCGATTCAGATCCTCCAACACCTGTTCCAGCAATGATTGCTGTTGTGCCATTTGACCATTTTTTATCAACTCGACGATTATCACCCATTGAACAGTATAAACTCTCATAAATATCGATGAAAAAACCAAAACATCGTGATGTAACATTCATAACCGATATCCATGTTTCATTTTCTACAATCCACTTATCAACACGACCATTCTTTCCATTGTCGACATAAATATCACCATTCATTGTTACAAATAGCGATAATGGATCTGATAAACTACCCGAAATTGTTTTTGTTGGATTAAAATCATTTTCATTTTGCCAAATATGAATCTCACCAGTTCGCCGATTGAGTATGTAAATTGAATTGTTTGAATTAATAAAGATACCATGTGCTTGTGTGCCCACAACACTTTGATCGGCAAAAGTTGTTGCATTTGAATTCCAAATTGTGTTTAAACAAAATCTTGGTTGATGATACGAAAGTGTCAAAACTACAAATAAATGAAAAGATTTTCGTGATATGAGAAAAGTCATGTGAAACAGTGATTATGCAAAAGTCGAAAATAGGAATTTGGGCGTTGATTTTGAGAAAACCGAACAATTTTCACACTTACGATCAGATTGGTTTGATAAAGACATTTTTTGTACTCGATGATTATCTAGATCGGTAACATAGATATTTCCATAACTATCAAATGAGATAGCATAAGGATAAAGTAATTTATCGTTTGTTGAACCGTAACCAGAACATCCAAAAATACAACGAAAACCATTTTCATCTGAACTAATTATTCGATGATTGTCTCTGTCAACAATGAAAAGATGTTGATCACCATTCAGAACAATTGTTGTTGGATGATTAAGTTCGATTGTTACATCTGCTGATCCTCTTCCTACAATAGTTACTCCATTTCGTTGATTTAATGGAAATAATTGAATTCGATTATTAGAACAATCTGCAACATATAAATCTAAATTAATATCAACGAATATTCCATGAGGATTCTTAAGCATATCCGATTCGGATCCTTCAACACCTGTTCCAGCAATGGTTCTTGTTATACCATTTGACCATTTTTTATCAACTCTATGATTAGGACCAGTTGAACAATATAAGCCCTCATAAATGTCGATGAAAAAACCAAAACACTTTGATGGAACATCCATAGCCAATATCCATGTTTCATTTTCTACAATCCATTTATCAACACGACCATTCTTTCCATTCTCAACATAAATATCACCATTTGCGGTTACAAATAGTGATAATGGATCTGATAAACTACCCGAAATTGTTTTTGTTGGATTGAGATCATTTTCATTTTGCCAAATATGAATTTCACCAGTTTGTCGATTGGGTATGTAAATTGAATTGTTTAAATTGACAAAGATGGCAAACGGTTGTGTGCCCACGAAAGTTTGATTGGCAAATGTCGTTGCAATTGAATTCCAAGTTGCATTCGGACGAAATCTCGGTTGATTAAATGAAAAAGTTGCAATAGTAAAATGTTGTTGTTGATAGATGAACAAACCAATCCAAATCCGAAGAAACATTTGAACTGAAAAGATTTTTTCTTTATCTGTTGATGTTTTGTGAATAAAGAAATAAATGTCGTCATTAAATATCATCGATCAACAAACGTGTCTTCTATGTAAATTTTCATGATTTTACAGGTTAAATCTCTTCTGCTTATTTATTTTTATTCATAAAAAGATACTTGAGGAAATCTTTGCCATGAAGTAAATCACATCTAGACTAATGATGAAAATAAACATTGAATATTCAAAAGTTTCTACCTCTTGTTAAAAAACTATTTTGATGTAGAATATCGCAGTAATTTTTAAAAATGTCCTATAAGCTTGTCGAAGACGACATATTGTGTCTGAGTAAAAGTTTGAATGAATCTTGAGACAATTTTAAATATTTCTGACTTTTGATTTGCGTTTTAGCATAAGATTAAAATTATTTAACTAAACTTAATTTTAATATTATAATTTCGATGTTGTTAATGGTCCTTTACAACAAAGAACGATAATTTTAGATTTAGATTCTGAATGGATGAAAAT